>ERZ825670.4252-NODE-4252-length-11259-cov-3.133613_pt1 | contig 11259 bp, 10 predicted proteins | sample MGYA00519929_ERZ825670 | MGnify/ENA primary metagenome ERZ825670 (study PRJEB31778, sample SAMEA3449207) | human gut metagenome | biome: human gut; feature: human-associated habitat; material: faeces | place: United Kingdom | collected 2010/2012 ...
ATGTCTTAGGCATGCCGCCAGCGTTCATCCTGAGCCAGGATCAAACTCTCAATAATATTTTCAGTTTGTCCCAAGCTACTCAAATTGACTTTTTTACTTAGTTTTCAAAGATCGTTTTCTTTGTTGCTTTCACAACACGTTTTACATTCTACACTATTTCGAATGTAAATGCAAGTGTAAATTTGAATTTTTTCAAAGTTTTTTTGATGATGTTTTAAGTACCATAATCACTTGCTTTTTTGTGCCTTTTTTCGAGGTACGTTTTACATTCTACATTATTTATAATGTAAATGCAAGCGTTTTTTTGAACTTTTTATTTTTTTTGACAAAAGCTCTTTTTTTGCCTCTTTTTTTCCAAAGACATGCCCTGTATTCTACCCTATTTCATATGCAATTGCAAGCCTTTTTAGAACAATTTTTTGCCTTTTTTAAGCTTTTTTTATTTTTCTTTAATTTCTAAAAATTTCTGATAAAATTTTTCAACAATTTCTTTCTGAAAAGGATAGGAATTATTCTTTTTTAATTCAATTAATTCGGATAAAGAATTTTCAATAATGCTATTTAAATCTTTGCCGTATTTCATAAGATGACGATGATATTTATATTCATTACGATCTAAAACTCTAAAACCACCATCAGGAAAAACGCGTAAATCTAAATCATAATCAATATATTTAATGGTATGCCCATCAATAATATAAGGTGTGGCAATATTGCAATAGTAAAATAAGCCATTTTTTTTAAGTTGTCCTATGATATTAAACCATTTATGTTTGTAGAAAAATAAAACAGCAGGTTCCCCAGTACAATGACTTTCACCATTATGTTCAATTAATTTGGTACGGTCATTGGCAACCACAAGCATTTCTTCTGAAACAAAAACCACGGTAGCTTCTTCACTGGTTTGATCTAAAAAGCCATTATGTTTGAAACATTCAATTTTAAGTTTATCGCCTACTTTAATCTTGTCCATAACTACTCCGTTTCCAAAACTATTATACCTAACTTTTAATTTTTTATAAAGAAAAAAGAACTTAACTCAGAAGTTCTATTGCCTTATTTAATTGATTATCAGTATAAGTTCCATCTTCGTTTTGAACTATGTCTTCTTCATAGTGAGGAGCAAGGCCAAAACCGTCGATACACTCCCCTTCTGGCGTAAGCCATCTTGCGGATGTGTATTTAACCATACTACCGTCTTCTAATTGTTTTGTTTGTTGTACTTTTCCTTTACCATAAGAAATTTTACCAACTAATTTAGCTCCGTAACTATCTTGTAAGGCAGCCGCTAAAACTTCGCTTGCTGAAGCTGTATTTTCATTAATAAGGAGAATAATGGGATAATCTCTTTTTTCATCCGTTTCATCTTTGTAAGTTGTTACACCGTCTTTTCCTTCTAAACTATAGATGTTTTTACCTTTTTCTAAGAAAAGACTCGCTATTTCAGTGGCACCTTTTAAATATCCTCCGGTATTTTCTCGAACATCAATAATCAAACTAGTAATACCTTGTTGTTCTAAATCTTCTAAACTTTTTTTAAATTCTTCGCCTACTTTTTCCGTAAAAGCTTCGATATAAATATAACCAATTTTTTTATCATTCTTTTCATAAACCTGCGTTGTTAAAGGTGTATTAATTTCTTCTGGTATCACTTTAAAGGTTAATTCCGCGCCATCTCTTGATACTACTAATGTATTTTCTTTTGTTTTATCAATCAAGTTAGCCACTTCAATTTGATTTTTTCCTTCTGTATCCGTATCATTAATACGAATAATTTTATCATTTTCTTTTAACCCAGCTTTAAAGGCAGGCGTATCTTCGTACACTTTAACGATTTCATTACCATTGGTAATCGAAATACCGATTCCTTTAAAGGTGCCACTTAATTTATTAGATAAACTATCTGTCTCAGTTTGATTAAGATAAGTAGAATAATCTTCTCCTAAATACTTAAGCATAGCCGCGATTGCAGCATCTATCATTTTGGTTTTATCAATATCTTCATAGTAGTTCTCATCAAGACTACTATATACTTTTAAAAATTCTTTTAAAGCACTATCATTACTTAAACTTGCTGAACCTAATATAAGCTTACTGTTATTGTAAATAATGAGTCCTGTTGTTAAACTTGTTATAATAGCTGTGACGATGATAATAATCGCAACACTTTTTAAACTAAAACCTTTTCTAGATTTCATTTCATCACCTTACTATTAACAATGGTATCATATTTTTTTCCAAAAGAAAAGAGACCAGAATTTTGAATTTAGGAAGTTTAAATTGGAATTAATAAGTTCTACTTAGACTTCAATAAAAGTATTATTTAGTGAAATAATTAAAGAAAATAAAAATATAATTATTAATTTTTCTGAATATGAAAATAATAATACGCATGATCTACATACAGAAAATAGAAAAATATAAAGACTATTTTATTTTGATTATCCAAGATAAAACAGTGATAACTGCTAAAATTAAATTTAAGGTAATAATCAACCATTTTCTATTACTTTTCTTATCATACCATGACATAACAGAAATAAGTAAGGACACAATAATTGATAAAATCAATCCTAAAACTAAAGCTGTTTTAAACATTAGTACATAATTATCAGACGTAATGTTTGTTATAATGCCTCCTATTAATTGTGTACTACCATACAACGTGAAAATAACAGCTACAAATATAGAAATAATACTAATAGTATCAAAATGAATTTTATCAATTCTATTGTTTATTTCAATTATTTTATTTTCAGTATCTGTTATACTTTTTTCTATGTTTTCTTGAGATTTTAAATTTTTTTGTAATTGAAGATTGTTTATAGTATCAAGTTTTAGTTCAAATCCATATTTTTCATTTATTAAGTTTGCAAATTTAAAAAATTTTGCTATATCCTTATCATTATAATTTTTTGCAACTAATCCAACTTCATCTAATGAATAATTTTCACCAAGTAAAAGCAATGTACAACATAAAGACAATAGATACTGTATTTCATCATTAGCAGTGGTTAAAGATAATTCGTAATCGTATTCTTCATCATAATACTTATAAATTTTTTCAACCATACTTTCATACTTATCATTATTGATTATATATTCTAACAAGTTGTAAGCTGCTATTATTATATTCATAGTTGAACCAGCACTCCCAGAATTAATCGTCCTAATACTTTCAATTACTTTTTCTTTATACATAAACATCACCTAATCAGATAATATTCTATCACATATTTTTTATTTAAACCTTTCATACTTACTTATATCGTAACCATAATAAAACCAAAGTGTAATTTTTTGTCAAACCGTTAAAATTTCACTTTCAAACTTTAAATTAGAAACTATGTTTTTATAAACATTCTATTTACTATTTTTTTTCACTAAATTTTCAATAACATATTCATGAATTTTTGGCATTGTAATTAATAAATAATCATAGCGTTCTAAATACATAAAGATTTCAGAAGAATCACCCCTACTATAATATCCAGAATTTACTGTTTCGCTGTCTTTTATGATGCCATTAAAATACTTAACAAAATTTGAATTACATTTATCAATTCTATTTAAATATTCTTTAGCTTTTTTATCATTACCAGCCTTATAATACATTGCAAATAAAGGAAATAACATTTCTAAATCCTCTTCAGGATATTTTTTATATAAATCTAACATATCTTTTCCCTCTTCTAATGTAGCATATATTGCCATTAATAAGTATCTAGACCCCAAATTATCATTCTCATTTAACCTTAAAATTTCTTTGCATATATTACAAGCTTGACGCAACTTTCCTTCTTCTAATAAGTATTCTGTTTTAGCAGTTAATCCCCTAATATATGGTCTTGTTTCAAATATTCCATAAAAATGTCCAATATTTTCTTTATCAAAATATTTTTCTTTTGTTAATCTATTTTTTTCAAATTCAAGTCCATTATCTAAGAGTTTCATTCTTTTTATTCCATTTTCTTCTAAATCACATTGAAATAAAATAGCATCAAAACATTTTGATGATTTTTCATATGCTTTTTTAGCTAATTTTATTGCTTCTTTCTCATTCCTTACATTTTGTGCTTCTTCTAATATTTCATAAGCCTCATCAAGTGGGGTGTTTTTATATTCTATTTCACCATTATTATACATTCTCATAAATTCTTGTAATTTTTCATTTGCATCATCAATATCTTTAACATTATTATTTTTTAAAAATTCTTGTAACATACTATTAAATTTATTATCCATTTACTTCACCTCTTTGTTTTTGATAATCCATTTCGTATTTCACTTTATTATTAAGATTTCAACTTTCCATAACTTTTTATATTCATTGTTTCAAGTTTCACATTATTTAGCAGTTATGTTATTGTAAACACTTATTCTTCTAAATTTGTAAAAGAATTTTAGCTAACCCCATTACAAAACTCTTTTCCATAACTAACATCACATAAAGTATAGCTTGCCTTAATAACTTAACTATACTTATTCTTTTAAAAATTAACACAATCGAACAGAACTGCGACATTACTGCGACATTTAAGTATAAACAGCTTGTAAGGCAATATAAAATTGCAACTATATAAGATACTCAAATTACATTGCTTGATTAGTTAAATATCTTAAGTCATAATAAAAGAAGACAGATTAACGTCCTCTTTATTTCTAATTCACTTTTAATTTACTCGCAATTTTATCGATGCCTTCAATATATTCGGTAATTTTACCATTTTTAATATGTAAAAGTGTACCGTCTTTCATTTTTAAATCACTTATTTTTGTTGCTTTAGGATTTGAATTTTCTGTTACATAATAATCTTTATTAAAAGCACTGTTTAAGTTTAAATAATAAATTTTAATTGCATTTTTTTGATTACTTGTGTAATAGTTTCCATAAGTAACATAACTATTGGCATCTACACCGTCTGTATCATAAGCTAATACATAGTATTCGCTTTCAGGATTATTTAAAATGGTTCCAACAATTGCTGTTGTAGTACTGATTTGTCCTGTTTGATACTCGTAGTCTTTTGCTTCATCTTTTAAGAAAAAAGAACTAAAAACAAAGGCTAAAATAATAACAATAATGACAATGATAAGAACTAAGAAAAATTTTTTCATTTCTTCCGTTTCTTCTGTTTTATATTGCAATGTTTGTTTTTTCATATCATCACCTACAAACATTATACATAATAAAAAGGCGAAAAGCAACGATACTTTTCACCATTAATTATTTTTCTTTGCTTACTGAAAGATTATTATTTCCAATGCTTTTTCCGATAGCAAGAAGTTCACTTGCTGATAAATCACTACCAACTAAATAGTAACTCATATCCCCATTGGTCCAAGTAAGACTATTTGTTCCTAAAGCTCCTACGGTACTACTTACAATAAGTGGTTCACCATAAACCGGAACAATTTCAAATTCTTCGGCGGCATTTACTTTTTCTTCAACTAAAACAAAACTTTTATCACCAGCAAATGTTAAAATAACACGGTCTCCTTCTTCTGTTTTTACCTTATCACTTTTTGAAAGATAAGTGTTGGTTGGAACATATAAAGGATATAATATGTTTTCAATAGAACCTGATTGTTTAGAGTTGCAATCTTCTTTATCACATTTTTCATTACTATTTGTTGTATTATTTTCATCTTTGGTTGTTTTATTTTGACTATCATCTTTAGTTTCTTCATCATTGGTTGTTTCTTTAATATAATCTTCTAGTTTAAAATGCGTTTCTTTTAAACCTGCTTTATAATCAATAGATGAGAAAGTCACTTTCATTTTCAATTTATCTTTTTCATCATAGACTTCATTCTTTTTGATATTGCCATCTTTATCTAAAGTTGTTTTTTGATATTTAAGTTCTGGATTATTTGGATAATTAACTGAGGACTTAATAATAAATTGATTATTTTCTTCAGTAATGCTTTTACCCGTATCATTTTTCATGTCTTTTACAATTGAGCTTAATAAGTAGGCTTGACTTGAATTATTAGGCCAATCACTTTGGAATTTAAAACTTTTGTTAAGAGATGGTGTGATAACATAAACCGCATCACTATTTCTTAAAATAATTTGTTCATGATTATTCGTTTGATTAACCATGATAGCTTTGTAAAAATTATCTTGAAGATAGTTTACTTCAATACTGTAAGTAAATGTTTCCTCATCCGCATAAATTTCCATATTGCCTTTTAAAACATAACTTTTCGTATCATTTACTTTTTTGTCAAAGTTATCTACAACCGTATCGGCACTTTCTTTTTGACACCCACATAAAAAACAAACACATAGAAGTAGCAGGGTGATTATTTTTTTCATTTCCACCACATTCCTTTTCTAGTTCATTGTATTAAAGCCTTTTTATTTTTATGAATAATAATTTTATTTTTGTTCATAATACCTAATGAAAGTAGGTGGATACATGGAAGTTTTATATAAAGTTTGTCTAACTTTTGCAATCATCGGTGCTATTAACTGGGGTTTGATAGGACTATTTGATTTCAATTTAGTCACGACACTTTTTGAAGCAGGCTCAATGCTTGTCAAAATCATTTATACACTTGTCGGTATCAGTGGACTTGTCAGTATTGGTATTTTATTTCATCACATCGATGACCATCCTTTTGAAAAATAAAAATGATTCTTTAAAAAGAATTGCCCCAAAAGCTAGACAGTTTATAAATAATTTCTTATTAAAAGATTATCATCTATATTTTAAAGTGATAATCTTTTTGTTTTTTTAAAAAAGAAAAAAAGATGAGTTTTTTCTCACCTTTTTTAAGAAGCACTAATAACAACACTGACTTTATTAGATACGACAAATTTAACACGAGGATCATTATTTTCTAGTTTAACTTCTACGTCATAAGTTCCGACTGTATAATTTGTTAAATCAATATAAGCAGATATATTGCTTTCACTAATCGCGTCAATGACAGATTGAACACCTTTGACTTGAATAGAAATTGGATCATTATTGACACGATTAACGATTAAACCACTGCTTAAGTTATTGGCTTTAATATTAGAAATATCAATTGTTTTTTGTTTTTCATCGCCAAACGTAACAACGATTTTAACATCATTTTCACTAATAGAACGAACACCACTTGGTTTTTTAATATCGGCTATTCTTGTTAAAGCTCCACCTGTACCAGCCCCATTGACATCAATAACAACAGGCACACTGTCAATTTTATCAATTTCTTCTTTTTCACCATAAATATCAACGGTATAACTTGTTTTACCATTCATTGTAATAGAAGAAATCGCTTTACCTGCTACTAAATCACCGGTTGTAGTAACCACAATTGGAACAGTCTTTTTAGAAGTACTAAAGGATATACTTGCTCCTAAAGTGTTCGGAACAATTTCAACATTATCAAGACGATTTCCTTCACTATCATAAGCAGCTAAAGGAATATTATCAATTTCATAAGTAATGGCTTCGGTAAATTTAGAATTACTTAAATCAATTAATGCTTTCACCGTAGCAATTTTATCTAAAGCATCTTGTGCTCCTTTAACAACAACTGTATTTTGAGCAAGTGTTACATTTGAAATAGAAAATTTCTCATTTAATTTGTCTTCATTCATAAGTTCATAAGAAACACTTTTTTCTTCGCTTACTTTATTTTTGATAATAACGGTTACATAGGCAGGATCTAATTTATAATTAATATTATCTACCGTTTGGGTATACGTCAAAGCAACTTTTCTTGGAGTATCACTTGCTTCATAATTTGATAAATCAAGTCTTACTTGATGATCACCTAATTGTTTAGCTAAATATAAAGAACTTTTACGACCGGTTAAGATAATATCCGCACTATCAACTAATCCTTCTACAACATACTTTTCTTTATTATAGATAACCGTTACAGGTTCGTTTGATAATATCTCAGCTTCCGTTTCAACAAGTGTAATGACTTGAGAATCGACGAGGAAGAAAAAAGTAACGGCAAGAATTAAACTAAAGTAAACAAGTACTAAAGGACGGTTCAAAAATTTTTCTAAGTGAATGGGATTATTTTTTAACTTTTCAGATAGAAAATAAATAACACGACTTATTGGGGTAACGAGTCCTTTATCTAAAGCGTTATAACATTTTTTAAAGAATTTTTTTATCTTATTCATTAATATCTTCACCTTCTTCTGTCTTTTCATCTCCGTCATAGAATATTTCTGTTTTTGGTTTTAATTCATCCATTAACATCATTCTAAAATCATCTAAAGTTAGATTATAATGAAGTTCGCCATCACAAGCGATACTAATGCGACCCGTTTCTTCAGAAACAACAAGGGCAATGGCATCGTATTCTTCCGCCACACCTAAAGCGGCACGGTGTCTTGTTCCTAATTTTTTACTTACACTTGGATTCATACTTGTTTTAAATACGGCACCTGCACAAGTAATTTTATCTCCTTGAATGATAACTCCGCCATCATGTAAAGGACTATTAGGATAAAACAAGTTACTTAAAAGTTCACTGGAAATATCGGCATAAATTTTAGTCGCACGACTAATATATTCTTGTAAAGAAACATCTTTTTCAATAACTATTAAAGCTCCGATACGATTTCTCTTTAAATACTCGACAGACTTCATGATTTCACCAATCATTTTTTCTCTTTCATCACCTGTTAAAACTTTATGGCGTCCTAAAAGTTGGGTACGACCAATACTTTCAAGCATATTTCTGATTTCTGGTTGAAACACCACGATGAGAGCCAAAGGTCCCCATTCCACAACATATTCTAGTAAAAGACCCACGGTATAAAGATTTAAGATTTTACTTAATATTTCAATACAAATAAGAAGTAAAACTCCTTTAACGATTAAAACCATTTTTACATTATTTCGGATATTTTTTAAAATAAAGTAAAAAAGTAACCAGACAATACAAATATCAAGTATTTTGGTAAACAAAGACCAAATTGATAATAATGTCATTTATAAAACACATCCTATTCTGTAGTTAATTATAGCAAATATTTTAGCCAGATTCTACTCTTTTTCTTTAAATTATCTGTGCCCTAAAAAAAGCTACTCATTGTTTTTATGATTTTCAACCATTTTCTTCATTTTAATAAAATGATGATTGATACCACTTTTACCTATTTGATAATCTGTTTCTAAACTTATAATTTCTGCCAATTCTTGATAAGAACTTTCCGGATATTTTAAACGATAAGCTATAATTTGTTTAGTTTTATCATCTAATAAATCTATTAAATCATGTTCTTTTAAATAAGCAATATCTTCTAATTGTTTCATTCCTGTTATGGTTGTTTTTTCTTGATTGGCAATTTCGCAGTTATTAAGACGATTAACCATATTTTTATGATCTCTATAAATTCGTATATCTTCAAAATAAAATAAAGCATTAGAAGCTCTAAACATCCGTATCATATCACTAATTTCTTCAGCACTTTTTAAATAGACCATATATTTATTATTTCGTTCTAATACTTTACTATCAAACTTCATTTCTAAAAGAAGACTATTTAAAAAGTTAGCATCTTCTAAAGTATTTAAAACAAATTCTAAATGATAACCACTTGTACTTGGATCACTAATGGAACCAGTAACTAAAAACGCCCCTCTTACAAAAGCAGCCATTTCTTCAGGAGTATTAAAGTCACTTCTTGAAGGATTTTTGTCTATATTTAATCTTTTTAAAATCGTATCAATATGTTGTTTGATTTCTAATATATATATTTGCTTGGCTCGCAGCCTTTTTTGATTACGAACAATGATGTGAGGTGTTATATTAAAAATACTTTTAATATCTTTAAAAACACGACGAGCTACACAGCCATTTTCAAATGTAATTGTGATTTTACCATTTATATGAGCATCATATCTTATAATAGATGAAAGTTCACTTCGCCTTTCTAAACTATTTATTTCTTCACGGCATATTTCTTCTTTTAATTTTGTTGAAAAAGTCATTTTTCACCACCAGAACTCATTATAAAGAAAAAAGACCTCAATTGCAAGAGGTCCAAAAAATACTAGTATCATTACCTTATATTTTAATTTTATGTTTGTTACATATTATTAGGAAAGAAAAAACTTGATTATTTGATTAACTGTACATATCATATCGAGAGTAAAATTGATAACCATAAACATTTTTAAATCCTGGTGGGGTAATAATAGAACTATTTACAATACCTGTCCTAGAATTATAATAACCTTTGGCTACTCCAAAATGAAGATGCGCTCCGGTGGTACAATAGTCATATCCACCGTATTGAGTCGATGTAGAGTAACCTCCTACCCAACCAAGTATGGTATTTTGGGTAACAACATCACCAACATTTACGTTAAAATTAAGTAAATGATAATAATATGTAGTATATTGTTCACCATTTACATTAACATTAATATATAGCATATTGCCTCCACAAGAATAGCGATATACTTTGGCTACGACTATTCCAGAAGCTGCAGCATAAACAGGTGTTCCTTCGGCATTACCACCAATATCCATTCCATTATGAAATGAATATAAAGCTCCTGTTACTGGATGAACACGGTAACCCCAAGAACTTGTTACAAAGCCATAAGTTAAAGGTTTTAACCAACCACCATTTAAAGGCATATTAGTACAACTAGATAATTTAACTTCATCTGTCGTTTTTCCGACTGTTTTTTGACACATCGATTCATACATTTCTAATTCCTTTTTAGCTACTGCTACTTTATCATTAATACCTAAACTAAATTCATTATATGTTTGTAAATCCTGATTGTTTTTTTTAATAGCCTCTTCATAAGTTTTAATATTAGCAGTCAATTCATCTTGTTTCTTTTTCAATTCTTCTTTTAAGGCTTCATTATCTTTGATTTCCTTTTCTAATTTAACCATCGTTTCTTGCATGTAAGAAGAAACTTGCTCTAAAGCAGCTATTCTAGTTACAAAATCCGTGACTGTACTTGCTCCACTAGCATATTCTAAATAAGCATTATTGCTCCGAAGTTGTTGAAGCATTACTAACACTTCGTTGACCTCGTTAGTCATTTCATCTATTTTTTGATTGGATTCATTTATTTTTTGATTAGCAACTTCAATATCACTTTCAGCTTTATGAATAGCTTGATTTGCCTCCTTAATGGCATTTTCTTTAGCTTTTATCTCTGCTTTCGCTGCTTCACTTTTTTGATTGTTTTCTGTTTGTTGCTGTAATAGATCATTATATGCATTTCTTAAATCTCCAAGCGTTTCTGAAGCCCCATTAACATTTAA
>ERZ825670.4259-NODE-4259-length-11240-cov-2.428878_pt1 | contig 11240 bp, 7 predicted proteins | sample MGYA00519929_ERZ825670 | MGnify/ENA primary metagenome ERZ825670 (study PRJEB31778, sample SAMEA3449207) | human gut metagenome | biome: human gut; feature: human-associated habitat; material: faeces | place: United Kingdom | collected 2010/2012 ...
CGAGGTCGGCATTCCCAACTTCATGAACCTCTTCCTCACCTCGACGACCGACGGCGTAAAATTCGGGGAAACACTCTACCTCCCGCTCGCCCCGGCTGAGTTCAGAGGTACCAAAACAGCTCCTTGGCCCATTCTCGAAGGCGAAGACATCTGTTATGCGAAAGATCCGAACAGAGGAAGCGGAGCCTGGATTGACAACTATGTGACCAGCAATCTGTTCAACGGAGCTTCAACCGGAGGCGACTCCTGGATTCCCTGGTGGATAACCCCCAACGTCTATCCGATCACCATTGTCGGCGATATGGGCAAACGCCAGGCTATCACCAAGTTCAGAATCGAGGATACGACAGACAGCCAAGGTGCGTACTTGGATTACGAAATTTACCTGGCCGATGAGTACGATGGAGAAAACACCCAATGGACACTCGTCGCCAGCGGCATGCGCGAATGGGACGGTATCTATACCCCCCCTGGAACGGTCGGGGCAGTAAAAGCCTATGATTATCCGGTTCAAAAAGTTACCACAGGCCGCTACCTGAAATTCGTGATCGTCAAATGCGAATCGGTCGCCCTCGAAAACCGGGGTAAACTGGGAGACGTATGGTGCTTCGGACTCGAATAATGACTACACGCTGATTAACAAACGATTAATCCCGTTGTGAGTTCATTCTCTTTCACAACGGGATTAATTTTAATTTTACGAATTACGACTTACCGACTACGATGCTCAAATTCCTGAAAAATATCGTTCCGTTCGCTGCGGCCGCAGGATGCCTGCTTCTCGCGGGCGGTTGTTCCCGGACTATGTACCCGCAGGGGCAGCACCGCAGAGACCTGCCCCCCACGGATGCCGTGTTATGTTACGGCGGCAGCCACCACCGCACCCCTTTCCTGTGGGATAAGGAGCGGCTGGCACCCTATGTCACCTATGTCGATAAAGAGGGCACAGAGCAGTGGCTCTTCGACGGGTTCATCTTCCTGGAATTCCAGGACACGAACCGTCCCGACGCAGAACTCTACGCATTCGAGACGGGGCATCTGCGTGACACGGGCGAATCGGCCGGCAAAGCGCAATGGCAGGAGCTGATCGACTATTATTTCACGGACGGCAACGGGGTCGAGGCCCTCGAAGAGGCCGTGAAGGAGGCCGCCGCGCGGTTGGGCAAAGCCCCGCAGAAGCGCAAGGTCATCATGGTACTCCCCGACCCGGTGATTCACCGGCACTATATCGACACGACGTCGAGTACGACCTATTGGGGTGCGCTGGATGGCCAGCAGCTGGATTTCAGCAGGAACGAAGACCGCATAGCCGCCTGCAAATGGTATATCGACCGGGTACGGGAGCGGTTCGCCCAGGGCAACTACGAACATGTCGAGCTGGCGGGATTCTACTGGCTGCGCGAGATCGTCACCCGGCCGGTGGACACACAGTACAGCTACCATCTGACCCGCTCGGACATCATGCTCCCGCATATCGCCGATTACCTCCACAAGCTGGATTATACGTTCAGCTGGATACCCTACTACGGCTCGCGCGGATACGACGTATGGCAGCAGTTCGGGTTCGACCAGGTCTACCTGCAACCCAACTATTACTGGAAGCCGCAGAACGACATGGATGAGGTTTGCAGACAGATCGACAGCCTGGGCATCGGCATGGAAATAGAGTTCGAACCCACGCTGCTCGACGCACGCGAAGGCAGCGGAACATTCCGTGCGCGGCTGCGCGATTACATCGACTACGCCAAACGACGCAACATCTACGGCAAACGGCCGTTCGCATATTACCATGGCACCAACGGGTTCTACGACCTCTATGCCTCGGACGACGAGGCCGACCGGGAGTTGTTCGACGAGCTTTGCCGGTTCATCATAAACAATCCCTTACGGGCTCAACAACCGAAAACGGGCAAGGAATAACCCATAAACCGGATATATTGCCCCCGGACGGAAAAGCCTGCTCCGGGGTCGGATAAAAACGACAAGACATGACTCGCAGACTTTTTACAGTAGCAATTGCAGTGGTAACAGCCTTGGTTTTCACGCTCCCGACCGGCACCGCAGGCCCGAAGGACAAGCTGTACCCGTGGGAGAGGAAACACAAGAGTCCGGCGACCACGACCGATGCCGTATTATGCTACGGTGCCAGCCATCACCGCAATCCCTTCCTGTGGGACAAGGAGCGCTTCGCCCCCTATGTCACCTACGTCGACCCCGACGGGAAGGAACAATGGCTATTCGACGGCTTCATCTTCCTGGAATCGCAGGATGTCGACCGCCCCGACAGCGGCGCCTACTCGTTTATGACGGGCGTGCTGCGCGACACGGGCGTATCGGCCGGCAAGGAGCAGTGGCAGGAGCTGATCGACTACTATTTCACAAAGGGCAACTGTGCCGACGCCCTGGAACAGGCCGTCAAGGAGGCCACCGCCCGGTTGGGCAAAGCGCCCTGCAAACGCCGCGTGATCATGATGATCCCCGATCCGATCATCCACCGACACTACATCGACACGACCACCACGACGACCTACTGGGGAGAACTCGGCGGGCGCCGGTTGGATTTCAACAGCAACGAAGACCGCGTAGCGGCCTGCAGGTGGTACATCGACCAGGTGCGGGCGCGGTTCGCCCAAGGCGATTACAAATACATCGACCTGGCCGGATTCTACTGGATCCGCGAGATCGCCGCCCAGCCGCACGACACGGAGTACAGCTACCATCTGACCCGTTCGGACATCCTGCTCCCCGAGATCGCGGACTACCTCCACCGGCTCAACTACACGTTCAGCTGGATTCCGTTCTACGACGCCCGCGGCCATGACGACTGGCGCAAATTCGGCTTCGACCAGGTCTACATGCAGCCTAACCACTACTGGAAGCCGGAAAACGACCTGGATTCCGCCTGCATGAAGATCAACCGTGCCGGGACGAGCATCGAGTTCGAATTCGAGGCTTCGATCCTCAGCGCGGATCCGCACAGCGACATATGCCGGGCACGGATGCGCAAATACATGGAATACGCAAAGAAACACGGCATCTACGGCACCCGCCCGCTGGCCTATTACCAGGGGAGCAATGCCCTCTACGACCTCTCGGTCTCCACGGACGAAACGGACAGGGAGTTCTTCCACGAATTCTGCCGTTTCGTCGTGAACAACCCGGTACGGACGCAACACTCCGGAAAGGGAAACAAATAAAAAAACCGACATCCCATGACGAATTACCGAATCATTTTCACGCTTCTCTGCTGCCTGTCGTTCATCGGCTGCGGGGACGGGGACGACGAACCCTCCGGGGGCCCGAAACCGGCCCTGAGCATGACGATCGCATCGTCGGGCGCCAACTCGGTGACGCTGAACATGAAGCGCACGAACGCCACGTCCGTCAAAATCATATACAAGGCCACGGGGGTCATTACGTCCGAAACGGCTCAGAGCGTCGCCCAGAACGGCACGCAATACACCGGGACGACGGTCGAGATCGACGGCCTGGCGGCGCAGACGACCTACACAGTCTTCGCCGTGGCCTGCAACGACTCGGGCGAATACAGCCAGATGCAGTATGTCCGGTTCACCACCGACGCCCCCGGCCCGCAGATGTACCCGTGGGAACAAAGCCGCAACGGGATACTCTCCTATACGGACATGGTGCTGTGCTATGGCGGCAGCCACCACCGCACCCCGTACCGCTGGGACAAGGAGCGTTTCGCCCCGAGCGTGAGCTACGTGGACGAACAGGGCAAGGAACATTGGCTGTTCGACAGCTTCCTGTTCATCGAATTCCAGGACAGCAGCCGTCCCGACGGCGGTTATTACGCCTACATGGTTGGGCTGATGAAGGACTACGGGTTCTCGGCCGGAAAGACGCAATGGAAAGAGCTGATCGACTATTGGTTCGCCGGCGGCAGCGGCATGGATGCCCTCGAAGGAGCCGTGAAGGACGCTTCGGCACGCCTGGGCGCACCCCCGTCCAAACGCAAGGTCATCATGGTACTTCCCGACCCGATCATCTACAAGGTTTACGACGGCAAGGGCAACGGCAAGGGCGACCCCGGCTCCACGGTTTACTGGGGCGAGCTGAACGGCCGCAAAATGGACTTTTCGACGGCCGAAGACCGCATCGCGGCCTACAAGTGGTATGTCGACGAGGTACGCAGGCGTTTCGACCTGGGCAACTACCAGTATATCGACCTGGCGGGGTTCTACATCATCTCCGAGGAACTCGTCACGCCGGGCGACGGCTGGAACCACGAACTGAAGAAATCGGACGAGATCATCCCTCCGCTCGCGGAATACCTGCATGCGATCAACCAATCCCTGAACTGGATCCCGTACAACCGCGCCGCAGGGTATAAGAAATGGCAGCAGCTGGGCGTAGACTACGCCTATATGCAGCCCAACTACTTCTGGGAGGGACAAAAATCGCTGTCGCAGTTCTTCTCCGACGTCAAGGCCAACGGCCTGGGCATGGAATTCGAGTTCGACGAGGCGCTCCTCGAGGGCAATCCCGACTGCGACACCTACAAGAAGCGTTTCCGCGAATACATGTCCGGAGCCAGGCTGAACAATGTCTACGGCACAAAGCCGCTGAGCTACTACCACGGCACCAACGCCTTATACGACCTGTCGAAATCGACGGCAGCCAAAGACAGGGAGTTCTACCACGAATTCTGCCGTTTCGTACTCGACAACCCGATGCGCAAATAACGATTAACGACCCGTAAACAGATGAAAAAACTCAAGACCTTCGCATTTTGCACCCTCTTAGCGGCATTGGCCGCAAACCATACGCCCGCCACAGCGGCGAACGGCCCCACGGGCGACGCGGCCCCGGCAACCCGCGATTCCGAACCGAAAATGTACGCCTGGGAACAGGAACGCGACGCGATACCGTCCTATACCGACCTGGTGTTGTGCTACGGTGGCAGCCACCACCGCACCCCGTACCGCTGGGACAAGGAGCGTTTCACCCCGTTCGTGACCTATGTGGACGAAGAGGGCAGGGAGCACTGGCTCTTCGACGGGTTCCTCTTCCTCGAATTCCAGGACAGCAGCCGCCCCGACGGGGGTAAATACGCCTACATGGTAGGCGTGCTGCGGGGCCAGGGCATTTCGGCCGGCAAACAGCAGTGGAAGGAGCTGATCGACTACTGGTTCGACGGCGACAACGGCGTGAACGCCCTCGAAGCGGCCGTAAAGGAGGCTTCACAGCGGCTGGGCACGCCCCCGGCCAAGCGCAAGGTCGTCATGGTAATGCCCGACCCGATCATCTACCAGAAGTACGACGACACGAGCGAGTCGACGACCTACTGGGGTTCGCTCGACGGGCGGCGGATGGATTTCGCCAAGGGTGCCGACCGCGTTGCGGCCTGCAAATGGTATATCGACCAGGTGCGCAGGCGCTTCGACGAGGGGAATTACCAGTACGTCGAACTGGCGGGGTTCTACCCCATCTCCGAGGAGATCGTGACGCCGGGCGACGGCTACTGCCACGAACTGAAAAAGTCGGAAGAGGTCATCCCCCAGGTTGCGGAATACCTGCATTCGATCAACCAGAGTTTCTGCTGGATACCCTACAACCGTGCCGCAGGCTACACCAAATGGAAGGAGATGGGCATCGACTACGCCTACATGCAGCCCAACCACTATTGGGACGACAAGGGCGCAAGGCCGCTGTCACGCTATTTCTCCGACATCAAGGCGCACGACCTGGCGATGGAATTCGAATTCGACGAGAACATCCTCGAGGGGGAGCAGAACTCCGACGTCTACAAAAAAAGGTTCCGCGAGTATATGGAAGGAGCGAAAAAACACGGCGTATACGGAAGCAAGCCGCTGAGCTATTACCACGGCACCAACCGTTTTTACGATCTGTGGGCATCGACGGCCGCAAAGGACAAAGAACTGTTCCATGAATTCTGCCGGTTCGTGATCGGCAACCCGCTGCGGCAACAGCCCGCCGCGTCCGGCAAACCCGCCGCCGAGCAGGGCTACCGGACGACCGGAATTCAGGATTTGGCTCTGATCTACCAGGGCGGCAGCCACCGGCTGGACTGGACGGTCGATGAATTCCGGCCCTATGTCGTACACCGGTTTGCCGACGGCTCGAAAGACTGGCTCTTCGACGGCTTCCTGTTCCTCGAGTTCAAGGACGGCTCGGGACGCAACTACACCGTGGGCTACGAGAAACTCAACGCCCGCAGGACAGAATGGGAGTGGCTGCTGGATCGGATTTTCGAGCAGGGCAAGTCGCTTTCGGCACTCGACCGGTGCATCGGACAGGAGATAAAAGAGCTCGGAAAGCCCGCCTTCAGGCATCAAATCGTACTGGGGCTTCCCGAAGCGATCCGCGGCCAGAAGGACTGGGGCGAGATTGACGGCCGGGAGATGGATTTCTCGAAAGAGGAGGATCAGATCGCCGCGACCAAATGGTACATCGGGGAGCTGGTCGAACGTTTCAAGGCCGCCAAATTCAAGCACCTGGAACTCTCGGGCTTCTACTGGGTCGCTGAGGACACCCACCACTGCGCGGAGCTCACCATTCCGCTGAGCGAATACATCCACTCCGAAGGCAAGCTTTTCTACTGGATTCCCTACTGGCAGGCCAAAGGCCATGAGGAGTGGAAACGCCTGGGCTTCGACGTGGCCTACCAGCAGCCCAACCACTTCTTCAACCACTCGATCCCCGACAGCCGCCTCGACGAGGCCTGTGCCACGGCCCGCCGCCACGGGATGGCCATGGAGTTCGAATTCGACGAGAAGGCCACGGCGGCGATCCCCAACTCGTCGCACGACCGGATGGCGGCCTATATCAACCACTTCGAAAAGAACGACGTCTTCAACTCTTCGGCCGTCGCCTACTACTGCGGAAACCGCGGCGTACTGACCCTCGACGAGTCGGACAACCCGAAAGACAAGGCCCTGATGGATCGCCTGGCCCGGATCATCCAGGCACGCCGCTACCTGAAATACGGCATCCCGATGAAGAACAAGACCCGCGTGGTCGCACACCGGGGCTTCTGGCACACCGACGGCTCGGCACAGAATTCGATCGCCTCGCTCCTCAAGGCCGACCAGCTGGGCGTGTACGGCGTGGAATTTGACGTATGGATGGCCTCGGACGGCGTTCCGGTGCTCAACCACGACAGCTGGCACGACGGATACGAGGTACAGAGCACCCCTTCGACCGTGCTGACGACGCTCAAGCTCGAAAACGGGGAGCCGATGCCCACGCTGGCGCAATACCTCGAGGCCGCTAAGGATACGAAGGTACACCTCGTTCTGGAACTCAAGCCCCACGCCACCCCCGAGGCGGAAACCGCAGCGGCCGAGGCCGTGGTGAAGATGGTCGGCCGGTACGGGCTCTCGAAACGCGTGACCTACATCTCGTTCTCGCTCCACGTAATGAAAGAGCTGGCACGGCTGGCTCCCGCCAAAACGCAACTGATGTACCTGGGAGGCGGCACGTTGCCCAAAGACCTGAAGGCGATGGGGCTGACGGGCTGCGATTTCAACTACGGCGTATACCTGAACAACCCGACGTGGCTCAACGACATCAAGGCGTTGAAGATGGCCTCGAACGTCTGGACGGTAAACAACCCGGCCGACATGATATGGGCCATCGAAAACCGGGTCGACTTCATCACCACAGACCGTCCCGACCTCTTCCTGAAGCTCACCCGCAAGTAAGCGGGCCGGGCATCGGATACCCCGGTATACAGGCGATGCACCCGGGACGCGCCCGGATGCATCGCTTCCCTACAAAAACGCAACGATGAAACATTTGAAAATCATGACCTGCCTGCTGTTGCTGGGCAGCATGGCGCCCACAACGGCGCTCTGTACCGGCAAGGATGCCTCCAAGCGCGGCAAGGAAAAAGGATGCGACCGCCCCTATTCCGAAGCGATGTATGTCAAACGCCAGGGCGGCGACCTCTATATTTCGGCCAAGCTGGACGAACGGACGGATATCACCTATTGGTTCAGGCGGTGCATGTTCAACGAGCTCTACACGTTCTACCGCGTAGGCATCACGCGCAACAGGACGGCGCTTCCCACCACGCAGCCCGAGGCCGAACCCGCCGTCCTGCTCAACTCGACGTACAGCGACAACATCGGGCCTTTCGCCATCCCCGGATGCGGGTGGTGCGGGGGCAACCACAAATACAGGGAACGCACGGCGCGCACGGCACGCAGCGAGGGTTACACCCTGCTAGCCGACGGCAACCGCATCGAGGGCGACACGACGCTATGGGCAAATCGGGTGACGGTCGAGGCCGAAAACGTAATCCTCGACCCGACACGCCCTTACCGGAACGCCGCGGGCGGAGAAGAACTGCGCGACACCCTGTGCCGGGAATCGGTGACATACACTGTCCGCCGCAACAACATCGAGGTCGCGGCCTCACACCGGTTCTGCAACGCCGCGCCCGTGACCATCGCCATCTATTACGGGATGCAGTCGATGTTCGAAGGCGAGACGCACGTACTCACCCCGGGCGGGGCCTACACGGACTGGACGGAAGTGGCGAAGGCATCGACGTTCACCAAACAGGAGCACCCCCTTTTCCGGCGCTACGTCGAAAAGAACAGACAGGGGTACCAATCGACCTGGCTGCTGCCCGACGGGCTGGGAGACCACGCGCTGCTGGACGGGCAGGACGACATCTTCATCTATGCGCCCTACGGCAAGAGCTACCATAAGCTCATCGGGAACAAACGGATCAAGAACGGTGACAAGACCTGCTGGCGGGGTGTCTACACCTGGTTCGAGACGCCTATCGCCGACGATGCCGACCTGTTGTGCTACGAAGGCAGCGCCGGGGGACATACGGCCGTTTTCATCGACTGCAAGCGGGCTTGCAAGAGGACGCTGGCACTGCCCGGATACCTCGACCTGCGGCATTTCGGAACGGCCGAACAGAACGGCGGCATCCGCATTTCGGCCGCCGGGCGGAATAAACTGAAGATAAAGGCCGGCGCACCGGGCAGCTGTGTATTGCTGCTCCGGGAATAAGGTAACGGGGCCTAAATAACGGAAGGCCGCTGCGATCTGCCTGCAAGAATAAGAGGGCCGGGGAAATAAGCATTCCCCGGTCCTCTTATAATTCTGCCCCTGCCGGCTATTAACGCCGCCGATACCGTTTCGGATTCTTCAGCACCGCGTCGACGACGGGCGGCAGAATCTGCTCCATCACGTCGTACCCCGCGGCCGTGGGATGGACTTCGTCGTAGGTATAGGCCGCTACCATGCCTCCGTCCGCTTCGGACATCGCCGCGTGGTAATCCACATAGGGGACATTCTCCCTGCGGGCGTACTCGCGGATCATGGCGTTCAGCTCCATGATCAGGGGCGCGGGTTCCAACTCCTTGCGCCAGCCGAATTCACGCGCGGGCAACAACGAACACAGCACGGGGGCGATGCCGTTGGCACGCGCCAGCTCGACCATCGACACGAGGTTGCCCAGGATATGCGGCAGCGATATGTAACCGGTATTTTGCGCTATGTCGTTCGTCCCGCCGCAGATGACGACCACCTGCGGGTGCAAGTCCAGCACGTCGGCCCGGAAGCGCACGAGCATCTGCGAGGTGGTCTGCCCGCTGATGCCGCGGCTCACATAACCGCGGGCGGCGAAAAAGTCAGGATGCGTCTTGATCCACAGTTCGGTGATCGAGTTGCTCATGAGGACGACCTTCGGATTGCGCACCTGGCCGTTGGCCTGCTCGAAGCGGCCGAAGTTCGCCCAGTCCTGGGTTTGCGCAGCGGCGCAGAGCAAACCCGCAAGGGCAAGGACGGTAAAAAACAGTTTTTTCATCGTTTCAGTAGCTATTGAATGACCTCCATCGGCATCTCCCACCCCATGATCGTCGAGATGTAGGGGATGACCGCAGCGGCGAACTTCCGGTGTCCGCGGTGGTTGGGGTGGAAGTTGGCGCCCATGTCGCTGTCCCAGTTGAAGAGGCCGGGGGTGAGCACCATGCAGTGCAGGTTCGGGTCCTGCAGCTCTTCGAGCAGCTCCTTCAGGTGCCCGTAGACCGTGGTGTTCTCACACGGGGCGACACACAGCACCGGCACGTCGCCGTAGGCCTTGCGGAGCTTGCGCAGCGCCTCGGCATAGGCCCCGTTGAAGGCCTCCTTCGAGGGCGATATGTCCTCGCTGTAGTCGTTCGAGCCGAGCTTAATGACCACGATGTCGGGCCGGTAGCCTGCGAAGTTCCACTGCGGCTCCTCCTCCATGTCGAACGTCCGGGTCAGCCGCTCGCGCATCGTGCAGGCCGAACCTTCGGGACGGTCGCCCCAGTTGCGGACCATGCCTTGCCCCGAGTGGGCGATGAGCGTGTAGTCGGCATCGAACCAGCGGGCGAGCAGGCAGCCCCACGCCAGGTCGCAGTTTTCGGTCTCGGGGGTGAAGGGCTCGGTGATGCTCTTCCCCTCGGTGCCGTAGCCGCAGGTGTGCGAGTCGCCGATGAACTCGATCAGGCGCTTGCGGGCCGCGGGGGGCGGCAGCAGGCGGCCGTCGGTCGAGACGCCGTAGAGGGTCGTGCGGCCCTGTTCGGCCTCGGTGCGCTTCTGCACCAGCACGGTGTGCTCGCCGGCGGGAAGACCCTCGGCCAGCACGATCTCGCGGCACGGCCCCTCGGTCGTCGCCTTGCCGTAGAGGCGGCCGTCGACGAAGACGTTGTAGTAGTTGCGGTGGCTGTCCGCGGCGTGCATCGTGCAGCGCGTCCCCTCGAAACGGAACGTGAAGTGCGAGCCGCTCCAGTCGAACGAGAGGCTGCCGTCCGTTCCCTCGAGGGCGCGGCCCGTGAAGCGCACCGCCCCGGTGGCCGGGGCCTGGGGTGCCGGGGTGCCGTTTCCGGCGGCGCCGGCGGCTGTCGGGGCCTGCGCGGCGGCACGGAGGGTTCCGGCCGTCGCCAGCAGGGTTAGCAGAATGGCAAGGTGTCGCAGCATCTTCGTCGGGGCGTTACTTCACGTAGGGACGGATCTGCTCGATCCAGATGCGGTATCCGTCGGCCTTGATGTGCACGCCGTCGAAGGTCAGCTCCTCGGGAAGGATGCCGTCGCGCTGGATGGCGCTCCAGATGTCGATGTAGACCAGGCCGCGGCGTGCGGCCATCTCACGCAGGCACTTGTTGAACGAGACGATGCGGGCGTTCTTGCCGCCGAACTGCTTTTCGTTCATCGACTCGTTGAGCGGCAGCAGGCTCTGGATATAGACCCTCGTGCGGGGTGTCCCCCGG
>ERZ825670.4262-NODE-4262-length-11225-cov-48.550492_pt1 | contig 11225 bp, 9 predicted proteins | sample MGYA00519929_ERZ825670 | MGnify/ENA primary metagenome ERZ825670 (study PRJEB31778, sample SAMEA3449207) | human gut metagenome | biome: human gut; feature: human-associated habitat; material: faeces | place: United Kingdom | collected 2010/2012 ...
CCAAGCGCATCGCCCTGCCCGTGAACAAGGAGAACGCCATCGCCTCGGGCATCGTGGCCGAGAAGGACCGCGACCTGATCGTCGATACGGTCTACCTCGAGCTCAAGCGCAACTCGCTGGACAAGAGCCAGCTGATGATTCTCGACATGCTGGCCAACTTCGACTGGAAGCGCCCGATCTACCTCACGCAGGTCTACATCATGCAGGACCTCGGGCTGCTCGACTACCTCCAGTTCGACGGCTACGCCTACCGCTTCGTGCCGATCCGCACCCCGGCGACCAACCCGTGGGAGATCGGCCGCATCGACCCGGACTATGCGGCGCCGCTGCTCAGGGATACCTTCCGCTACGGCAACCTGGCCGACCCGCGCGTCTACGCCGACTACTTCATCCAGTACAACCTGAGCGCCTCGCACGCACGCGAAGCCTTTGCCCGCGTGGCGAAGGAGCTGCTGCGGCAGAACCGCGGCGAGGAGGCCGTCGAGCTGCTCGACCTCGGGCTGGAGCGGCTGCCGTCGAGCCAGATCCGCTTCACCGACGGCAACACCTTCCCCTTCCTCGAGGCCTACTACGCCGCCTCGGCGCTCGGTATCGAGGGGGCGGCCGAGAAGGGCGACGCCCTGATGCGGGAGTACACGCAGACGCTCATCGAATACATCGACTACTACCTGCGCTTCGACGGCGTGCTGGGAGACATGGTGACGCCGCTCTTCGACGAGAAGCTCGACCAGCTGGGCGACGCCTACTACCTGGCCGTCTATGCCGGACGCCGCGACGTAGTCGACGAGATCAACGACTTCTACCGCTCGCTAGGCATTCCCGAGGAGCACCTCGTGAACCTCGGCGACGAGCTCGAACCGCTCGACACGACGGCTGTCAAGTAGCCGGTCAGGCGCAATCCGCAACGGGCGGCGCAGGGGGAGGGTAAGCCCGCACTCCTTCGCCGCCCGTTTTTCGTTCCGGTCCGCCCCCCCCAGCGGCGGCCGATCCCCGAAAATGGGGATCGGTCCTCCGGCAAAACCCCGAAAAGCAGGTATTGCTCCGCCGCCGGCAAACCCCTTTCTTTGCAGCGAACCAACACCGAAAAAAGTCATGACCGGAATTTTCTACGGGAGCACGACCGGAACGACCGAGCTCGTGGCCCGGAACATCGCCCGGGCGCTGGGCATTCCCGACGCCGACCTCCACAACGTCGCCGACACCCCGGCCGACGAGACGGAACGCTACGATCTGCTGCTGCTCGGCTCCCCGACGTGGGGATGCGGCGAGCTGCAGGACGACTGGTACGGATTTCTCGAGGCGCTGAAGGAGCGGAACCTTCAGGGCAAGCGCGTGGCGCTCTTCGGCTGCGGCGACAGCGCCTCCTACCCCGACACCTTCTGCGACGCCCTCGGACTGATCTACGAAGCGCTGCTGCCGACCGGCTGCACCTTCATCGGAGCCTGCGACCCCGACGGATGCGACGCCACCGCCTCGCGTCTCTGCCGCGAGGGGCGTTTCGTCGGGCTGGCCGTCGACGAGAGCGATCCCGACCGAAGCGAGGCCCGGATGGCGGCCTGGTGCGAACGGATCCGCGAAGGGCGGTAAGCGTCCGGAAGCTGCGGACGGCGGCCCGCAACCGGGGCCGAAGCGCCGAAGCAGGGAATCGACATAGTTCTCCCTCCCCGCAAAAAAAGACCCCGCTCTATCGGAGCGAGGTCTTTTTCGTTTCGGTCTTGCCCTCCGGCGCCGGAACGTCGGACACATTCTTGCGGTTGTAAAGGAAGCGCTTGATCTTGTGCGTCGGGGTCTTGACGAAGTCCTCCTTCTCCTCGACCACCTCCGAGATGCGCGAGAAACGGTTGACCTTGGCGTTCACGAACTCCATGATCTCCTTCTTGAGCTGCTCGGTCTTGGCCTCCAGCGCCTCCTTTTTCGAGGCCCACTCCTCGCGCCAGTCGTCGATCATCGCCTCGATCTCGGCGCGGTTGAAGTGCACGAGCGCCACCAGACGCCCCTCGTGCTCGGTGACGATCGAATCGGCGATGCAGACGTGCGAGTTGAGCACACTCTCGATATCCTCGGGATAGATGTTCTCGCCGCCCGGACCCACGATCATGTTCTTCAGGCGCCCCTTGATGTAGAGCCAGCCGTCCTTGTCGAACTCGCCCAGGTCGCCCGTGCGGAACCAGCCGTCGGCCGTAAAGGCCTCCTTCGTCGCCTCGGGATTCTTGTAGTAGCCCACCATGACACTCGGCGAGAGGGCCACGATCTCCCCCTGCCGGGTCTCGGGATTGATGTTTTCCAGCCGCAGCTTCACCCCGGGAGCCGCCGGACCCGTCGAACCGAGGCGCACCTGCGCGGGAGCCGCTCCGGCCAGCAGCGGCGCGGTCTCCGTCAGGCCGTAGCCGATGGCGTAGGGGATGCGGGCCTCCATCAGGAAGCGCTCGGCCCCGCCGTCGAGCTTCGCGCCGCCGATGCCGAGGAAGCGCAGGCGCCGCCCGAAGAGCTTCATGAGCTTCTTGCCCGCCACGCGATGGAGGTAGCGGCGCGTGAATCCCACCTTGCAGAGCGTGCGCCAGAAGGCCGTGGAGTTGAACTTGGCGAGCACCTGGTAGCGGTAGATCTTCTCGATGATGAGCGGCACGATCAGCATCACCGTCGGGCGCACGGAGCGCAGCGCCGGCATCAGGGCCGAAGCCGTGGGCGGTCGGTCGAGGTAGACGACCCGCGCCCCCATCGAGAAGGGGTAGATCATGCCGATCGAGCACTCGTAGGTGTGCGACAGGGGCAGCACCGAGAGGAACGTATCGTCGCCGCTGACCGGGAAGATCCCCGCCGACATGTCGACCTGCCCGCACAGGGCGCGGTGCGTCAGCATGACGCCCTTGGGTTTCGAGGTCGTGCCCGAGGTGTAGATGATGACGGCCAGGTCGTCAGGTTTCGGCTCAGCCGTGGCCCCTTCGCCGCGCACGCGCTGCGCGATGACGCCGAGATTCTTCGTGCGCACCACCACGTTGAGCCGCGTAATGGTCGCACGCGAAAGTTTCGTGAAGAGTTTGTCGGAGACCAGCAGCGCCTTGGCCTCGGAGTGCTCGATAATCATGTCCAGCTCCTCGCCCGAGAAGTCGGGCAGGATCGGCACGACGATCATGCCGGCCGAGGTCACGGCGAAGTAGCAGACGCCCCAGTTGGGCATGTTGCTGCTCAACAGGGCCACCTTGTCACCCGGACGGAGTCCCGCGCCGGTGAGAATCTCCTGCACGCGGGCCATGCGGCGTCCCACCTCGGCATAGGTCATCTCCTCCCCCTCGAACATCGAAAAGGCAATCTTCGACGGGAACTTCTCCACGCTGTTGCGGGCCAGTTCGCATAGGGTATTCATCGACATGTCCGTATTCTCGTTTTGGTATGTTCCAATGAAGCAAAAGTACGGAGCAAAGATACGGATTTCCGACTAAAAATCACTATTTTTGGAGCAAAATGTGAACATGCTCGACTATCTGAACATCAAAAGGATTGCCGCCGACACGGGATTCGACCGCTGCGGCATTGCGCCGTGCCGTCCCATGCCGCGCAACAGGGCCTGGTTCGACCGATGGCTCGGGCACGGATACCAGTCGTCGCTGGCCTACATGGAGCGCAATGCCGACAAGCGCTTCGATCCGGCGCAGCTGGTCGAGGGGGCGCGCACGGCCATCGTCTGCGCCGTGGGGTACAAGAACCGCATCGGGGCGGGCTACCCGGCCGGACACCGCGCGAAGGTCGCCTCGTATGCCTGCACGACGGACTACCACACGACCCTGCGCGCGATGCTCGGACAGATGCTCCGCACGCTGTGCGCCGAATACCCCGCCCTGCGGGGCCGCGCCTTCGTCGACACGGCGCCGCTGGCCGAGAAGCAGCTTGCCGTAGAGGCCGGACTGGGGTGGATCGGACGGCAGTCGCTGCTCGTTATGCCCGACCTGGGCAGCTACGTCGTGCTGGGCGAGCTGCTGCTCACCGACCAGACCGACCGCTACGACACCCCCTATGCGGGCAGCGGCTGCGGCGCGTGCCGCCGCTGCGTCGAACACTGCCCCACGGGAGCCATCGTCTCCGACCGCGTCGTCGACACGAACCGCTGCATCGCCTGCCACACCATCGAACGGCAGCCGGCCGCCGAGGTGACACTCGACGGCTGGATCTTCGGCTGCGACGCCTGCCAGAGCTGCTGCCCCTACAACCGGCTGTCGCCGCAGCACCGCAACCCGGCCTTCGACCCGCTCTTCGACCCGGCGGCCATGACGCCCGGCGACTGGCTCGCAATGGACGACGCGGCGTTCGAGGCCCGCTGCGGCCGCACGCCCCTTGTACGCAGCGGTGCGGAGCGCATTCGGGAAAACGTGCGGCGAAACCTCCTCCACGAAAAATAGCGGCCCGTCACTCGTCGCGCATGCAGCGCACCGGAAGGCCGAATCCGCGCGGATCGGTCATGTTCTCGTTGATGCGCACGCTCGACAGGCCGAAGCAGTAGCCTCCGGCCAGATCGGCCGTCGAGGGCGAACTCGTCCAGTAGAATCCCGAGGAGACGAAGGAGAAGGTGCCGAATTCGTCATAGCGGTATCCCACCCCGGGATAGAAGGTCGAATTGGTCCCGTCGTAGAGGAAATTCCACCCCTGGAGAAACGAGCCCGTAACGTGGGCCTCGCCGCTTGATATGTCGACCGTGCCGCCGGTCTCGGTAAAGGCGCTGAAGACATAGGGATGGGGGACCTTCCAGCCCGGAGGGCAGGGATCGAAGAGCGTCTTGGTCGTGGTCTGCCCGACGGTATAGCCCGTAGGATTGCCCCACAGTTCGTTGTTGCGGTAGGTCGGGCCGTTGCCGCGGCCGCCGCCCCAATACCAGTCGTAGGAGCTGCCCGAGGTGGTGGCGATGAATACTTCGGGATGCGCCGTCGCATAGTAGGTGTTGCCCGTATAACCCGCATACTGCCCGGGACTGCCGGTTGTCTGCACGACCGTAGCACTCGACAGATAGGTGTGGGGCACGCTCTCCTGGTCGAAGATCACCGTTCCCCACGGGAACGGATCCTTGCGTCCCCACTGAAAGAGCGACGCCCGGAACGAACGGGCATAGGGTCCGTCCTCCTTGTAGATCGCCCCGAGGTTGCGATCCATCATCACGGCCGAGCCCGCGCCGTAAGCCGTCTCGTAGGTCGAATACATCACGTAGGTCTCGGCCAGCGACTCCAGTCCCGCGGCATCCTGGTCCGAGACCCAGATGTGCCAGCTCCACAGCGCCTCGGACGACGTCGCATCGGGATAGAGCCCGATCACGGCATTACCGCCCAACGACGTGGGACGCCCCGTAAGCGAGAAGGTAATCCGCGAATCGGCGTATGAAATGCTGCCCGGTTCGATCAGTCCGGGAGCGCTCTGCCAGATGAGCCGGGCGACGCCCGACGAGGGCAGATCCGCCGACAGCGTGCGCCCCTCGTACTGCTGCACGGCCTGCTGCAACCCCGGCGTGATGACACCGTTGCCGGCCGTCGACGCATCGAACGAATAGCTCTGCGACGGCAGGTTGACGACATAGCAGTTGGCCGTCCCTCCGGCCGAGAGGTCGATCGTCGGCTGCGGCGCCGTCCCCGAGGAGAGATTCTGCCGGATGACCTTCATCTGCCCGGCCGAAATGACGATACCCGGCAGCGTCGTCGTCGACGTATAGCCGTCGGCCGTCTCCACGACGACATACACCTCGCCGTTGCCCTGCGAATAATCGGCCGGATTGACCACCACATAGGTACGGAGCGTATCGGCTCCCAGCACGGGCTGATTCGTGAAATCCACGCCGCAGGAGTTGATCTGCGCCGATCCCGAGGCATAGGTTGCCGTATTGTTGGCCGTTGCCGCCGTCAGGTCGAAGGTGAAATCGCCCGCCATGTTCGACGTCCCGACCAGCGACCCATCCGACTGCACCGTGGCGGCATCCGTCGAATAGAGCGTCACCGAAGCCACGCTCTTACCGGCCATGGCGCCCGATCCCGTCAAATCGACCTCCACTACGGCAAAAGCATGCCGGAAGGAGAGCGGTCCGAAATTCCCCGTCGAGCTCCGGAGCGCTCCGGAAACGAGAAAATCCCACTCCCCGAGATGTGACGAGTCGCCCGCGGCAAGTTGCGACTGCTGCGACGCGAGCGTGCAGACTACTCCCGTGGCATCCGTCGAACTCTGTGTCGACGAATAAGGGAAATAGGCATAGAGCGTATAGGAGGCCGAATCGGCCGCCAGCGCAATATCGCCCGTAAAAAGACCGCTCGCCGCGGGGTCTGAGCCCGCGAAGACCAGCGGCGCATTGACCGTCGTGAAGACATCGCCGCTCATGACATAGACACCGATCGTGTCGCCCGGAGACCACAGCACGCTGTAGCCGTCATCGGCCAGCTGTGTGCGCGTTGCGGGCACCGAAGCCTCGATACAGAGCCGGCGCGTCACCGTCTGCGGCCGCGAAGCCACCTCACCGGGCTCCTCCCGGGTGCAGGCCCACAGCAGGCCACACCCCACAACCGCCCATACGATCCGTTTCATTGCCACTCCTCCCGGTCGAATCCCTCGACCCCGGCGTCCACCGAGGCGGCGAAGCCGCTCTCGACGGCGACCTCCACCAGTTCGATCGCCGGTTTTACATACGTTGTACGTTCCATAGTTGTCGGTTTCTGAATAAACTCCGGCAACCTGCGCACATACCGTACCAACGTCATGCGCCGTCCGGTCGGAAGGAGAGTCCGTTCGGACACACGGCAAAAAAAAGCGGGTCCCCGGAAACCCGGGAACCCGTATCGGTTGTGATGCGGCGGATGGTGTCTGTTACTTCTGGAGCTCGGCCAGGGCAGCCTTGGCCGACTCGACGGCCCCGCCGGCGGTCACCTTCTGGAAAGCCTCGATTGCCTGCGGCTTCATCTCGCGGGCGTTGTATGCAACACCCAGCAGGTGGTACATCAGCGACTTGTCGGCCTCATCGGTCTGGGCGGCGGCGGCAGCCTCACCCAGCTCGATCACCTTGGCATAGTCCTTCTTGCCGGCATAGGCCTGCAGACGGATGTTCTGTGCCAGCGCATTCTCGGGGTTCTTCTCGAGCATCTTGTCGGCTGCGGCGATGATGGCGTCGTTGTCGTTGGCAGCCTGCAGCTTGGCAACCATGTTGTTCGTATAGAGCTGGATCATCTCCTTGGCCTTGGCAGCATCCTCGGCATACTTGGGATGGGTCTTCGAGGCCACGGCTTCGTAGACCTCCATACCCTTCTCGTACTCCTCCATGTTGCCGCTCGACATGAACAGCTCGCAGTAGCTCATGGCCAGGTTCAGCGCCATCGTCGTATTGTCGGGATCGGCCGCGTAACCCTTCTCGAAGATCGAGACGGCGGTCAGATAGTCCTTGCTGTTGAAGGCGTCGCCACCCTTGATCTGATAGATTTTGGCCACCCAGGACTTCGACTTGGATGCCTGGTTCATGTCGCCGTAGAGCTCGGCCAGCTCGGCCGACTTCTCGAAATTGGCCAGCGCCTCGTCATACTGCTTCGTGCGGACGTTGTTGCCACCCTGCATGAAGTAACAGCGCGGCAGCGACGCCTTGGCCGTAGCCACCAGCGATGCGGCATCGGGGTTGTCGATTCCCTGCTCGATGACCTGCTCGAACTTCGCGGCCGCGCCGGCAAAATCCTTGGCGCCGTAAGCTGCGGCACCCTCGTTGAAGATGGCCGTTACATCCTGCGCCGACAGCGATACGGACGCCAGCAGCGCAAATACCGAAAACAATAACTTTTTCATTCTCTCCTATGCGTTTTTTATAAGTTTTTCATCTCCGCGCCCTGCCTGGTAGGCACGTTGGATGCAAATTTAGTAATAATTTTCCTTTTTTCAAATGCTAAATACGCAGAGAGGCAAAAAATGAGCTCATCAGTGCCTCGCACTCCCCGGCGAGCACCCCGCGCGTCAGCGTGGTCTTCGGGTGGAAGACCGTCTCCGAGTAGCGGCGGTAGCCCCGCTTGGGGTCGTCGGCGCCCCACACCACGCGGCTCACCTGCGCCCAGCCGATGGCCCCGGCGCACATGATGCAGGGCTCGACCGTCACGTAGAGCGTGCACCCCTGCAGGTACTTGCCGCCGAGCGTCGTCGCGGCGGCCGTCAGCGCCTGCATCTCGGCGTGGGCCGTAGGGTCGGCAAGCGTCTCGACAAGGTTGTGGCCCCGCCCCACGACGGCGCCGCCGGCAACGACGACCGCCCCGATCGGCACCTCGTGCTGCTGCAGCGCCTTGCGCGCCTCGGCCAGTGCCAGGCGCATGAACTTTTCGTCTTCGCTCCGCTGTGGTTCCATCGTGTCCGTTTTTTTTGCAAAAATAGCGTTTTCACGAAAAAAAGCCCGCTCCGGCAGCGGTTTTTCGGATCGCGCGGGGCCCGTCGTTCCCGATTTGCAGATTTGCCCCGTTTTCCTTTCCGATTCCGAAACCTTTTTGCTAACTTTGCCCGTTACTTGGGAACTAACGAACAAAAAACACACCATATTATGTACAGAACCCATACGTGCGGCTGTCTGAGAGCCGAAAACGTCAACGAAACCGTCACCCTCGCGGGGTGGGTCCAGAAAGTGCGGAACCTCGGCGCCATGACCTTCATCGACCTGCGCGACCGTTACGGCATCACGCAGATCGTCGTCGAGGAGCACTCGGCACAGGAGGTGCGCGACGCGGCGGCCCGCATCGGCCGCGAGTGGGTCATCCAGGTCACGGGGCGCGTGCTCGAGCGCGAGTCGAAGAACCCGAAGATGGCCACGGGCGACATCGAGGTGGCCGCCGAGCGGATCACCGTCCTCAACGAGGCGCTGCTGCCTCCCTTCACGATCGAGGAGGTGTCGGACGGCGGCGACGACCTGCGCATGAAGTACCGCTACCTCGACCTGCGGCGCCCGCCCCTGCAGCGCAACCTGATCCTGCGCCACAAGATGGCCCAGGAGATCCGCCGCTTCCTCGACTCGGAGGGATTCCTCGAGATCGAAACCCCCTACCTGGTGGGCTCGACGCCCGAGGGGGCACGCGACTTCGTCGTACCGAGCCGCATGAACCCCAACCAGTTCTACGCCCTGCCGCAGTCGCCGCAGACGCTCAAGCAGCTGCTCATGGTCGCCGGCTACGACAAGTATTTCCAGATCGTGCGCTGCTTCCGCGACGAGGACCTGCGCGCCGACCGCCAGCCCGAATTCACGCAGATCGACTGCGAGATGTCGTTCGTCGAGCAGGAGGACGTGCTGGAGGTCTTCGAGCGGTGGGCCAAGCACATGTTCCACGAGGTGCTGGGCCTCGACTTCCGCGAGCCGCTGCGCCGCATGCCGTGGATCGAGGCGATGGAGAAGTACGGTTCGGACAAGCCCGACCTGCGCTTCGGCATGGAGTTCTTCGACCTGACGGACCTGGCCAAGGGCCACGGCTTCAGCGTCTTCGACGAGGCCGAGTACGTCACGGGCTTCGCCGCGACGGGCTGCGCGACCTACACGCGCAAGCAGATCGACGCACTGACCGAATACATCAAGCGTCCGCAGGTGGGGGCCAAGGGGCTCATCTGGATCCGCGTCGAGGAGAACGGCACCAAGTCCTCGATCGACAAGTTCTACACCCCGGACGAGGTGCGCGCGATGGCCGACCGCTGCGGTGCGAAGGCCGGTGACATGGTCTTCATCCTCTGCGGCAAGAAGTTCAAGGCGCTCACGCAGCTCTGCGCCCTGCGTCTGGAGGTGGCCCAGCAGCTGGGGCTGCGCGACCCGAAGAAGTTTGCGCCGCTGTGGGTCGTCGACTTCCCGATGTTCGAGTGGGACGAGGAGACGCAGCGCTTCTACGCCATGCACCACCCCTTCACCTCGCCCAAACCCGAGGACGTGCAGTACCTCGAAAGCGATCCTGGCCGCGTGCGCGCCAACGCCTACGACTTCGTCTGCAACGGCACGGAGATCGGCGGCGGCTCGATCCGTATCCACGACGCCAAATTGCAGGCGCAGATCTTCAAGTGCCTGGGCTTCACGCCCGAGCGGGCGCAGGAGCAGTTCGGCTTCCTGATGAACGCCTTCAAGTTCGGTGCGCCCCCTCACGGAGGTCTGGCCTTCGGTTTCGACCGGCTCTGCTCGCTCTTCGGCGGCTCGGACTCTATCCGCGACTACATCGCCTTCCCGAAGAACAACGCCGGTCGCGACGTGATGCTCGACGCCCCGTCGCGGCTCGACCAGGCGCAGCTCGACGAACTCTACCTCGAACTGCGCAAGCCCGAGGCATAATTTGTCTTCAAGCATTACAATAAAAGGCGCTAATTTGGCGCCTTTTATTGTTTGGAATCTTATTGTAATTAATCAAATCTCGTCATAATAATACTTCAAACGATTTTGCCGAATATATAAAGCCATACTTTCTTTATCTACATCGGGAATAGCTTTTATTCTTCTTACTATATTGTTTACTATGTGGTCGTTAACCGATGAAGACAATAAATCTTTAGGTATTACATGATTTATAAAATCAAGACGGGACATACAATAAACAATGGCCAATTTTCCAACTTCACAAAATACCCGCCGAGGGAATAAACAGAACAATGAATAACTATTGTTTTTATCATCTATAGTGATAGGATTACCATAATCAAAAACAACGGGGACCGATCGATTTGTCCATTCTTGTGGAAAACATTGCTCCGGTGTCGGAGTAAGAAACAAGGCTGGAGTTTTCGTAACTCCCATACTATCCTTAAAGTGCATGACAAGTTTAGAAATACTTCCTTTCAGACGCAACGCATCCACAACCCAAATCATTTTTCCATAAAAATATTCTCTTGAATAACGTTCGCGCTCATTTAGATGTGAATGTTGAAACTCCAAAACAATACCATGCTCTGTATATACATCGGCTATATGTTTCTCTCCTACAGATGAATTATTAAAAATAATTAAAAATAACTTCCTGCCACTCCTGCGGAAACTCATTTTTCCACGCTCGATGCCATTCTGTTTCCGTTCTTTGCCAATTATCGCAAGTTAGCGTATTATTATGTGCCCAATGATTTATACGCTGAGTACCACATTTCGCTATCATTTTTTGCCCACAAAAAGGACATATACCTGATAATCCCGGGAGAGCTCTTTCCCGTTTATTATTAACCAAAGCAAAAAGCATTATCCTTAATTCCGCAACACTTTGATTTAACTTTATTTATAAGTTCCTGAGCAA
>ERZ825670.4265-NODE-4265-length-11223-cov-4.885745_pt1 | contig 11223 bp, 8 predicted proteins | sample MGYA00519929_ERZ825670 | MGnify/ENA primary metagenome ERZ825670 (study PRJEB31778, sample SAMEA3449207) | human gut metagenome | biome: human gut; feature: human-associated habitat; material: faeces | place: United Kingdom | collected 2010/2012 ...
TGCACCGTGAAGGACGTGATATGTCCCGCGGTATTCGCGCACGCGCTCCATCGACATTACAGCCTTTGTGTCCTGCACGACGCAGATGGTGCTGCGGTCGCGCGTTGGATCGGAGCATATCGGGCACACGTCAAGGTCAGTGAGGTTCTGGCACACCGGGCAGAGGTGGATCTTGTCCTTTGCATCGAGTATAGCACGGGCAAAATTCTCCGCCTCGTCGCGGCTCATATCGATGACCGAGAACGCAAGCCTCATCGCCGTGCGCTTTCCCACACCCGCAAGCCTTGCAAACTGCTCAGCAAGCACCTCAAGCGAGGCAATATAGTCAGCCATGCTTAAAATCCGAGTCCGCCGGCGCTGGGCAGTCCCGATTTCGCGGTAAGCGCCTGCGTTTCCTCTTCGTAAACGGTCTCGACCTTTCTTATAGCCTCGTTCACGGCAGCCATGAGGATGTCCGCAAGCGTTTCGGTATCGTCGGGATCGACCACCTCGGGCGCCATTTCGATAGCGACAAGCTCTTTTTTGCCGTTCATTTTGACCTTCACGGCTCCGCCGCCCGCCGATATCTCATATTCGCGCGCCTCAAGCTCCTCGGTCAGCGCAGCCATGTCGTTCTGAAATTTCTCATACTGGCGCATGAGCGCGTTCATGTTTGCGGGTCCGCCCCCGCCGATGCCCTTCGGTATTCTTGCTTTCATTTTTCTGTCCTCTCCTTAACATCAGGGTAGTTTTCTGCCGCAGCTGTTGCAGAATTTGAAGTCATCACGGACCTCGGCACCGCAATACGGGCAGAATTTATTTGTTTTATTATTGTTTGTGCAGTCATTGCTGCCGCTTTCCGGCGCATCTCTGCGGGCGCCGAAGCGCTCGTTGAGCGGATCGGGCTCCTCGCTGCCGTCGGTTATGTCGAACGACGAATAGCGGTTTTTTGACGTGGCGTTTTTGAAATTATATATCGACATCGCCACTGCGGCTCCCACGAACACGAAGCCGAACAGCCCGAAGAGTACGCCGCCCATGGAAAACGCCGATACCGTCCAAATGATACCGAACAGTGCCGCAAATATTCCCGCGATACCGCCCATGAATGACGGACCGCGCCCCGGCTTTACGCTCTTCATCTTCTCACTCCTGCTGTCTGCCGCCGTCGGCAAGCGAGCCGAGCTCGCTGTCAAGCAGCGCCGCGGCATCGGGATCCTCCGACGCGGGCAGCACCTCGACCTTTACCGCATTCGGCGCAATGCGGCGTTCAAGCACCGCGGATGCCGCCGATGCGATAAGATTCAGGCTTTTCTCGCGCGAGAGAAGATTTTTTGTGAACTGCGTCTCGCAATACAGCAGCACCCTGCCGGCATCGTCATATGCGCGGCATTTGCGAACAAATCCGCCAAGACCCTTGTCTGCCTCGGCGACACGCTCGGCGATCTCGGCAAAATTGCGTATCGGCTTGCGCGCCGGCGCAGTTTCTTCCTCTTTTTTCTTTTCCTTTGCAGGCGTTTCGGGTGCCTTTTGAGGCTCGGGGTATACGACGACCTTCGGCGGCGCCGCCGGTGCATCGCCCAATGTGACCTCGGAGTCGGCGACCGGGCGCGACTCGTCGAACGACGGCAGCGTGACCGCCATACCGCCCGCAAGTGCGCTCTCAAGCGCTGCTATGCGTGACAGAAGTGCCTCGGGACGCGTGTCAAGACGCTCGTCAGCCATGCGCAGCAGCGTCATTTCAGCCACCGAGCGGCGTATAGCTCCCGCCCGCTGCATTGCAAGATATGCGTCGTCAAGCAGGCGGCTGTGATACATGAGCGTTTCGCGCGTGAAAAGCGCAGCGTCGGAACGCAGAGCCTCCGCCTCAGCCTCGGTGAGGTCAAGATATTTTATCGCGTCGGCTCCGGTCTTTATCACGAGCATATCACGGTAATACGAGATAAGCTCGCCCCAGAAAACGGTGATATCCTTTGCCGACGAGTCCGTTTCAAAAACGATATCGAACAGCTCCGCAGCATTTTTGGCGGCAAGCGCGCGCGCCGTGCGCGAGACCGTGCCGCGCCCCGTCGATCCGACGGCGTCGTTTACGACCGCGGGAGTTATCTTCTCTCTTCCTCCCGCACAAAGCTCAAGCAGACTTATCGCATCGCGCATTCCGCCCTGCGCAAGACGCGCAAGCATGAGCGCCGCGTCGTGATCGAGGTCGATGTTCTCGCATTTCGCGATATATTCGAGTCTTCCCGTGAGCACCGGCACCGGAATGCGGCGGAAATCGAAGCGCTGGCAGCGCGATATGATCGTTGCGGGGAGCTTTTGCAGCTCTGTCGTGGCAAGTATGAATATAACGTGCGACGGCGGCTCCTCAAGCGTTTTGAGCAGCGCATTGAAGGCGCTCTGCGACAGCATATGCACCTCGTCGATGATATAAACGCGGTATCTGAGGCTTGAGGGAGTGTAAACCACCTCGTCAAGTATCGCGCGTATGTCGTCAACCTTGTTGTTTGACGCCGCATCCATTTCAAGAATGTCGGTCTCGCCACCGGAATCCATCAGCCGGCACGCCGCACACTTTCCGCACGGGCTGCCGTCTACCGGCGATTCGCAGTTAACGGCGCGCGCCAGTATCTTGGCAGACGTGGTCTTTCCGGTGCCGCGCGAGCCGCAGAAAAGATAGGCGTGGCTTATCTGACCGTGCGCCGTCTCATATTTGAGCACCCTCGTGATATGATCCTGACCGCACACATCGTCAAACGTCTGCGGTCGGTATTTACGGTACAGAGCCTGATGCATTTTGACCTCCATCCCCCGCTTTCCCGATAAAGCCGAATAAAGATCGTGCGTCCTCGGCTGCGGAATCGGCAATGAACAAGCAAGCCGCAAAGTAAGACCATACACCCGAAATTCGAACTGCTGACATGCACGCTTTTTCCGAACGGTACTCAGAACAGGCGACCCCGCGGCACATCAGCCGCACTGCTTAATGCTGCTTGGTTCCCCATCTGACATGGTTCACAGCCGCCGATCGCGCAAGACCCATTCTTCAACGCAACGTAAAGAAAACCGTATTGCAAGTCAACAGCCCTCGTTTCGGGATACCACCCCTGCTATAGCGGATTTCAGGTACAGGGTTCCGCTGCCTCCCCGGCTGGTATGGCCTTACTTTGCGGCTTGCTTAATTATATTCAGTATACCACATCTGCCGCCGTTTTGCAATAGCATATGGCTATTTTTTTGTATATCCCGCATAAGAACGGCGCGGCGCGCCGTCAGGCACACCGCGCCGAAAAATTTTTCTTCGGATTTCAGTAGGCGTATCCGTACACCGCACTTTTTCCGAGCTCCTTTTCAATCATAAGCAGGCGGTTGTATTTTGCGGTGCGTTCGCCGCGGCACGGCGCTCCCGTTTTGATATATCCGGAATTTACCGCCACGGCAATATCGGCGATCGTCGTATCCGCGGTTTCTCCGCTGCGGTGGGAGATCACGGTGCGGTATGAGTTTTCATGCGCTATGCGTATAACCTGCATCGTCTCCGTCAACGTTCCTATCTGATTGGGCTTCCCGAGCACTGCGTTGGCGATACCGTTCCGTATCCCCTGCAGAAGGCGTTTCGGATTTGTGACAAAGAGATCGTCTCCCACAAGCGCGATCTTTTTGCCGAGCCGCTCGGTCAGGCGAATCCAGCCTTCGCTGTCGTCCTCGCCGAGCGCGTCCTCAACCGAGGTTATCGGAAATTCTCCGCAGAGTTTCTCTATCCGCCCGATCGCCTCATCCAACGTGAGGCTTTCTCCGGATTTTGGCAGGACGTATCCGTTGCCCTTCTGCCATTCCGACGCTGCCACGTCAAGTGCAATCTCGACCCGTCCGGAATATCCCGCCTTTTCAACTGCATCGGTGATATACCTCAGCGCCTCTCGCTCATCCCGCAGGTCCGGCGCAAAGCCGCCCTCGTCGCCCACGGAGGTAGCCAGACCCTTTGCCTTCAGGATGGAAGCCAGAGCGTGGAAGACCTCAGCGCACCAGCGCAGGCCCTCCTTAAAGGAAGGTGCGCCCACGGGCATGATCATGAACTCCTGCGTATCCACCGTGTTGGTGGCGTGTGCGCCGCCGTTCAGAATGTTCATCATGGGCACGGGCAGGCGGTTGCCGTTCACACCGCCCAGAAAGCGGTACAGCGGCATATCCAGAGAAGCAGCGGCTGCACGGCAGGCGGCAATGGACACGGCCAGAATGGCGTTTGCGCCCAGATTGGATTTATCTTTGGTGCCGTCGGCCTTGATCATGGCAGCGTCGATGGCGTAGATGTCGGAGGCATCCATGCCCACAACAGCATCAGCAATGACGGTGTTGATGTTCTCAACAGCCTTGGTCACGCCCTTGCCCAGATAGCGGCCCTTGTCGCCGTCCCGCAGCTCCAGAGCTTCAAACTCACCAGTGGATGCGCCGGAAGGTGCGCAGCCGCGTGCCACAGTGCCGTCGGCCAGAGTGATCTCCGCTTCCACGGTGGGGTTGCCGCGGGAGTCCAGAATTTCGCGGCCAACAACAGATTCAATTTCCAGATAGTTCATCTCGAAAACCTCCTGAATATCATTTCCTTCCCGGTGCTGCCCGGGCGGGCAGACGGGTGACGGCCAATTATGATAGTTATGTCTAACTAACCAATAGTATCCTACCACGCTTTCCTGCCCGGTGCAAGAGCCGATGCGCATGTTTGCGGATGTAAACTTTTTAAGGGGCAAAAAACGACAGCTGATGGGGCAGAACATTCCGGCAAAGCATGAAACAGCTGGTCTTTACAGTCTGCCCACTGGCAGCAGCGGGATGCATCATACTTATCATATTAATTTCATATGGCAGATATACTAAAATTTTTCTTTACTTTTTGTCAGGGCGACTCTATACTGTTTTTGGTTCTAATATGTTTCTTTATGGTAGATAGAGGAGGATTTTCTATATGAATAAGGATCTGACGGTCGGCAAGCCGTCACAGGTTTTGTGGCAGTTCTGCCTGCCCATGTTCGGCAGCATCATCTTCCAGCAGCTGTACAACATTGCCGACAGCCTGGTGGCAGGCAAGTTCATTGGCGAAAACGCCCTGGCTGCCGTGGGCAACAGCTACGAGATCACCTTGATCTTCATTGCCTTTGCATTCGGCTGCAACATTGGCTGCTCGGTCATCGTGTCGCGCTACTTTGGTGCCAAGGAATACGATGACATGAAAACCTCGGTGTACACGGCCCTCATCGGCTCGGCAGTGCTGTGTGCAGTGCTGATGGTGTTCGGTCTGCTGGGCTGCCGCAGCCTGCTGGAGCTCATCAATACCCCGGCAGAGATCCTGGCAGATTCGGCGTTGTACCTGGACATCTATGTGCTGGGCCTGCCTTTCATGTTCTTCTACAACATTGCCACCGGCATCTTCTCGGCCCTGGGAGACAGCAAGACGCCCTTCTACTTCCTGGCAGTGTCCTCCCTTTCCAACATCGGGGTGGACATCCTGTTCGTAGCCGGGTTCCAGATGGGTGTGGCTGGCGTGGCCTGGGCAACCTTCCTGTGCCAGGGCGTCAGCTGCGTGCTGGCCATGGTGGTGGTGTTCCGCCGGATGAAGGCCATCCCCACCAACCGTAAGACGGTGTGGTTCTCCTGGAATATGCTGGGCAAGATCGCCGTGGTGGCCATCCCCAGCATCCTGCAGCAGAGCTTCATCTCGGTGGGCAACATCATCCTGCAGAGCGTCATCAACACCTTTGGTGCCAGCGTCATTGCAGGCTACTCTGCCGCCGTCAAGCTGAACAACATGGTCATCACCTCCTTTACCACCTTGGGCAACGGCATCTCCAACTACACCTCCCAGAACATGGGTGCAGGTAAGATGGACCGCGTGAAGGAGGGCTTTGGCGCGGGCCGCAATCTAGTGTGGCTGTTGTGTGTGCCGCTGGTGGTGCTGTACTTCTTCTTTGGCCGCTTCCTGCTGCTGCTGTTCATGAACGACCCGCAGGGCCCTGCCATTGACACCGGTATGCTGTTTTTGCGCATCCTCTCTCCCTTCTACTTTGTGGTGTCGGTCAAGCTGGTGGCAGACGGCATCCTGCGCGGCTGCGGCCTGATGGTGCGGTTCATGATCGCTACCTTCACCGACCTGATCCTGCGCGTGGGCATTGCCGCCGTGCTCAGCGCCACCGCGCTGGGCTCCACCGGCATCTGGATGGCATGGCCTGTGGGCTGGTGCATCGGTACGGCACTTTCCATGGTGTTCTACGTCACCGCCATCCGCAAGGCACTGGCAGAGCCGGTGGCTGTTGCCGAGGCCGAGGGACGGGCTGCAGAGGCCCGCGCCGAGGCCGAATTTGCCGCCGACGCCGAGATGGAGACCCTGTAACCTTTTTGCAACCTGTGAATTCGTTTCATCTCACAGATAAACAAAATGAACAATTTGAAATAGTGCACAAAATCGTGCTTTAATTTTTGTATAAAGTATCAACAAAGCCGAGAAAATGCGCCCAAAAGTATGGACGGTTTGTGAATTGCGGATTTGAACCCAGATAGCTATAATAACAGACAAGAAAAGAAGCAAGGCCACTTTAGAGGGGAAGGGCCTTGCTTCCGTTTTTATCAATTTACTTTATAAAACACTCCGAAGGAGGAGATTTTTATGAAAAAGATGATCACTCGTCGTCAGTTCATGGCCGCTGCCGGTGTTGTTGCCGCAGCAAGCGCTCTGACTGCCTGCGGCGGTTCTTCCGCAAGCACTGCCGCTTCTTCTGCTGCCGGTTCTACCGCCGGTTCCGCTGCTGCTTCCGGCAGCACCATCAAGGTGGGTGTGATGGGCCCCCTGACCGGTGACGCTTCCGTTTACGGTCAGGCTGTTGTAAACGGTGCCAGCCTGTACATGAAGCAGGTCAATGCCGATGGCGGTGTCAACGGCAAGCAGCTGGAGATCATCTCCATGGACGAGCAGGGCGATGAAACGCAGGCTGTGACCTGCTTTACCAAGATGGTGGATCAGGGCATCACCGCTCTGGTGGGCGATGTAACCACCGCTCCCACGCTGGCTGTTGCCGCTGAGAGCGCCGATTACAATATGCCTATGGTCACCGCTTCCGCTACTGCCGAGGCTGTTACCTACGATGCCGAGACCGACACCGTGAACGGGAATGTGTTCCGTGCCTGCTTCACCGACCCCTTCCAGGGCGTGAAGATGGCAGATTACGCTTACGAGAAGCTGGGCTACACCAAGGCAGCCGTCATCTTCCTGAAGGGCAAGGACTACAACGAGGGTCTGGCCGAGAACTTTGCCAAGGAGTTTGAGGCAAAAGGCGGCACCGTCGTGGATCAGGAGAGCTACTCTGAGGGCGACGTGGACTTCAAGACCCAGCTGACCAGCATCCTTGGCAAGAACCCCGAGATGGTGTTCTGCCCCAACTACTATCAGGAAGTGGGTCAGATCCTGGCTCAGGCTGAGAGCATCGGCTTGACCGTTCCCTTCCTCGGTGGCGACGGCTGGGATGGTCTGGAGGGCTACGCCACCGCCGACCAGCTGAAGGACTCCTACTTCTGCGCCTGCTACGCTAAGGGCTCCAACACCGCGTTTGAGGATGCCTACAAGGCCGAGTACGGCGAGGCCTACCCCAACGGCTTTGCACCCTTGGGCTACGATGCTGCTATGACCGTTGTGTACGGCATTAAGGCTGCCGAGGAGCAGGGCCTCGAGGCCGGCTCCGACGAGTACAAGCAGGCCGTCATCGATGCCATTGCCGGCGGCACCATCGAGGGCATCACCGGCACCTTTACCTTCGACGAGCACCACAACCCCGTCAAGAGCACTGCCATCCTGACCTACGTGGACGGCAAGCCCGAGCTGAAGGAAATGTTCTGATCCGCGCTGTTCCATCCACCGGTGATGGAGCCGCCCGCACAGATCAACCCCCATGATTTTTTGGAGAACGCCGGAACAGCTTTTTTCTGGTCAGGCGTTCTCCTTTTTTATAACAATTTACTGGCAAGCCATTGGCCGCCAGCGCCCTCATCCGGCGCTGCGCGCCACCTTCCCCCGGCCGGGGAAAGGCTTCAGATGCGTCATCGCATCTAAAAAAGTGTATCCAACGGCGTATAAACGCCGCAAAGAAAGGAAGTATCCAACCATGACAGTGTTCTTTAGCCAGCTGATCAACGGCTTGTCCCTTGGCAGCATCTATGCACTGATCGCACTGGGCTACAGCATGGTGTACGGCATTATCCTGCTGCTGAACTTTGCCCACGGCGATGTCATCATGGTGGGCGCATACATGTCGTGGTTCGTCATGAACCAGCTGGGTCTTGGCCCGGTCACCGCTGTGTGCGCCACCATCATCACCTGTACGCTGCTGGGCGTGGTGATCGAAAAGATCGCCTACACCCCCCTGCGCAGCGCACCCCGCATCTCGCTGCTGATCACCGCCATTGGTGTCTCCTTCTTTCTGGAGTACACGGCAGAGCTGATCCTTGGCTCGGGTGCAAAGGTGATCCCCGCCTACTACACCAACCAGACCTTCCGTCTGGGCAAGGTGCCGCTGGGTCTTACCTCCATCATCACGCTGGTGGTCACCGTGCTGTCCATGCTGGTGCTCACCTTTCTGGTGCAAAAGACTAAGCTTGGCAAGGCCATGCGCGCCGTCTCGGAGGATATGGATGCTGCCCGCCTGATGGGCATCAATGTCAACAGCACCATCTCCTTCACCTTTGCCGTGGGCTCGGCGCTGGCGGGCATCGGCAGCGTGCTGTACTGCTGCTCCTACCCGCAGGCCACCCCCACCATGGGCTCCATGCTGGGTCTGAAGGCCTTCGTCGCCGCCGTGCTGGGCGGCATCGGCTCCATCCCGGGTGCTATGGTCGGCGGCATCGCCATCGGCCTGTGCGAGTGCTTTGTTTCCGCCATCGGCCTTTCCGCATGGAAGGACGCTGTTACGTTTGCAATTCTGATCATCGTGCTGCTGGTCAAGCCCACGGGCTTCCTTGGCCGCAAGGTGCAGGAAAAGGTGTAAGGGGGCATAACGATGAATACCAAACGCAAGACCCTCAAAATGCCCGTGCGCTACCTGATGAATCTGGTGCTGGTGGGGCTGCTGTTCGTGGGGCTTTCCTATGTGACCGGCAATATGCTGTCCACCTACCAGAATAAGGTGCTGCTGACCGTGGGCATCAATATCATTCTGGCCGTCTCGCTGAACGTTGCCACCGGTTATCTGGGGCAGCTGCCGCTGGGTCACGCCGGTTTTATGGCGGTAGGTGCCTACGCCTGCGCCCTGTTCACCAAATCTTCCAACCTGCCCAAGGGCGTGGCCTTTGCCATCGGTCTGGTGCTGGCATGGGTGATCGCCGGGCTGTTCGGGGTGCTTATCGGCATCCCTGCCCTGCGCCTGACCGGCGACTATCTGGCCATCCTGACGCTGGGCTTTGGCGAGATCATCCGCATCACCTTGAACAACATTGATGATGTGCTGGGCTTCAAGCTGTTCTACGGCTCCAAGGGCCTGAAGAACATCCCCAAGTATTCCAACTTTACCAACGTATTTCTGTGCGTGGTCATCACCTGTTTCCTCATCCACGCCATGATGAAGAGCCGCCACGGCCGCGCCGTGCTGGCCATCCGCGACAACGAGATCGCCGCCGAGAGCTGCGGCATCCAGACCACCTATTATAAGGTGATGGCCTTTGCCTTCTCCGCTGCCTTTGCAGGCTTGGCGGGCGGCCTGTACGCCTGCTACATCGGCGTGCTGAACCCCTCCACCTTCGGCTTTATGAAGTCCATCGAGATCCTTGTCATGGTGGTTCTGGGCGGCATGGGCTCCATGCTGGGCTCCATCCTGTCCGCTACCGTGCTGACCATCCTGCCCGAGGCGACCCGCAGCTTTGAGAGCTACCGCATGGTGGTCTACTCGCTGGTGCTGGTGCTGATGATGATCTTCCGCCCGGGCGGACTGCTGGGCAGCTACGATTTCTCCCTGAGCCGCATCGTGGAAAAGGCCATGAATGGCGAACTGTTCCGCAAACATACCAAAAAGGAGGCCGCTGACCATGAGTGAGTTCAAGACCAGACTGCACAGTGTGCCCTCCGGCGGTTTTCTGACCGACCGCGACAAGGACAAAAAGCCCATTCTGGACGTGCGTGAGCTGGGTATCGACTTCGGTGGTCTGACCGCTGTGGACAACTTTAACCTGATGATCGGCCGCAACGAGATCGCCGGCCTCATCGGCCCCAACGGTGCCGGCAAGACCACCGTGTTCAACCTGCTCACCAACGTCTACCAGCCCACCCGCGGCTCCATCCTGATCGACGGGATGCCCACCGCCGGAAAAAAGACCTATCAGGTCAACCGCATGGGCGTGGCGCGTACCTTCCAGAACATCCGCCTGTTCAAGGAGCTGAGCGTCATCGACAACATCAAGGTGGGTCTGCACGAGTCCATGAAGTATAATCTGGCGTCCTCTCTGCTGCGGATGCCGAACTACTGGAAAGAGGAAAAGCAGTGCACCGAGCGTGCGCTGGAACTGCTGGACATCTTCCACATGGCAGACCTTGCCAACGCACAGGCCGGCAGCCTGCCCTACGGCGCACAGCGCCGGTTGGAGATCATGCGCGCACTGGCTACCGGCCCGAAGCTTCTGCTGCTGGACGAGCCTGCCGCCGGTATGAACCCCTCCGAGACGGCCGAGCTGACCGAGACCATCCGCCGCATCCGCGACGAGTTCAACATTGCCGTGCTGCTCATCGAGCACGACATGAGCCTTGTCATGGGCATCTGCGAGGGCATTGCGGTGCTGAACTTCGGCCGCATCATCGCCAAGGGCACCCCGGACGAGATCCGCAACAACCCCCAGGTCATCGAAGCCTACCTGGGCAAGAAGGAGGGCTGAGCGATGGCAGATACCATCCTGAAGGTCGATAACATCAACGTGTATTACGGCAATATCCACGCCGTAAAGGGCGTTTCCTTTGAGGTGAACGAGGGCGAGATCGTGACCCTGATCGGTGCCAACGGTGCCGGTAAATCCACCACCCTGAAAACCGTTTCCGGCCTTTTGAAGCCCCGCAGCGGCGATGTGCTTTACAAGGGCAAAAGCATCAAGGGCGTGCGCGCCCACAAGATCGTGGAAGCCGGTCTGGCACAGGTGCCGGAAGGCCGCCATGTGTTCCTGCACATGACCGTGGAGGAGAACCTGGATATGGGCGCTTACACCCAGCCTGCCTCCACCATTGCCCCCAAC
>ERZ825670.4266-NODE-4266-length-11220-cov-5.454456_pt1 | contig 11220 bp, 8 predicted proteins | sample MGYA00519929_ERZ825670 | MGnify/ENA primary metagenome ERZ825670 (study PRJEB31778, sample SAMEA3449207) | human gut metagenome | biome: human gut; feature: human-associated habitat; material: faeces | place: United Kingdom | collected 2010/2012 ...
CTTCATAGTCCTTAATTGGCTTTTCTTCGATTATTTTTAAGCGTTCATTCATTTTATTTTGTTCTTCTCTCATTGCTTTCATTTCTGTTGCTATTTCTCTTACACTTAATGTTAAGTCGTATATATTTTCTACTTTATTTTCAACAACATCTATTCTTTTTGTATTTGACTTTTCTCGTTCTTCCAGATGTGCTACTTTTTCAATTAATTCTGTATCTTGCATTACTTCTCCACCTCCAAATTTATTTTGTTCTTTTCCATACAAATACAGCCATATATGGAATCGCATGTGTGTGTGAATTTAAACTGTGTGTATGGTTTGATAATGTATGTGTATGACCTTTGCCTCCACCTGTAGTTCCTGTACTTTGTGTATTATTTGTATCGACACCGCCTCTATTTGTTCCAGCAGCATAAACACCACCAATTTTTTTAAATGTTGTATGACTATGTGCTGGAATTTGGTCTATTGTTAAAGTTGTACTACCTGTAACATTTGTACTTGGTCCTCCTGTACTTCCACTTGATGCTCCTGTTGAAGTTCCAGTTATAGATGAATTACTTACACTATTTACCGCACCATATAAAAATCCACCTTTCATTCTTTCCCATGTTCCTCCAAATAAAACTGATGGCTCTGTGCTACTTACACTCATATAAATACTACCAACAGGGTAAATTTTATTTACTATCGCACTTGCTAAATTTGTTCCTAATCCTGTAGCATTTATCTTTCCATTTACTTGAAGTTTGCTTCCTTCACTTGTATTATATTGCTGTCCAATTGCTACATTGTTTTTATATATTGCTAATGCTGGATTTCCAGATGATAAAATAATATTATAAGTTGCACTTGATAACTTGTCCGCTAATATCAATTGAATATCAAAAGAATTTGCAACACTAAATCCATCTGTTCCTGCATCTCCTTGAATATTTAAACTACCAGTAATTTTATTTCCAGATATTGTATAAGTTAATGTTGTTTTACCATCAATCCAAGTAGAGCTAGAAGTAGTTTTATATTTATATTTACAACTAGTTATTGCATTTGCCACACTACCAAAACTTGCATTCCAAAATTCTCCTTCAAAGTTTAAAGTTGTTATTGTTCCAATATTATTTTGTCTAGTTGCTGATAGTGATTTTATTTTTATATTGCTATATTTTTTTATAGTTGCTGTTTTGCTTACTTTTGTACTATTTCCTCTACTGTCAATTGCATATAAATCTATAACATTGTTATTAACTTGATTAATACTCATATTAACATCAGCACTTGCATTATAATTTGCTGTAGTATTTTTTGTACCAATTAATAACTTGTAACTTTTCATTGTTGCACTATTTTTTGCTGTAGCCTTATTTGCTGTACTAATTGTTGCTTTTACATTTGAATAACCATTTACTAAAATTTGATTATTTCCAGTTAAAGCTGTTATTGTAGTATTTGTATCTTGATATGTAAAATTATTAAATGTTGGATTACTATTTGTTACTATAAACGTAAAATCTTTTGAGTTTGTATATGATTTTCCATTTGCTGTTGTTGTTAAAATGTATCTTGCTTTATATGTATTACTGTTTGGAGTTAGTGGGTATATTTTACTTGCCGTTGGTGTTATTGCTTTACTTGTTCCAGTTACAGTTCCATAATCTATTATTACTGAATTATCTGTCTTACATAATTTTAAACTTGTACTTGCTCCACTAGGATTTGCCCAAGTAATTGTATGTGCAGAGCCTATATTAACATTTGGTACAGAACTTAAAGTAGCAATTTGATGAGTTGTCACTTCTATACTATTAGACTCACTATATAATTGACTATCTGCTCTTTTTACTCTTATTTTTAAAGTATATTTAGTGTTTGGAGATAATCCACTTACATTTATTGGAGATGTCAAAGCATAACCACTTTCCCAAGCTCCACCATTTTTACTAACCCAAATTCCATCTATTGTAGCATCTGCCGAATAATTTAATTTAACACTGTTTACTGTTTTTGAATTTAGAGAAATACTGGCTTTTGCATACCTTGGAATTGTACTTAAATTCATACTTCCACTAGCACTAGCATTTCCACAAGTATAACTTTGTCCTGAACCATCATTTACAGAAAAGCTGTAATTTATTGATTTTGTTCCATCACTATTATGTGATACTGTTTGACTTCCAGTTCTTATTGTTAATGTTGAACCAGCTGAATACGATGGAATTGTTCCTGAATAAGAAGTACCATTTATCGAAATACTATATGTTATACTCTTCCAATTACTCCAAGAGTAGCTTGCTTTATATATTGTAAAACTAAAACTTATTTCAGAAGTATTATTAGCTGTACTTGTTGATGTTTCATTTACTGTTAATTTAAATTCGTGTGAGTGCTTACTTCCATAAGCTGTTATTGTTCCCATCTTAGCCTCCTAATCCTGTAAGCCAAACTTGACTTCCAATTTGTTGAATTAATAATACGTTAATTTTTGCTTGTTCTTTTACCTCTAGTTGTTTTGTATAAACACCTTTATCAGTCATTTCTGCTACTCTTTCATTTGTAGAACTATTGAATGTTCTGTTTCCATCTGCATCAATTCTCGTATATGTGTTTTTGGTACTAGAATTAATTTGAATACCTTTTCCTATTTCAACTGTGTCTGTTCTTGTTTCATTAGCATTTTGTGTCCATATATTTTTTTCTACTCCCATTGAAACCATTAAATCTGAAATATAATATGATGCTACTGTATCACTACCAATTTCTATTTTTATATTATTACTTGTTATTTCAACAGGAATTATTTTTTCAATCCAATTGTTTATTTCTCCATCTAGTTTATATTCAACTTCATTTATTTTTACATAACCTGTAGCATCTGTTTTTAATTTGTAATAATTAAAGCTTATGACATATTGTCCATTCTTCACAACTTGTGATTGAATTGATACTCCTTTATTTATCAAATAACCTTCATCACTAACATTATTTTGTTGTATTAAAGTATTTGTATACTCTTCTAATGTTGCCTCACTATCTTGTGTTTGTCCTCTCCAGTATTCTTTCGCATAAAAGAATATGTTACCTCCACCTGTTTCTTTAGCTTGTAATGTTATTCCTTCTATAGTGTGCTTTAATTCATTTACTTTTTCTGTTAGCTCATCTTTTGTTGCAACTTTCTGTGTAAATCCATCTATATCTTGTTGTGCTTGTGTTATTTTTTCCTCATTTTCTGTTGTTTCCTGTACTAATTGTGTTATTTTTCCATCAATTTGATTTATTTCACTTTGTACTCTTTTGATTTTATTTGAGTTTGTTTGTTTTGTTTGCATACTTTCTTGTTCTGTTTTAGCTTGTACTTTATTATTTATACTTGCTTTAAATTTACCAGCATACTTTATTTCTCCTTGATATAAAACTTTTTTACCATCAATTACTAGAATGTCTCCAATATCATAAGCTGGATCTATTATTGTTTCTCCCTCAAATGTGTATACTTCAAAATCTTTTATTTGATTATAAATATTTTCTACTTGCTCACTATCAACTATATACATATTGTTTTGGTCAATAAATACTGTTGCTTGTGTTTCATCTCCAAATTTATAATTTTGTATTCCATCTTCATAAGAAACTCTACTTACTTTTAGCTTATCTCCCCAAGTAAAATCACCAAATAAATCAACATTGAAATTGATAGTATCTTCTCCAAATGTTTTTATGTATAATTTTCCATCTCTGCCTATTACAGCAAATCCACCTGCTTGTTCTGCTATATAACCTAAATATGTTCTTGCTGTTACAGTATTATCATATACTGCTATTTGTTTTTCTGAATTAAGAAAAGAAGTAGAACCTAGTTCTACTCCTGCTTTTTGGCATATATCTTCTAAAACTTCTAACATAGTCTTTGGATATGTTAAATTGCTACCATCATATTTGTTATCTTCAAATTTTTTCATATAGTCTGTAGCTTTTATTTTTACTTTAAACTCATCATCTTCAATTGGTTTCTGAATTGTAAACTTTCCTATTGGTACAATCTCGCTACCACATGTTGTTTTTAATACAGGAGATATACTATCTGTACTGTATATGTGTGTTGTTCCTTCATACGTTGTTGCATGACTTAATTCTTTTGCTATTTCTTTTTGTTCTTCTGTAAATGGTAAACGTTTTGGTGTTGATAGTTTATAATATACAATTACTGGTGTTCCTTCATCACATTTTGATTTTAGCCAAGTTTTAAATTGTTCTACTGTTGTGTACTTACTTATCATTATTCTAACTCTGCTATGTTTCCTTATTGTTACACAATTATCAATTAACCAACTTGAATCAAAACCAACTCCTTTAAAATAATTTGACATTGTTCTTATTACAGTATCATCATCATTTATATATACTGCATTAACGGATAAACTAAATTGAGCAATTCCATTATAAATATCATCTAAGTTCCAATTTTCATTTCCTTTAAAAACTAGTTTTTCCCACACATGCACTTCTTCTTCATTGTCCCAATCAAAATAATCTCCTTCTAACATTTCTTGTTGTACTGGTAAAATATAAGATTGTTCTTGATGAGGTTCGTATGAATATATTTTATTTCCTACTTCTAATTGTAATAAATAATTATTACTTGTTATATAACTCGCTTGTGCACTATATGTTCTTATAGAGACATATTCTTCATTGTTCCCAATTGTTATTGTTTCTTCTCCACTGTATCTTGTAAAATTTTTATTTTTATCAAATAGTACATATACTACTTTTCCTACATAATTTTTATTTTTATCAAATAATCCACCTATATAAGTTTTTCCTTTTTCTACTTTTATTTGTTTACTTGAAACAAAATTTGTATCATACTCGAATACTCCTGTGTTATTCCAATAGCCTTTTTGTATATCTCCAACAAGATTTTTATTACATTTTATTACTTTGACAGAATTATTAACTGTTTTTATCTCACTTGGGTAGTCTTGATTTGGAGCAGGTATTCCTCCTACATATGGCTCCCATTCTACAACTGTTGGATTATCTGTTTGCTCAAATTGTGCTTTAAATTTATAATTGTTTAATGTAGTTCCACTTTCTATTCTAAAAATCAACAATCCCATTGATAAATTTTTATCTTTTGTTGCTGGCTGTCTAGCATCTACATTTAATAATTGACAAGACCACCCAGTCCAATTTTGATTTTCATCTTGCATATAAATCATACATTTATCACTACTAATACTTCCACCTAAATGGAATGTTTCTAATTGATATACTTTATTTGCTTCAGATTTTATAATACTTCCAAAATGCACATCAGCTTTTGCTGTAGCTGTTCCATTCACAGTCCATATTTGAGTATTTTCATCATAACTATATGTTATTCCATTTATTGTTCCACTTTTAGATGCTCCAAAATTCAAAATATTTTTTCCACTATATGTCTTTTGCTTATGATTTCCACTTATCTCTAAATTAAGTGGTATTTCTTTCTCTTCTTTTAGTGTTATTTCTTCTCCTTCTGTTACTACATCATTGTGATATTTTATTCCTGTTTCAACATATACTTCATTGTAATTCTCTGGTAAATCTCTTTTATCTATTTCAAATTCAATATCTTTTTCAGGAGTACAACCTAAACAAAGTTCATTATTGTTAAATAATTCAGATTTAGAACTAAAATCTATAATATGATTAGGTTCAATTTTATTTCCATCTATGTATATATTTAATTCATGTTGTGTTGAATCTTCTAATATTTTTTCTTTATAACCTTTACTTGTATTATACATTTATAGCCTCCTATGAATTTGCATTTTTTGAAGCTTGTTTTTGAGCCTCTGTTAGTTCTTTTTGCATTAAATTAAAAGAACACTTCCATCTTGTTTTGGAAGTGTTCGTATTTAATTCTGTATCTATCATTTCTACTTTTCTTTTTGAAACTCTAAACTTTGCTCCTTCTAAAAATCCACCATTAACAACTGGTACTTTTACATCTAGTATAAACGGGTTTTTATATGTTTTTTGTATTAGTTTCTCTGCCTCATCTTCTGAATTTAAATCCCATGACATAGAAAGTTTTAACATTCCTACTGCTATAGGATTATCTATCAATGCTCCTGTTTTTTTACTTGTATAACTATCATTGTCTGTATCTTCTATGTCTGCACTATATGATGAAGGTGTTGGTAAATTTTCTGTTTTTCCATGTTCTCTCCATATCATCTTAATCACCTACCATTACTATTGTATTTTTTCCAGTTCTTCTGGTTTTTGAATTTATATAATCTATTGTATCATCAAATATTTCTTTTCCTAAGTACTGTATTGTTATATGTACTGGTTGTCCATTGCCACTATTAAAGTCTGACAATACATCTTCAAATGTATCTCTCATTATGTTTTGTGGTGTTACAATTTCTGGGTTTGTTTTAGCTCCAGAATATTCACCTGCTAATACTGTTGTTGCTTCGGTTAAGACACCACCTTTGGCTAATCTTGGTATTTGTGGTACTTGTATTGTTGAAATCCAATTAAATGGTTTTACACCTAATATTTCAGAATTTTTTATTTTTCTTAATGCAGAATTTAATCCATTAAATGGAATGCTTATTACTTTATTTATTCCACTTATTATCGCATTTACTATTGATTTTAGTCCACTTAATATTCCTTCTTTTATTCCATCAAATATTTTTCCTCCTGTACTAAACACATTTTTAACAGCTTGCCATGCTTGACTGAATTTGTCTCTAAACCAATTTGGAATATTTCCAAATATAGATGTAATTCCATTCCAAGCTCCTTGTGCTCCTTCTTTTACTTTGTTTTTTATATTTTGCCAAGTTTCAGAAGTTTTGTTTGTTACCTGTTGCCAAATACTACTTATTGAATTTTTTATATCTGTAAATTTTTGAACTGCTGTATTTTTTATATTCTCCCATATCTGTTTTACATTATCCACTAAATTAGTTATTCCATTTAGCAAACCTTGCATTATAAAGTTTCCTTGTTCAGCCATAACTGTTGAAGGAGAATGTATTCCAAATGCTTTTTTAAATCCATTAATAAAAGGTGTAAAAATATGGTCTATTATCCATTGTCCCAAATTACCAAGTGCTTCTATAATTCCTTTAAATATTCCCTCAACAACATTTCCTCCACATTCTTGTATTTTTTCTTGAAAAAAATCCTTTGCTTTATCTAAAGCTTCGTTTATTTTTTCGCCTATAACCACACCAAGATTTACCAAGCTAGCACATGCTGAACCCAGTGCCTTAAATATTGCATCTGACACACCATTCCAATCAAAACCTTTAACAAAATCTAATAATCCATTAACAACAACACTCCAATCAAAAGTTTCAAAGAAACCTGTTATTGTATCAAATATTCCTTTTATTCCAGATGATAATGTATCACCCAAAGCTTTCCAGTTTATATTTTTAATAAAAGAAGTTAATCCATCACCAATAGCTTTTCCAAAATTTTCCCAGTTAAATGTTTTTACAAAACTTTGTCCTAAATAAATAACCGTATTTATACCTTGTGCAAATGTATTTCCTACTTGTTTCCAGTTTGTTGTTCCTATGAAACCATTTAAAAATTGTGCTATATTCGTTCCTATACTTTTTGCTGTGTTTTGTATCTTATTCCAAGGTATATTATTCATAGCTTCATTTAGTTTTTCTCCAATTGTTGCTCCAACCTCATACCAATTTCCATTTTTAATAGCATCTATAATACTATTAGGTGTATTATCTATTCCAGATAAGTCAAAACTTGGTGCTGTACTTCCACTACTACTTCCATTGTCCGAATTATTATCAGAAATATTATTTATTTCATTATGTACTCCTGCCAATTGCTTTGTTTCATTTTTTGCTTTTTTTGCACTTCCTGCCATACTTGCATATGAACTTGCACTTGCCTTTGCAAATATATTAACACCTGTTAATGCATAAGCCACACTTTGTACCGCTTTCATTAATTGATATACTAAGTTTGTCACAAATTGAATAACTGGTGCAAAAGCACTACCCATGGCATATTTCATATACTCTATGTTTGCACTTAATTGTTTAGCTCCTGCATTTTGGCTAGATAACCAACTTTGAGCACAACTACTCAATGTAGAATAAATGCTTCTTAAACTAAACAATGCTGTTGCATATTTTAGTACTGTTCCTATCCCACTTTTTATGCCAGTTCCAACACCTTTAGTTTTTGTTCCAATATTTTTAACAACATTTCCAATTGCTCCTGCTCCCTTTTTTATTAAATTTATAGGGTTCAAACATCTTGCTATATCACTTCCAACGTTTTTAAATGCTGTTCCTATTCTACCTGCTACTGTTTTTGTCTGTTCTATTTTAGATTTAAGAGCACTAAAAAAACTACCCAATTTGCTTTGAGTAGTTGCTGTTTGTGATGTTTGTTGTTCTAATTGTGACATTTTACTTTTTGCTTCACTTAACTGAGTATTATACATCTCTATTTCCATATATAATTTTTGTGCCTGACTATTTAATAATGTAAAATCTTTATTGTTTCCTAATGCATTATTAACTGTTGTATCCATTGCTTTATCATTAGCATTTATTCCTTCTGGTGTTACACTTTTTCTAGTATCCTCTACTATTTTATCAATTTGAGGATTTATTACGTTTAATTTCATTTGTCGAGCATTTATTTTTTCTTGTAAACTATCTATTTGCTTTTGTATTTGAGATATTTGTTTTTGTGCATCTTTATTATTAACTTTAATAGCTACTTCATTATTTTTTGAACTTTGTTTTAAATCTTGTACTTTTTTCTTTACAAAATTAGTAGCTTGTTGAACTTTATTTTGCATCTCTTTAGTATCAATTTTTGAAAAAGCTTCTTGGACTTGTTTCATTTGCTTTTTTATGTTCGGCACAATTTTCTCAAATTCTTTTAATGCTTCATCTATTTTTGCTGTTACAATTATCTCTATTTCTTCTACTGTAATAAGTCATTCCTCCTCTCTTTTTAAATTTTTAACAAAATAAAAACACTTACTTTATATAGTAAGTGTTCTCTCATATATTTAATTATTAATACATAGATGCTTCTATGATTTTAAAAGTAGCATTTTTCATTTCATTCATTTTATCTGATGTTACTAGTGTAAATATCTCAAAATTTTGGCTTTGTCCAGATGCTAAATCATTAGCATACACATAGTCTTCATTTATTCTTGCACCAGTTGTATCTACCGCTTCTATGTGAAAATAAAATGATTTCTTTTCACTAGTTTTATTTGTGACTTTTACTGTAAGTTTTGTATCTGTTATTCCATAGTTATCTTTTGTTACTTCAAATTCACCTAATTCAACATTTGCATCATTTGCCAAAACTTCTTCTGTACTTGCACCTGTTGCCTTATTTAAATCAGTACTAACCTCATTCAAACTATCTGATAAAGCTTTTTGAGAGTTAATAGTTATTACTATTGCTAAAACACATAAAATAACTCCAGCTATAGCTTGTCCTTTGCTTGCTTTTTTAACTAATGAAATTACTGCAAATATTACACCTATTGCTCCTAATACAAATGATAAATTGTTTACAATTGGAATAAATGATGTACATATCCCTATAATTCCTAATACCAAACCTGCTGTTGCAAAACCACTTTTCTTCTTCTCTTCCATAAGAGTCCCTCCTTTTATTTTATTATAAAAGAATTATATCACTTTTAGTTGTACTTTTATGTCGATTCTTGTCGCATGATATTATTTTTTATCATTTTTTAAATAAAATATTAAACATTTTTTGAATAGGTACCATCTTAGGATTTGCATTTGACATACTATCTGCTTGAATTAATTTGTTTGTAACTGCTTCTTGTAAAATAATTTGTTGTTTAAAATCATCTTGTAATTTAATTAAATTTGCTTCACAATATAAAGATACATTTTTATATCTTTCATTCCAAAACTCACTTGGTTTCATTCCAAAATAATATGCTAATGGTTCTAAACAATACACCATACTTTCTATTGTTTCAGCATCTTTTATATTTTCTACCATACTATCTAAGCTTGTGCCAACATTTCTTTTTCTGTTACTTGAGCTATTACTTTTTCCGCTGATGTTTTTATTATTGATTCCATATCCACTTCTGATAATGGATTTGATATTTTTTGTTTCAATTCCTCTTCGTTCATTTTGCTCTTGAAAAAACCCTCTTTGTTTATTTCCTCTGCTAATTCGTTAAAAATATCAGAGTATGATTTTTCTGTTTCTTCTTTATAATCATCTAAAAAGTCATACACCTCTTCACTTGTTTTGAATGATTTAATGCCAGCTTCATCCTCTGCAAAAATGTATATTATTTTAGATAATGCATCTAGATTACTTTCATTTACAACTTTGAAATATAAATCTTCAAAATTTTTTCCTTTTAATATATTTGTTATATTTACTATTTTTCTTGTTGTAAATACTAATTTTATTGTTTTGAATTTTGTTTCTAATTCCATTTTTTATTCTCTCCTTTGCAAAAGAGAGAAGGCTTATTTTTTTGCCTTCTCTATATTATTAGTGTCTATTTCTTCTTGTTCTGACACGACACTTACATCAGAACTAAGCTGTGGGAAATCCTTCTGTTTCTTCTACATCTCCATTTTTATATATTGTCATTTTATCCTTTAAATATTCCCCTACTGATACTTCTTGCATTGTTACAAACATTTTTCCTTTTAATGTTCTTACTATTGGTTTTCCACCTGATGGTGCAGTATGTGATGGATTTTGGAAGAACCAATATAACTCTTTATCTTTTAAAGTTCTTAGTGTCTTGTGTTGTGTATGTGTATAATATATATCTAATTCAATATTAGATGCTTTTTTAATTCCTGGTTGTGCAAATTCATAATCTAAATCTAATGCAGAACCAGTTATTTGGTCTGGTGCTTCCTCTAACACTGGGATTTTTTCTACAAATGCGACTTGTGTTCTTTCTCCTGTTTTTGTTTCAGCATAAAATACTTTCACCCATTTACTTACATTAGGCATTTCATTATTTTCAGTATTTTTGTCTACTATTTCATTTGCCATTTTTATTTCCTCCTATTATCTTATAAAATCAAATGAGTTCATTATAGCATTATAAACGACCTCAAATGTTATTGTTATACCGTATTTTTGCAGTATTTGGTCATATACTGCAGGACTGGTATTTGTCCTTGTAAAAT
>ERZ825670.4267-NODE-4267-length-11219-cov-2.642960_pt1 | contig 11219 bp, 11 predicted proteins | sample MGYA00519929_ERZ825670 | MGnify/ENA primary metagenome ERZ825670 (study PRJEB31778, sample SAMEA3449207) | human gut metagenome | biome: human gut; feature: human-associated habitat; material: faeces | place: United Kingdom | collected 2010/2012 ...
TATATTTTCTGCAACAAGAAGGAACTCAACGCCACCCATACGGAATGCATGTACGCGGTTGCTTGTTACCTTTCGGAAACTGTTTGCCGCCTTGATAATCAGCTTATCTCCTGCCTCATGACCGAACTGGTCATTCATCTTCTTTAAATTGTTTACATCAAAGTTAAAGATTGCAATAGAATCCAGGGATTGGAACTCTTTTTCAGCCATCTCCAGATATTTTGCCTTGTTATACAGTCCGGTTAAGCCATCATGCTCACTTGCATATACCAGTTTCTCGCGCATAACTCCATTTTCAATATACAGACTGATTACGCTTTTTAATGTTGATTCATTCATGGACTCCCAATCCATATTCGGCCATACTCCAAGATAAAGTGCATATTTTTGTCCGGAAACCTCACCACTTACGAGCATCCGGTATGTACTGTCATCCTTCGCCCCATTTAACCGGAGAATCTCCTGAACCTTTTCATCAAAGCTTACAAACAACACATCATCTTCGCAGCCACTCTCAAACAGCTCTGCCACACCCGCGTCATAGCCGATCCGGTCATTACTGTACACATTTCCCATCTTATTATAAGTGATGACATCCATGACCTCATCTCTTTGAATCATAAAATAGGCTTTGCTTGTATTAAAATAATCCGCAAGCATCGGAAGCAGCTCATAATACGTCTCTGACAGTTTCTCTAAAACCGTAGTCTGGAACTTTGACAGTTTTCGGAAAAATCCCATATATTTTGTGATATCACGATTCAGTCCCATATATTCCGTGATGTCGGTAATCTGGTGTATCTTATAATTTTTTCCTTCTTTTTGAAAAAGTCCGGAATTGAATTTGAAATATTTTTTTGTGTTTGTGTCAATATATTCCCATTCAACAGCATCCCCGTCAATTTCCAATGCCGGGCAATCGTCATTCCATACAAAAATCTCTTCTGCATCCATGCCAACGACAGCATCTCCGTATTTTTTCCGGAAATAAGAATCCGCATATACAATCTCTGCAGACCCTTCTGCAACAATTGTAATTCCTCCTACCTTGTCAGTCATAAACTGTACAATTTCTTCTTTGAAATCCATAGTAACCTCCCTTTTTGCTATACGTCCACGTTTCAGACTCTGCTATGCAAATGTCAGAATATCTGCAAAACCTGTCATCTCAAATACTTCCATTACATCACCAATCACATTCTTTACAACCATGGATCCGCCTAATCCATTCATCTTCTTCTGTGCCCAAAGAATCGCACGAAGTCCGGAACTTGCTACATAATCGCAAGCCCCCATGTCAAGTTCAAATTCTTTCACCGGATCTACGAGCAGCTCCTCAAGCTCCTTCATCATGATTGGTGCAGCATTCGTATCCAGTCGTCCGGATACACTGACGATAAGCTTATTACCTTCTTGTTCTTTTTTCAGTTCCATAATATCCCTCCTGCTCCGGCAGCTTATATCTGCCATTTTTTAATCATTGTAACTATATTTTCTTGTTGCTTATATTCATAGGACACGATATCCATGATAGTTTTCACCATGTAAATACCAAGTCCGCCGATTTCTCTTTCATCCGCAGATAGCGTGATATCTGGGTCTTCCTTCGCAAACGGATCAAACGGCACGCCCTGATCCCGCATACAGATGCAGACTTCATGTTCTGTTTCATATGCTTTTCCTTCCAGTTCAATTGTGCAGTTTCCACCCCTTGAGCCATATGCGTAATTTACAACATTGGCGTACAGTTCCTCCACACACAACAGGATCTTCATTGCGATTTTCATTGGACACGCATAATCATCCAGGAACGCTTCGACAAAAGAAGTGATCTTATCCAGATTTTCCATTGACGCTTCTACGGTAATTAACTTTTTATTTTCCAATCGCCACGCCCTCCATCATAGACTTTCCAGAAAATCCAGTGATTTACGGATCTTTTCCATGCCGTTTACCTCAATTAATACGGTCGCTTCCGGAAAATAGTTTTCATAATAATTCTTAAACATCTTCCAGTCGATTTTCCCATCTCCCACAGACAGATGCAGATCCTGTCCGAAATCGTTGTCGTTGATATGAAGATGCTTCACATATGGTGCCAATGTCTGCACCCACAGTCCAATCTCATCCGGATTTCCAAACACATGGGCATGGGCATAATCAAAGCAGACGCCAAAATTCTTATACCCCTTTAGTTCCTCTGCGAGTCCCGCAAGCAGTTCTGGTGTATCATCAAACATATTTTCCATGTAAATCTGTATGTCCGGATATTTTAACAGCTTCTCACTCCAATATACGGCATTCTTCTTCACAAAACTGTCCCGATAACTGTCTGTCTTAAAATTAGCAATATAATTCGTATGAAATACAACCCCTTCTACACCAAGACGCTTCGCTATCGTCAGACTCTGTTCCACGCGATAGTCCGATGCCCGTGCAATCAGCGAATCATCGGAAAACACCGTTACATCCAGAAAAGCCCCATGCAAGGTACAATAGCCTGGCATTCCGGACATCTGTTCATACTCCGCTATCACTGCATCCAGCTGTTCTGTATCATCCAGCAGCTTCGGGATAAAAAAATCATTGTATTCAAATCCAAGATTCAGCCGGTCTGCAAGCTTTGTATATGAAGAAAGCTCCGCTCTATCCGGGATGATCAGTATTTTCTTACATCTCATGTTGCACGCTCCCCCTTTATTCCGGTCACTGCATAGACAAATACTTCGTTCGACTTGCCCTTCAAAGGAATTGCTCCGACTTCTTCCACTTCCACACGGTCTTTGACTCTCTCATACAGAACATCGCTGATCAGGACCTGCCCTTTCTTCGCGTTCGCCTCTAACCGCGCTGCTGTATTTACGGTATCTCCGATTGCCGTAAAATCCATACGGAAATCACAGCCGATATTTCCAACAACTGCAGGGCCGCAATTGACGCCGACTCCAAATCCGACACTTCTGCCAAACCGTTCCATCAACTCTCCCTCTAATGCAATTCCCCCCTGTACGATGTCCCACGCCGCACATACTGCACGGAACTCATAGTCATCCAGATCAAACGGAGAATTAAACACCGCCATCGTTGCGTCGCCGACAAACTTATCGAGCGTACCTTTGTTTTTGAAGATAGCTTCTGTCGTAAGTGCCAGATAACTGTTCAGGATCTCAACAACCTGCTCCGGCTCCAATACCTCCGACATCGTTGTAAATCCCCGGATGTCCACGAACAGTACTGCAATATCCCGGTTCTCACCGCCAAGCTTGATATGAAAATCCCCCTTCTTCGAGATTTCATCCACAATCTCCGGTGCGACATATTTCTTGAATGCTTTTAATACCTTCTTCTGTTTCAGCTTCTCCAGAATATAACCGATTGCCAGGCAATATATGTAGGAGACAATCAGCACAAGCGGTGCATAAATCAGACTGATGGCAATTCCATTGTTATTAAGTATTACACCTGCAATCAGGTTTGCTGCCACCCCTGCAATCAGCAATATTGTTGACAGCCAGATCTTCGTCCGTTTGAACACAAAATGCAGAATCGCACAGACTAATCCGGTCAACAAGCCGAACAGAAACGGATTTCCATTCACGGAAAACCGGTTCTGCATAAACGCCTGCAGGATATTCGCATGGATTTCTACTCCGTACATCTGCTGATTGCCACCGTTTGGCACGTTGAAGTTATCCTGCATACCTGCCGCATACGCACCGACTAAAACGATGCTGTCTTTGAATACGCGGGTATCAATCTTTCCCTGTAACACATCTACAAGAGAGATACACTCATAATCACCCGGCTTGCCGGAATAATTAATCAAGGTACGTCCGGTCTTGTCCGATGCAATTGTATTGATTGTCTGTCCTGTCTTCTCACAGTAACGCTCATAGATTGCCTGTGGGAACATCGTCTGTTCCTGTCCTGCATAGCTTTCTTTCATCAATACACGCCGGACTGTACGATCCGAATCCTGCGATACATTTGTATAAGCGCATGTCACTTCCGCCCGGAGTGCTTCGTATGGATAGATAATCGTATCGATCGGATAATACTTCACACCATCTGCATCAAACTCAGGCTTTTCCTTGTAGATCAGCTGGGATGCCACAACTACATTTCCACTCTTTTTTGCTGCATTTACAAACGCTTCATCCCCTGCTTCATCTACATTTCCGGAGAAAATGATATCGAATCCGACAACTGCTGGCTTTGAAGCTTCGTCTGCATTCAATAGTTCCAGCAAATCTGCATAGTACTGTCTGGACCATGTTCCGATTGGTCCAAGTTCCTCTAACGTACGCTCGTCGATTCCGATGATCTTGATATCTCCTGACACGCCCCGCGGTCTCTGGTATAGTGCATCTTTCACAATATAATCAAGTGGTGAAATCAAATTGCTGATTGTCATCAGAAGCACAAGCAGCCACACAATCACCGCTTCCAATAAATCCCGAATAATACTCTTCATAAACCCCTCTTATGTACTTTCTTATTTCCTGCTTAAATACACCATCGTAATATCGTCCGCCTGCATCTCCCCGTCCGCAAATGCATCTACTTCGTCATACATGGCATCGACAAATGCATCTGCATCACCGGCCATTTCTCTGTGACGTTTTAACATGCTTGTCAGATTTGCGTCTCCAAGCAGCTCCTGTTTCGGGTTTAACGCCTCTGTCACACCATCCGTATACAGATATATACAATCCCCCTTTGAAAGCTCCAGATACTGCTCCCGGTATGGAACATCCTCCATCATCCCAAGCACCATATTCGCCTTCGCCGTTATCATCTGAAACTCCCCATCTGCCTTCTGCACAAACGGAAGATTATGTCCTGCATTGATAAATGTAACCCGGTTTGTTTCAAGATCCAGCACACAGATAAACGCTGTTACAAACATCATTGCTTCATTCTTATAGCATAACTGGTTATTGGCCCGGCTTGCGACCTCTGCAAGCGGAAGTCCCAGTGTAGCATAGTTCTTGATATGGGTCTTTGCCATACTCATGAACATCGCCGCCGGAACGCCTTTCCCCGATACATCCGCAATCAGAAAACACATATGTGTCTCATCAATCATAAACATATCATAGAAATCTCCACCAACCTCTTTCGCCGGACGCATTCTGGCCGTCAGTTTTACAGCTTCTAACCGGTTAAAGCATGAAAAATCATTCTCCAGGCATCCGGTCTGTATCTGCGTGGCAATCGCAAGCTCTGATTTGATACGCTCCCGTTCGGAAACAAGCTTTGTTGTTTTTGTGTAGAGCATATTCATAAATGTGCCATAGACCTTACGATTCTCAAATGCGATTTCATCAAACAGCTTTTTGGAGATATTCGCACAGACAACTTCTCCGCGTGCACGCACAGTCGCTGCACGGATATCATCGTTGATCAGCCCAAGCTCCCCGATGAAATCTCCGACCGAGAGTGTATTGATCAGGGCATTCGATGAACTGTACACATCCGCGCTTCCTTCTAATATGATATACATTCCATCATCGCTTTCCTGCCCATATGTCACAATATCCTGCCCGGAAGGAATCCGTACCTCCTTCATCGCTTCCAAAAATGCCTTCGTGCCATCGCTGATGGTTTCCTTGTTTGTGATCTGGAAAAATTCCTGTATCGTTGTAACCTTTTTTAACCGTTCAATATCCATGTGTATCCCCCCTGTATTATTTCCACTCGATTGTAATATCTTCCATCACAGGCTTTGAGAAGTCATAATCCCAGCTTCCGCCTGCCTCCGGCATAAGAGATGGTTCCTGTGCACAGGCGCCCGCCTTCACAGTCTGGGTTCCGAACACCGCACCATTATACAAAAAGGTTACCGTATATTCGCTCTTCTGATTCGTTGTTTCTTCTTTCAACCCTAGTTCTTCCTTTAATTCATCGATCAACGCTCCAAACCGCTCGCTGACTGCCTGCGGTAACTTGGAAAAATCAATCGGTTCCACATCTCCCATATAATCCGTGTTCTTATCATCCTGATAGATGATCACCTCGTATCCATGTTCAATCAGCACTTCCTGTTCGCTGACCGAACCATCCGCATATACAAGCCGGGAAGCCACTTTCCCTTCCAACGTAGAAACCTTTGTATAGCAGACACCTGCTTCATCATACGTCACCTCTACCCGGAATACGGTTCCCCGCACCGCCATCGTCGCATTCGGTGTATTCACCTCGTACGAAGATTCTGTACTAAGCTTATTCTGGATTTCATTCGTGATTGCTCCCTTCGTAAGTTCGATGGCTGTCTTACTGTTTTCATCCGTTCCTTGTGCAATCAGCTTAAATTCCGTATTTTCTTCCACATATACGTACTTATCTTCATCCAGCTTGAGCGTCATGCTCCCGGCATCCACACGTACGGTATCGCCTGATTTCAGAAGCATGTTTGCATATGGTTCGAGATCATCCACGCCATCCCGCTGTACAAATGCGGCTCCTTCGACCTCATAAATCTTAATCACACGATAAGAATCCTTCTTCTTTGTAATCAGCAATATAATTGCAACAGCCGCTGCGATCACCAGGATTGCAACAGCAATTATAAGCCAACGTCTGCTTTTCTTTTTCTCCATCCTCTTCTCCCACATTCTACTTAAAATAAGTGAAAAAAACACAATTTAACTGATAAAATTTTAACAAAACACCAAATATATGTCAATTGCAACTCATCTTTATTTATATTTTTAATTGATTTCATCAATTAAAGTTCATTTTTCACGCTCTTTATTACGTTGTTTGACTTTTCTGATTGTATATGATAATTTTTGCTCATAGAACACGAAAAATATGGAGAATATATGAAGCAATTATCTAATTTTGATCCGGAATTTACAATTTTAATGCCCTGCTTAAATGAGCGTCGGACACTGCCTCTATGCATACGGGAAATCCAGACATTTCTTTCAGATGCAGATATATCTGCTGAAATCCTGGTTGCAGATAACGGAAGCACAGATGGCTCTCCGGCAATTGCCAGAAAAATGGGAGCCCGTGTTATTTCTGTTGCCAGACAAGGTTATGGGAACGCCCTGACAGGTGGGATCAACGCTGCGAGAGGCAGATACATTATTATGGGCGATTGTGATTACAGCTATGATTTTTCTGGTCTGCAGCCGTTTGTCGATGCCCTCCGGGAAGGATATGATTTCGTCATCGGCAATCGTTTTTCCGGAACAATGGAGATGCGTGCCATGCCTTTTTTGCATCGATATCTGGGGATTCCTGTGCTCTCTTATCTGGGCAGGAAACGATTTCATACATTTATTTACGATTTTCATTGTGGCCTACGCGGTTTTTCCACAAATGCTATTCGTAGTCTGCATCTGCAGTGTACCGGAATGGAATTTGCAACAGAAATGATTGCTGGTTTTGCAAATGGAAAGCACAAGATCAAAGAACTTCCTATCAACTTTCGCTGTGACAAAAGAAAAGGCGCCTCACACCTCAGAACATTTTCCGATGGTGTCCGACACCTTTACTTCATTGTCTGCAAAAAACCGTTAAAATAAATTTCCGCCAATTATTCTTATTGCTTTCCAAACGTATAGGAACCATCTTTTTTCACATAGAATTCTGTTCCTCCGCTATAAGATGTGCTGTCTCCTGCTACTTTCCAGTTTCCGTTCCCAAGCTTATACCCATTTCCTGTTTCCAGATTAACCAGAACTCCCTCTGGAATTATCCCTGTTTTCATCCAGGCCGCCGCGACCGTTACAAGAATTGTCTTTTTATTTCCAGCTACATCAACTGCTGTAATCTCATATTTTTTCTTTCCATTATTGGAACCAAGCTGCAGAACAAATTCTGTTCCATCTAAATTCTGTAATACTCCATTTACATATACCTGACTCAAATAGTCATCCTGAATCACAAGCTTCTGTGAATCTCCGTAATACGTCTTCCCGTTCTCCAGACTCAGCTTTGGAGTATTTTGATTGTCTCTAACCGAAGTGCTCCTGTGCGCTCACCGGATGCATTTCTCAGATAAAAGACGGTTCCTGACTGGGAATTCTGAATCGTCAGAGATTCCACATAAGTACCATTTAACTCCGTAGATATCATATATCCTTTCGCCGGTTTTACCACTACATTTGAAGTATAATACCCATTTTCTCCTTTTGTTCCAACCAGAGTATATGGCGGTTCCGGTGTTTCCAGATATCTGATAGAAAAATCTGTCGTGGCAACAGCTTCCCCATACGCCTCTGTCTCTGCAAAGGTCGCCCGGACTGTATAGTTTCCGACTGCGGTTGGAACTGTCTGGCTATATGCAGTATCATCGGATGACGCTTCCTTATACTCAATCACAGCAGTCTTTTCTGTGTTGGTCGATGTTTCAGCTTTTGGATCTGGCTTTGTACCATAATTCACATCACCTTGTTCGACGCTTGCAACGCCTTCCCCTTTCACTATAACCTTTGTCGCTGCACTGACCTTCTTCTCATCTGTTTCTTTATAACGAAAATACCAGGTGCCAGGCTCCATAGCTAACGTTCCACTATCCGTAATTCCTGTTACCTGCGTCCATGTTTCAGATGTTTCGCTTACAGCATATTCCATATCTTCTGTTACACCGGTTACCTTCTTCACCCCACCGTCAAGCCCAGCAGGAGCATCCTGTGTTCCCCGTGCATTTGCTGCAGGCAGTGAAATCTGAATATTCTTTTTTTCATCCGCAAAAGTATATGCAAGTTTTATTTCCTTCGCATTTACCCGTGTTATATCCAGTGTTCCGCTTCCACCAGTCACCGTCGCCTGATAATCTTCCGGAAAATAATAATCATCCTTTGCCAGATATACTGCCACAGCCTGCTCACCATACATATATGTTTCTGATGTAAATGGAGTCTCTACCGTCATGGTAGCTGCAGCTGCATCATCCATCACAGCACTCACAGTATTACCTGCAAGATCCGTGATTTTCTGTTCTGTTGCAGACGAAATACTGTACACATGATCCTTATAATTTACCTGTACAGTATAACCATCCTTTACAGTTAAAGCTGTATCCTTTGTAACCCCCAGTTTTTCTCCTGTATAGCCTTTTTCCAGCTGTAATGCCCCTGATACCGTAAGCATACCGCTGCCCGATACATTTACGGTGCCCTTTAGCTGACTTATCTCATGGCTTCCGGATACGACAAGATCTGCACCATTCGTTCCTTCGGCAATCAGGGATGTAATCGTTCCTCCTGCATAGTTAATGACCGGATTCATCCCCGAATAATTTGTTACATTCAAAGAAGAAATCGTTCCTGCATTCATGTTGACTGTCGCAGTGCTGCCAGAATTTTGAACATTCAGGGTATCTATCGTTCCACTATTTGTCAAAGTGTATGTCGAACTATATGTCGCGGATGTAATATGTCCGGCATTCGTAATACCCACTGAACTTTGAAGATCCTGAATGCTGGCTCCCGCCTGATTATCAACTTCTATGTTTCTTTCAATTTTACTGATGGATCCCTGATTGACAATTTTTCCACCAGATCCATACACCGTTCCGGTGATATTTCCGGTAGATGAAACAGTCAGCGTGCAATCAGTCACAGCATAGTCACGATTGTCTTCCGTTGAAATCGTCGTATCCCCCGTAACATTAATTGTTTCTGCAACTACACGCACGGCATCCACGCCAAACAATTCTACAATCATCACAACCACTAATATAATCGCTTTTAACGCCCGAATTCGTTTCTCCATAGATTGTACCTCTCCCGCATACAACAAACTCTAGTTTCTTATGGTAAACTTTACCATAATCATCAAATGTATGTCAAACAAATTCAAGGTTAAGTTGATGCATTTCATCTTGGCATTGTATTAAACTCATTTTTTTGTTCTTTAATAGACTTTTGAATTGAAATAATACGCAATTTTTCTTACCGTCAGGCGTTGCTGGAACCGCCTTTCTAATCATTTATATCTCTCATCACAATCTGCGCGTCGTACTGCTTCATGGTTGGATCTAAAATCTCTTTTATTGAATTATTATGGGAGACGCCATACACATTATCATTGATATATTCCCCATAGCTTTCCGTGTAATCATATACCTTGAATGTCACATCAAATGTCAAGCTGTTCTGCAACGCCCGCGTCATTCATCATCCACACATACAGCTCTGTATTTGCCCATGTAAGCGAATCCCTTCCCGTGCTCCCAATAAGGCGATCGGGATTGTTCATGCATATCGTCATTTCATCGTCAGCATCCAGATACCATGTCGTCTCCGTCTCCCGGTCATCATCCATCCATTCTCCATTTGCGCTTAAGAAACGGAACTCATAAAAAATCTGCTTATGTAGATTATTTTTCACTGTGTAGCGTACAATATTGCTCTCCGTGTTCCAGAGATCTTCTTTGATTGGATATTCGACTTCTTCCTGATCCGGAATATTTTCCATATGTATGTTTCCTTTCTCGCCTATAAGTTTTGTATAGCCCTTCATCTTATTGACGATTTAAGTGGTGATTTGGTTGGTTTTTCCTCAAAATCTTCTCATAGATTTCCTCAACGCCCGGATATCCCGCATCCTGTATTTCTTCCTTCGCCTGTGCAAGTGCACGTTCAAAAGAGTTCTGCATTTGTTCAAACCTCCGCATTGCGATTCTCTCTCCGAGTCCAATATGCCTTGCCTCTGCGCGAAATGATTCTTTTGTAATCTTGCGAATATCCAGTTCTCCATCAATTGCCATTGCCATTTGTTCTGTACTCTCTTCGTAAATCATCGTTGAGACAACGTCATATGCCGGAGCAAGCCGGATTGTCCTTCGATCCTTACCATACAGTAATCCAATATTCTTAATATGATTGTCCGTGTTCCCGATTAAATAATTAAAGATACATATATCCCATAATTTCAATTGATCTTCCACCGGATTGTCTGAATACTGCCTTAATAATGTAAACACACGCTTTAAATACGAGTCCCCTATCTTCTCATATTTCTGAGAAGCCGGAACACCGAGTGCCTGTGCAAAATCTTCCTGTTGCAACCGGAACGGAACTTTTTTACCATCTATCACCCGGCTATCTTCCTGCATCAGCCGGTCAAAACGTTTTGTCGCAAACAATATATGCTCTCCTGTTCCAACTGATATAATGAAACTTTCCGGTACATCTATTCCCAATATCTTTGCTGTACGCAGACATAGTTGTTCATTTGCAACGATTCCGCTCAGCCGA
>ERZ825670.4270-NODE-4270-length-11215-cov-3.147401_pt1 | contig 11215 bp, 9 predicted proteins | sample MGYA00519929_ERZ825670 | MGnify/ENA primary metagenome ERZ825670 (study PRJEB31778, sample SAMEA3449207) | human gut metagenome | biome: human gut; feature: human-associated habitat; material: faeces | place: United Kingdom | collected 2010/2012 ...
AGTTCAATTTACTTTGAACCGCACAACCGCCTTAAATAAATCTCCGTCAATCTCAATCGAAAATGTTCCGTTCTGTACCTCTGTGAAGCTTTTCACAATCGCCAGTCCAATGCCGCTTCCGCTTTCGTGACGGGATTTGTCCCCGCGCACAAAACGCTCCACGATTTCTTCCGGTGTAAAATTCATCTGTGCTTCTGAAATATTTTTAAATGCAATTTCCGTATAATCCGGCTGTGCCGTGGCACTCACATAAACCCGCGTGCCGGGCAGTGCGTACTTTGCAATATTGGTAAACAGATTTTCAAAAATACGGTACGTCTTATCACCGTCTAATGCCTGCACAATACCGTTTTCCGGTGCATCAAGAATCACCGTCAGATTTTTCTGTTTTAACAAATCCTCCGTTTCCGCCTGTGCCTGTTGTATCAGTGCAACGACATTCAGTTCCACGGGATTTAACTCAATATTGCCGCTGTTGACCTTGCTGACTTCAAACAAATCCTCAATCAGATTGTTTAACCGGTCAATATAATGCTGTAAATTTTCCAGATACACCTGCTTATCCTGCCCGCTTACATTGTCCTGTCCCAGGAGCTCCGCATAGTTTTTAATACCGGTCAGCGGTGTTTTTAAATCGTGCGAAACATTGCTTATCAGCTCCGTCTTCATATTCTGCGATTTTATTTCCTCACTGACCGCTTTTTCAAAGCCGATACGGACATTTTTTAATTCGTCGCCCAACGCATTAAAAATACCGACGTCCTGTGTGAGTTCTTCATCAAATCTGCCATCTGCAAGCTGGTGTGCTTCTTTTAACAAAACCTGATAATCCTTCTGTACTTTTTTAAGCTTCTTTCTGATATAGAGAAACAGAACAACACCGTAAATAAGTGCAAGCACGATGCCAAAACTCCAGAAACACGCAATCAGTCCGGTAACGACTGTCTGTATCAGCACGTATTTGCCAAGCGTACTATCCAGCCTGTGACTTAAATCCACTTCTGAGAGTCTGCCAATGTGCCTTTTTATGCTTCTGCAAATGCTTCCGATCAGGGAATCTTCTTTCCAATACCGGCAAAAACCTGATGTCAGCATATATTTGATTTCAAAAATACCCATGGCAGTAAACAGTCCGGTCAGCATATAGGCAGCAAACTGCATTGCAGTAAGCACTTTTTCCGCATACGGAATTCCCATCCGGATAAATTCCTTCTGCAAATCTCCGGTGATGCCATACATTGACAAAACGGTAATGCCTACATATGCAATCACAATGGCAGTTCCTAAAAATATCCATTTGACTTCCGCTTTTATTTTTCGCATAAACGCAAACGGATTGACTTCCGGTACAACACTTATCGGATAAAACACCATATATAAACCGATAAAAAATACCATGACACCGCCCGTAATGAGTAAAAATTCCTCCATTATACCCTGATGTGCACCTATGCTCCGGTTTCTGTAAATAATATCGTCACTTTCTGTAAGCTTATCAGGAATCGCAAATTCCACCTTTAAATTCTGCGGTATGCGAACCTGTAACTGGGATTTTGGAATACTGTTTCCGTATATTCCATACGTTTCCTGCGCATTGCTCGTTACAATATAAATATCGCTTTTTAACAGCTGGTACGCACTCATGTATAAAAAATCCGTTGATATATAATCGCCTGTACTTGTTACTGTGCCGTCAGCATCATACGTAAATGTACTGTAAAGCTGATGGTTCTTTTCAAAAAGTGATGTATTTCCGCCTTCTGATTTTTCCCCGGTTGCCGTATTGGTAATCCGGTATGCAAAATTGGGCGAATTCAGTAAATTTTCCCTTGCCGTCAGCAGCTTATCTTCCATCACGTATTCAAGTTCCGAACGCACACTGTAAGGAATATCCTCCCCTAAAGACAATACGGTATAATCCTTATTGACTGCCCTTGCCCGGTCCAGCATAAAAAAAAGCAGCTCTCTGCTGACAGCACTGACCTCTACGGTCTGCGAATCTTTGGTTTCCTTTTTTACATTTCCACACAGTAAAATCATGCCGGCTGAAATGATACTTAAAAGTACCACAAGTCCCAGCACAAATCCTCTTTTTTTCTTCTTTTCCATAAACGTTCTCCTTCCTGCAAACGTTTTTTATTTTTCAATTTTGTAGCCGATACCCCACACCACTTTCAGATACCGTGGATTTCTGGGATTGACTTCAATTTTTTCACGCAGCTTTCGGACATGTACCATGATGGTTTCGGTGTTTATGGCTTCCTCTTTCCATACATTTTCATAAATCTGCTCTCTCGAAAATACCTGTCCTGCATGAAGGGCCAAAAGTTCGACAATTTCATACTCTTTTCCGGAAGCCATAAACTTTACTTTATCCCCGAGTTTCATTTTTCCGTCCATAATTTTAAAGAAACATAATGTTCCAAGATACGGGTCGTACGCACTGTCAAAAACGAGTGCACGTAAAGGTTTTTCGCTTGTATCTGCAGGAGGCGGTACAAATTTTACAATTGCTTCAAGAACTTCGCCTATGTTAAGCCCTGTTTTTGCACTCACAGGAATTGCCATTGAGGTATCAATTCCGAGAATTTCCTCAATCTCTTCCTTAACTCTGTCCACATCGGCAGAAGGAAGGTCAATCTTGTTAATAACCGGAATAATTTCCAAATTCTGTTCGATTGCCATATAAACATTAGCAAGCGTTTGAGCTTCAACACCCTGCGTTGCGTCCACTATCAAAAGTGCACCTTCGCACGCAGCGAGCGAACGTGAAACTTCGTATGAGAAATCAACGTGACCCGGGGTATCAATAAGGTTAAAGATATAATCTTTTCCATCTTTAGCCCTGTAATTCATTCTTGCGGCATTCAGCTTAATTGTAATTCCGCGTTCGCGTTCGATATCCATTGTATCCAAAAGCTGCGCCTGCATGTCGCGTTCTGCGATTGTACCTGTTGCTTCCAGCAATCTATCGGCTAAAGTTGATTTTCCGTGGTCTATATGTGCAATAATGCAAAAATTTCTTACATTGTCCCTGTATTTCATAATGGAATTATTATAAATGAAAGAGATTTAGACTTCAACAACTGCTTTTTCAAAAATATCAATAAAATCAAACTTATTTGTGTCAAATACACCTTTGTCAGTCACTTTCAATTCAGGAATTACAGGCAATGACAAAAATCCCATAGTCATAAACGGGTCTTCAATCTTGCAGCCTATTGAATGCGCAGTCTTATTGAGTTCTTCACACTTATTTACAACGTAATCAAAATCCCTGTCTGACATCAAACCGGCTATCGGAAGCGGTAGTTCAGAGATAACCTCTCCGTCTTTTACAACTACTTTACCGCCTTTGCACTTAATCAATGCAACCGCTGCAGCATACATATCAGCATCGTTTGTACCGATAACAATCATATTATGAGAATCGTGAGCAACCGTAGAGGCAATTGCGCCGCATTTCAGGTTGAACCCTTTTACAAACCCTTTACCGATATTGCCTGTAGCTCTATGTCTTTCTATTACACATATTTTCAAAGTATCGTTATCAACATTGCTTACTGCATTTCCATCTTCAATCTTAACTTCCGAAACTACAGATTTTGTAATCAGCTGATGCGGAATAACTTCTAATGCAGTTACTTTTGAGCCTTTAGCTTCAATTCTGAAATCCTCATGCGTAATCCATCTTACATTAACCGAGTTTCTCACTGCAAGTGCTTCATTTTCAGGAAGCTCTGCAATTAACCTTCCATTCTCTGCTGCAACAACACCATTTTTAATAACCAAATCAGGTTTGAAGCTCTTAAGGTCAGGCAGAATAAGCAAATCAGCTTTATACCCCGGTGCTACTGCACCTAGATTATTCAAGCCAAAATATTCTGCTGTGTTTAAACTTGCTATCTGTACAGCTTTTACAGGGTCTACTCCGGCTTCTACAGCACGTCTTACCATCCCGTTTATATGTTCTTTTAAATCAGCAGGGTGTCTGTCATCAGTCACAAAAATACACTTTCTGGTATTACACGTTTTCAAGACAGGCATCAAAGCATCCAAATCCTTCGCGGCTGTACCTTCTCTAATCATAACGTACATACCGAGCCTTAGTTTTTCGATTGCCTCGTCAGGTGTCGTGCATTCGTGGTCAGACTTAACTCCGCTGGCAATATACGCGCATAAATCCTTACCGTGCAGATAAGGTGCATGTCCATCTATACATTTACCGCTTGATTTAGCAAGTTCTAATTTTGCCATAACATTGTTGTCCTGATTTAATACCCCCGGGAAGTTCATCATTTCTGCAAGCCCGAGCACCCACGGTTTATCAATCAAAAGTGACAAATCATAGCTGTTGAGGTCAAACCCTGATGTTTCAAACGGAGTTGCAGGAACACAGGACGGAAGCATTGTATACACATCCAGAGGCAGATTTTTAACAGCCTCGTGCATAAAGCTTATGCCGTGGAGTCCCAGAACATTTGAAATTTCATGCGGGTCAATAATTACTGTTGTAGTACCTGCAGGGAGCGCAACTTTTGCAAACTCTGAAGGAAGCATCATTGTGCTTTCAAGATGAACGTGACCGTCTATGAATGACGGAGTTACGTAAGCACCGTTGACATCAATCTCTTTTTCGCCGGAATAGTTTTCGCCGATACCGGCTATAATTCCGTCAACAATTGCGATGTCCGCCTTATGAATTTCTTCTGAGAGAACATTTACGATATTTGCATTTTTGATAACTAAATCTGCTTTTTCAAATCCGCGTGCAACATTAATTATATTTGACATATCAAATCCTTATATTCAAGAAGTTTTGACAAATCTTCAGTTTTCAAAACTTCATCAATCTTGTCCTTAAAATTTTCCGCCCCATCAGTTTTCATGCCGGCAGGGAGAAGAATATCAGTATTCTTTTTTGAGTTTACAAACCCCTTATTGATAGTCAGAAACTCTTTGTACATTTCTAAAATCTTTATATCATCCGGATTAATTTCATAATCCATTCCAAGAAAGTATTTCATATCTTTTGGCAGAAGTTCAAGAAATTTAATCATAAAATCAACATCGGAAATATTTTCTTCTTCATTATATTCTCCGCCAAGACAATTATTGTTAAGAATATCCTGCTCCGGCTGTGTTTTAATATATCCTGCCCACATAAGACAGCCGACATAGAAACCAAGATTATTATTAAAAAGTTCCAGAAATTTTTTATAATACTGTCTGAATTTCATCTTTCTCTGAGAGAGATTTTTAAACCTGTTAATATCCATATAAAGATATTCGACTGTACCTCTAAACGCCAGAATATACGGTGCAAATCCCGGATCAAACTCTAAACCTGCTGACATAATCCTCCTTCGTTAATTTATAATATTTTAGCATAAAGGATTAAGTTTTGTTAGAAGTTTTTTCCAATTCACCATCAGATAGTTTTAAATTCTGTTCTGCTTTTTTCAGGTATTCAAATTTAAAATCATTTTTCTTGCCGCTGACACTATCATCAAGATGATACCCTTTGGCATCATTTACAATATATTCCAAATTCCTAAACGAAAACTTTCTATCAGCCATTTTTTGGGCTAAATCTTTTAGCTGTGTATCATTTTCCGAAATAAATTTATCTTTATTTTTTATTTTATCTAAATTCATTTTCAAAGCTTCGTACAAACACTCTTTATCCGGATACGGCACTTCAACAAGGTTTTGAAACCTGCTCATGGCTGCCCTGTCCAGCCCATTATTCTTTGGCGAAATATTTGTTGTTCCAATTACAGTAACGTTGGGAGCTTTTTCTTTCAATATTTCAAGATAATTTAAGAATACTGAACGTTCTTCTAAAATACTAACCCAGCGAGTACCTGCTGTTTTATCTGCAACTTTATCAGCAGGTGCAACCATTGCATCAATTTCATTAAAAGTAACCACATACTTTTTATCAGGATTTTTTTCTGTTGTTTTCAATATCTTTTCAAATACTTTCTTTAAATTTTCAACTCCTTCTCCTGCCCACATTGAATTATAATCAGAATACATTACTTCCATGTATTCTGCATCAAGCGACTTTGCAAAAATCTTTGCAAAGTATGACTTTCCAACACCGGTAGAACCATACAACAATAACCTGTTGTTTGCTTGAGGTTTTCCCGTTTGAGATACAACATCAGAGCCCGCTTTAACATAATTAATCTGGCGCTCCAGAATAGATTTTAAATCCTTGTTTATGCTTTTACAATTATCAATCGTCATAACTTTATCATCATTTGCTAAAGATTTAAAATCCCTGATTAAAGCAGGCATTTTATGTTTTTTGTTATTTGAAATCTCAAGTAGTATTTTTAAACTAGGCAGATAAGCCGCTGTCAAAAGAAGAATTGCAGATATTCCTGCTATTTTAATCATACGTTCATTCTGTTCAACGACTTTTCTCTGAAAATCCAAATCATCGCTAATACTCAGTGCAGCTTTTTTTCCCAGAATATTATATTTATCTTTTTTTGCTGAATTTTTAAAGATTGGATATCTACTTATATTTTGTGATATTGGTTGAATCATTTTTTGTCCTTATACACATACCTTCAATAAGACTACAATTTAATTGTAGTTTATAGTTTTTACTAATCTAATCGTCTGATGTAAGCCCGCCAATAATACCGCCTACTTGCGCCCCCACACCAGCACCTCCGGCAGCAACAGCTGTTGCTCCACCTGCTGCAGCAACAACAGCAGCCAAGCCTCCCGTTGCTATGGTCAATGCAGCAACTCCTAAACCAACCGCAGCACCTACCGCCATTCCAGTCAATGCACCTTTATCTCCCTTAAAAGCAAGCTGGTTATTATTGTTTTTTTCTAAGAATTGTGATTTTACTTCGTTTGTTTTTTTTAACATTGGTTTTGAATAATTTCTTGGTTGAATTGTGTTTACTGAATAAATTTTCATTTTTATACACTCCTTTTTTATAAAATCATATAACATAAAATGTACAAAAGCGCAATATAGTTATTAGAATAATATTATTGAAACTATCTCATCCGCACTAATATTCAGACACTCCAAGCTTTCACAGGTTGACTGCCGTTTTTCCCATAAGCACGGCCGAAGCGGACAATCACATTTTGCCTTAATCGGAATAACTTTCCCGTTATCAGGAATTAATTTTTTATCATCTGTTGAGCCAAAAATCACATAAGTTTTTACCCCGAGAGCAGCTGCAACATGCAAAGGTGCAGAGTCAGAGCAGAGAAATATTTCCGCAGAAGAAATCATTTCTGCAAGCTCTTTCAGGTTACGGGTTTTGCCGTACATATTCAAATACTTTTCACAGGGCACAATACTTTCTATAGTTTCAATAACCTGCTTATCATCAGGGCCGCCAACAAGCACAACTTTTTTACCCGCATCTGCGAGTTTTTCCACAACCTCTGCCCACTTCTCAGCAGGAATAGTCTTTATCATACCTTTTTTAACACTCAAAAGACTTACACCAGGATGAATTAAAACAGTATCCGGCTCCGTCTTCCGCGGTTCAATATTAATCTCCGGAAGCTCTGTTATATTATCTGTCAAAGGCTTAACCAAATCGTGATACATCTTTGCTGCATACTGGTTTTTGTTTAACTGGACTGCATGAGTCAAAAGTTTTTCGCTTAGTCTGCCGGAGTTGTAACCGATGCGTTCCTTTATAAATGTCATAAATAAAAAGATTGAAATAAATTTGTTTGAACCTGATGAAATAACTATATCAAACTTTTTAGTCCAAATCCTCCGCAGAAGATTGAAAAGTTCAATATATTTATTTCTGCCTTTTATATCTGCAAACAGAGTTTCATCAATAATATCCGTAAGGCTCAAAATTCCCTTGCTTCTCGGTTCGAGCGCAAGTGTGATTTCAGAGTCCGGAAACTCTTTTTTGGTAGAAATAATCGTTGGCAAAAATAAAATCTCATCTCCGAGGCCGCCAAAATTTATAAACAAAATCTTCTTTTTCATATAATCGTTTTACTTTAAAAATATTTACGTTTCAATAATTGATTTTAACATGTGCTTAAAATATAATTTTTAATGGGGTAATTCAGAGAACGTTTAAAATGAAGATAGCAAATAACAACGAAAATCAAGAAGAAGAATACAAAGCATTTTTAAAAAACATTCGTGCAGAAAAAGAAGAAAGTTCTAATTTTACCTAACTTCTTTTCACAGTAGTTCTTGCTGTTTTATGTGCGGTTATAGTCTGTGTAACTGTTGTTGAAAACAGTTATATACTTGACAAAATAAGTACCGAACAGGCTGACAATGCAAGCGGATTTTTTAAGTTTTATAAAAAAGAAAAAAAGAATTTTGAAACCCCGTTTTCTCCAAGAAGACAGAACATTTTGCTGCTCGGCGTTGATTCTAACGGTGAAGGTTCTGATATCTGGGAAGGAACACGTTCAGATACAATTATTATAGTTAATATTGACCCGAAAACACATTCTATAAATGCAATATCCATCCCGCGCGACAGCAAAGTTTACCTCCCTGATAACAAAGGCGTTCAAAAGATTAACTCTGCTCACGCTCTGGGAGGCATAAACCTTGTTAAAAAGACTCTTAAAGAAACTTTTGGAATAAAGATTGATAAATATATAATCGTACACGACGAAGCAGTTGAAAAAGTAGTTGATGCATTAGGCGGTATTCCGATTTATGTAGAAAAACCAATGAAATACCATGATTATGCCGGCAAGCTTCATATTAATTTAGACAAAGGCAACACCGTTCTAAACGGAAAGCAGGCTGTAGGTTACCTAAGATACAGAAAAGACGGTCTTGGTGATATTGGAAGAACACAGCGCCAGCAATGGTTTATGAGAAGTTTATTTGAAAAACTTCATTCACCTCAGGTCATTACAAAAATTCCGGAAGTGCTAAATGTTTGCAATACATATATTAAAACTGATATGAGTTTCTATGAACTCTCACAGTACGCTGCTTTTGCAAGAAGCGTTGATGAAAATAAGATAGAAATTGCGACTCTTCCTGGTGCACCAAACCAGAGAGGATATATAAGCTATTGGATTTTAGATCCGAAAAAAACGCAGGAAGTTATAAACAGAATGATTTATAGAGATAAACCTACGCTTGACGGTACAAAATTCAAGGCTGGAATTATGTATTCTCCGAGAAAGGAAGAAGAAGCTCAGGCTATGAAAGAAAAATTAAGCGAGCTTGGTTTTGAAGTTAATATGCTGAAGATAACGCACCTTTCACATACAAGGTTTGTTGCCAATAAAAATGATGTAACTATTGATTTCTTAAACTGGCTTCAGAAGAAAATGCCCGAACTTAACAATATGCAGTTCATTTATGACCCTACTGAAACTTTCTCTGTAGGAAGTGATTTTACTATTGTTCTGGCAGAGGGTTAGAGAACTGGCGTTCCATTTCTCTAACTTCATCCTCAATATCATACTGTTCTCTAAATATTTTGAGCAGGTTTCTTTCGCGCTCATAATCATAATTTTCTTTAAGCCATTCTACAATTTGAGATTTTGGATAATAGTCTGCAAACCTTATTTTTACTTTATCAAAATGGTCTGCTGAAATTGCAGTCATATCTTCAAAATCAGGTACATTATTTATACCCAGCTCCTTTGCCAGAAGTGCCGGATACCAGGAAATCATTCTTCCAAATTCAACACTGTGTTCGTCATACGGGAACAGGTCTACAAAATCTTTTTTCAATAGCTCTTTGACTTCATCATACCCCTGCTGTGCCTTAAGTTTTTTAATCTTATTCAAGCTTCTGGCAAGCTTTGCTGCAGCTCTGCGTTCCTCCATAGAAACAGCATTCAATTCTTTTCCCTGTAACATAAAACCTTGGATTTTAACAGCAGATTTATTTTCTTTGAGCAATCTTATATTACCGTCTAAAATCCCCGCAAACTTTGTCCACAGAGCTCTTAGTTTTGCATCTTTAATATATTTCTTATTATAAATACATCCTCCGGATTCTATGCTTATCCCGCGGATTATATTAGGGTCGGTATTATACACGAAAGCCCGCTCTGCAAGAAAAGTGCCCAGTTCAGTTTTTTTAGGGTGGTTCTCATCAATAAATTTTGAAAGAATGTATCCGCCTGCATCATACATTCCGGAAAGATTTGCAAGAAAGGGTTTTACAAATCGGCCATGTGATCCCCTTTTAAAAAGGGTAAATAAACTCTGTGGTTCGTTCCCTTTCCCGTGCCCCCTGCAAAAATAATCACTGAATAAACGATTAGCAGATTTTTCGCTCTTAAAAGTAGAAATTGCATATGAATATTTTCCTACATCGAGCCTCTGACAATGTTTTAATGAGCCGCTCCCAACATAAGTAATATCAATATCATCACGCTTCAGAATTTTTTGTAAAGATTGAAGCAGTGCTGACTGAGCCTGTTTTAAATTTTCTAACTTATCTACCTTTCCGGTATACCTGTTTGAAATATCTTCAATTTCTATAGAAAATTTCTCAAACACGTCACAGGCACTGCGGGTAATATCCGAAATCTTATCTTTTTCAATACGCTTAATCCAATCATACGAAAGTGAACCAATGCGCCTTTCGCCATCCGGTATTTTCGCTCTGAATCGATTTAGTTTTTCAGCTGTAATATACTCTTTCTTTATTGTACGTAAATGTAAAATCTTTTCCGTGGAAACCATTGCTATTTAAATTCCAAGTTCGTGGTAAAATCTATAATATAATAAAAATACAGGAGAGCAAATATGTTAGACTTAATCAAATCACGCAAGAGTGTTAGAAAATATTCAGAAAAACACATTTCTGATGAAGATTTAAGAAAAATTCTTGAAGCAGGCAGGCTTGCTCCTTCGTGGATGAACGTTCAATCGTGGAAATTTATCCTGATTAAGTCTGAAGAAAATAAAGAGCTTCTATCTAAACTTTCTCTCGGGCAGGCTCATGTCAAAAACGCCGATGCTCTTATCGTCTGTGTCGCAGATGTTAATGCGTGGGAAGAAGCAAAAATCACCCATATTAAAAATCCGGGGTTAAATCCGGCGCTGCAGGGAGAAAACGGCCTGCTCATAAGAACAATGGAACAGGTAATCTATCCGATTTCTTATATGATGCTGGAGGCTGAATCACTTGGAATTAAATCCTGCATAATAGGTGCTATGGGAAATGAAATTACAGGTATTGAACAAGATACATACCACGAAGTC
>ERZ825670.4272-NODE-4272-length-11207-cov-36.899839_pt1 | contig 11207 bp, 7 predicted proteins | sample MGYA00519929_ERZ825670 | MGnify/ENA primary metagenome ERZ825670 (study PRJEB31778, sample SAMEA3449207) | human gut metagenome | biome: human gut; feature: human-associated habitat; material: faeces | place: United Kingdom | collected 2010/2012 ...
GATCAGGCTCATCGTCAATTGCTTCTTCACCTCTTTATTATACCTCTTTCCCGACATTTTTGCTGTTTTTTCTTTGTGCGGGATTGCCCTGAAAAAGGCTTTGCCTATTTTCGAGAGTGTCTGTTGCAGGCCTAAGGAGAAGTTGTGTTCAAAGATAAGTTTGGACGTTTTAGGGATTTGCTCATTCATAGTTATGAAGACAAGTTCATAGCTGTTGCCCATGCCGGGCGCACTCAAAACGCCGCCCCCTCCGATGAATTCGGAGGGGGCGGCGCGCAGAACGGGTCGCTGCCCAAGTCGCGCATCAGCAGCGACCGAGGAAAAGGAGTCCGCGAGGGAAGATTGCCCCCCTCGTCAGCATTTGCCTGCGAAATAGCATATCATACAAGTTCGCGATAAGAACGCGCAGGCAGATTGCTTTTGGGAATTTGGGAATCGCGTCAGTAGGTCAGACCGAACCATACCTTGTAGGTATTGCCGTCCTCATCCTGATACGCATAGCTGCCGGAAGGCGACTGCGCCAGCACTTCGGGCGCAATGTACTGATCCTTGTCATAGCCGGGCACGTCGTTGGGAGAAGCGCACAGCTCATACACCACGCCGTCGATCTCGGTATCCGTGACCTCGAGAACCGCGGTGCAGGAGGGCAGCGTCACGGGCAGCTTACCGGTCGGCATGATAGCGCCGGAAAGCACCTGAAGCTGCAGATCCGTGATGGTCACAAGCTCGCTCAGCCCCGCCAGCTCGGTCACGGAGGCAAAGTTCACAAGAATCGCGTCGCAGTAGGGTTCCAGCTTGGTCAGAATCCACGGTGCGCTGAGGGTCAGGGAGCAGATGACGACGCCGCCGTTTGCATGAACTGCCTTGGCGTAGTTCTTAATCTTCTTCACGTCCATCAGGGTGGTCAGATCCGTCATGCCGCCCGTCTTCATGCCGGTGTTGGTGTCATACTCCGCGACCTCAAGATCCTCAACAAGGTCAAGGGTGTTCATGCAGCCATTATTCGCGGGGAAGTCCGGCTTCACGTCCAGCAGAACGATATCCGCCTCGCCCGCCTTCTCAACGATCACATAGCCGGCTTCCGTGAGGGTTCTGTTCCAGTTCGCCAGCTTGTTGTCGTCCTCGCCGTTGCGGGTAAAGGAAGCGACGAAAACCTTCTTGCCGGTTTCCTTCAGCGGCAGAACGTTATTGTGGTTCTTCAGCAGAACCAGCGACTTCGTGGACATTTCGAGCGCCAGCGTTTCCACCTTGGGCATATAAGCCTCTTCGGCATCCAGACTGGTCTGCAAATCCTTATAGGGATTCTCAAAGCGGTCGGATTCCAGCAAAGACACCACGTTCTTGGTCGTTGCGCGGGTCAGGGCTTCTTCCTGAATCATTCCCTTGCTGTACGCCTCAAGCGCCAGAGAATAATCAATCGGCTTACCCCACCAGTCGCCGATGATGTCGGAACCGGCGTTATACATCAGCGCGATACGCTCAAGGGGCGTCAGCTCTTCCACACCCCACGGAATATCGAACAGGATGTTGCTGTCCGTGTTGACGAAGCCCTCAAAGCCCATCGTATCGCGCAGCAGGGTTTGCAGGAGGGTCGCATTATAGGAGGTCGCGACGGAATCCGAATTGATGTCCACGCCGCGGTAGGTCTGGTTGGCATTGATAGGCATGGGACGGCTGTAGCAGGACATGATGCCCGCCGTCTTGCAGTCAACCGCTGCCTGGAAGCCGGGCAGGAAGTACTTTTCCATGGCGTTTTCCGTGCGGTACATGCGCCACTGTCCCGTCTTGTAATGCGACTTGAAGCCGTTATAGGAAGCGCTGTCGCCGGGGAAGTGCTTGACGATCAGACCAACGCCGTTCGGCTGCAAGCCGTCGGTGCCGCCCTGATAGCCCTTGATCAGCGCCGTCGTGATGTTCGCCATCACCGCGGGATCCTCGGTGAACGTTGTCACGTTGCGTCCCCAGCGCGGGTCGGTAATCAGGTCGATCTGACGACCATACATACGATCCAGCCCCTTCGCGTCCCAAATCTGGCGATCCAGATCCGCGAAGCGTTCAATCAGGCTGTAGTCGCCGCCGTTGGCAACGTCGCCCATCACCGCCGCCGCCAGACCCATGGTGCCGGGTTCGCCGGGGAACTTCTGGGGGTTGGAAATGAGGGTGAACGGAATGCAGGGTTCGCCCGTCGCCGCAGCGGCGTATTCGGTCGTCAGGTTCGTGGCATTGTTGTACAGCACGCCCGCGCCCACGTCCGACATCACGCGGACAACGCCCATGCGATTGTTGAAGGCGATGATTTCCGCCGTGGAGTTGTTGACACGCGTCGGATCGTCCATCGCAACGTCAAACACCTTTTCGCTGACAACCATCAGCTTGCTGAAATCCACGTTTCCGTCTGCATCCAGCGCCGCTTCGTAGGTGGTCGCACCGGGCATCAGGACCATCTGCGCCAGCGACAGACCGATCTTCTGCTCTACGCTCATCTTGGCGACCAGATCGGCTGCGCGGGTTTCGGGATCCAGACGCCAGTCCTCAAAGGGATCCAGCTCGTGGTTGTTGTTCGAGTCCTTGAAGTACTTTCCGTCTGCCTTGATTACGCCGACATAGGTGACGCCGATGGTCGGTTCACCCTAGCCGTTGGCATAGAACACAGGCTCGACATACGCCTTCGGTCCTGCCCTCTCCGCGTCAAGCGCGTAAGGCGCGGGAATGTACTCCACGCCCTCCGCCATCGTGGCGGGCAGCATCGACAGCAACAGCATTGCCGTCAGCAGCAGACTGATGACTTTCTTCATGGTAACATCCTCCTTTTGAGGTTCGTTCACCTCGTTATCTGCACTATATCAGGTTCCACACCTTTTATCAATCATTTTGGCCGTTTATCAACCATTTCGGACATGTGCGTTCGCACCATTTTTTCGTCGTGAATTGATTTTTTCGTTTGTTCACGTCATATTTCATATCGCTAATCATGAAATGAAAATGGTTGCGATAATATAATAGTCGTAATTTCATAACCAAAAAAGTCAGTTCACCATGGAAAGTTGCAGGAGAATGACGACAGGAAGGCCATCAGGAACTTACACAAGACTCTGTTTGTTTTCAATCCGCCTATCGCGCAGTGGAATTGGCTGCTAAAGCGGTAATCGAGTAGGAGGGGGTGATTTCCCCCCCCGTCCTCTCACCGCACCGTGCGTACCGTTCGGTACACGGCGCGTCCAATACAAGCAGTCTGAATCGACTCATACGCCGGGGAGAGTTCAAAGAATCCCGCGCGTGTGAGTCTTTCTTTTGTTATGCCTCTTGTCACGGCTCCCGTGTTCACCGTAAACCAATATCCTCTGCGGCTGTTGGCGGCCATATGTGCGTAGTATTCCGGCACACCGAGCTTCATGAGGTTCTTGCGTTTGGTCTTCGGTTTCTTCCACTGCTTCCAGATGTATGCACGGATTCGGTGCCGCAGCCATTCGTCCCATTCCCGCATTTTCGTCTTTAGGGACGCTATCCCGTAGTAGTTCAGCCATCCTGTCATGTAGACCTTTATTTCCTGCATGACCTTTCGGACGTTGACTCCGCGGTTTCGCTTGGTGATTGCGCGCAGCTTGTTCTTCGCTTTCAGCAGGGCTTTGGGATGGGCACGAATGAACAGTCCATCCTTTCCCTTGCCGTATGCGAAGCCCAGAAACTTGAAGTTCTTCGTCGCATTCACCCTGGCGATATGGCTTTTGTCCCGGTTCACCCTCAGTTTCAGCTTCCCTTCCAGATAGCGGATGCTGCTTTCCAACAGTCGTTCTGCCGCTCTCTGACTTTTGCACAGTAATACGATGTCGTCCGCATACCGAATCTCCGGCACGCCGCGCCTTTCGTATTCACAGTCAAATTCGTTCAGGTACACATTCGCCAATAAAGGTGACAGTGGGCCACCCTGCGGGCTTCCTTCCGTCGTGGCAATCTTTACGCCGTTTTCCATCACTCCGCTTTTCAGGAATTTCTTAATCAGCTGAATGACCCGTTCATCTTTTATGGTTTCCCGCAGAAGGTTCAGCAGCTTTTCATGGTTCAGCGTATCAAAGTACTTGCTCAAATCGAGCTGTACTGCCCATTCATACCCTTCATCCGCATATCCCCGAATCTTGAAGATGGCATCCTGCGCACTTCTTCCTGGCCGGTAGCCATAGCTCCCTTCCGAAAACTTCGGTTCGTACAGTGGCATGAGCTGCTGAGCGATTGCCTGTTGCACAATCCGGTCTTTGACCGTGGGAATCCCCAGCTTGCGCACTCCTCCATCCGGCTTCGGAATCTCCTTCCGTCTCACCGCCGTTGGCTTGTACTTTCCCCTTCGGATTGCTTCGGTCATTTCTTTGCCGTGTTCCTTGAGCCATGGAAACGCTTCTTCTACGGTCATCCCGTCCACTCCCGGCGCTCCCTTGTTTGCCTTTACCCGCTTGTAAGCCCTGTTCAGGTTGTCTCTGTACAGGATTGCTTCAAGCAGGTTCTGGCTTCTGCCTGCCGTTTCACCACTTCCCGGCTGGACGGCACTCTGCGCTCCTGCATACCCTTCGCATTCCGTGCCATCTCTTTGCAGGCAGCTCCTGACGTTTTCTGCGTTCTTCATGCCGTCCTCCTTCCTTCGGTTACTCCGGCGTGTATTGGTTCCGCCCTTCCCTTGAGTTTCCCCAAGGTACTATGGCTTCGGCTGACTTCTGCGCGTTCAGCGCAGCCTTGCAACTGTGGTTACACCTTTCGGCGCATTCCGCGCAGACCTCCCCGGGTACCACACGTTTCTTTTCCTCCATCTACCTGCCGCATTTACCACATGCGATTCCGTGTAGCTATTGGGCTTCGACTTGTTGAGCAGCCTTACCCTCGCATATAGCCTTCTATACGGTTTCTGTTCGTCAGGCCAGAGGTTTGCCCGTGGTTAGTCTGTTCCCACATTCGGCTTCCTTCAGATTCCGCCTCACGACGGACACCCTTGCCTTCGGCTTTCTCCTTCCCGCTACCGGGCGGATTCGGGTCTTTCACCCTTTAGAAACGTGCGCCGCCGGGCGCACTCAACCCATGGGCAGGGGGCGCTTTGCCCCTGCCTTTTTATGAATTCAGGAGGGAAATCGTGACGAAGAAAATTTTGTCTTTCGCTTTGCTGCTGGCGCTTCTGTGCGGCGCGTGGGGGGCATATGCTGAGGAGACGGGCTTTCAAACCCCCACCGTGCTGGACGCAAGCAACCTGGCGGGCGTGCCCACCCACTACCTGCTCTATGACCGGGAATTTTACGAAGCGCCCTGCGATCAGCCCGGCACCGTGGTCAAGATGAAGTACAACACCAATATGTACGGCGAAAAAACCTACAAAAAAACGATGTACGTGTATCTACCCTATGGCTATGATGAAAATGGGACGGACCGCTATCCGGTCATCTATTTCTTCCATGGCCGGGGCTGCGACCCCACCACCCTTCTTTGCAACCCGGAAACCAAGAACGCCTTTGACCATATGATTTCCACCGGCGTTGCCAAGCCCTTCATTCTGGTCGCGCCTACCTATTACTACGACGCCCGTCATTTACTCTACGATTGGGAGCAGTTTCCCCGGGAAATGCGGGAGGAAATCATGCCCCTGGTGGAAAGCACCTACCGTACCTATGCCGAAACCGCCGATGAAGCGGGCTTCCGGGCATCCCGGGATCATCGCGCCATCTGCGGCTTCTCTATGGGCAGCATGACCACTTGGGCGCTGTTTCCCCACATGCTGGACGTAAGCGCTTCTTTCCTTCCCTTCTCGGGCCCCATGCAGGACACGGAAGCCATGATTGCCGCCGTTGAAAAAAACGAAGAACCTTTCTACATCTACATGGCCTGCGGCGGCGCGGAGGACCTGGCCTTTGAAAACTGCAACGCCCTGGCCCAAACCCTGGCGGCTGATCCCCATTTCAGCTATGGGCCGAGCCGCGAAGAAAACAATTTCTTCTATTGCCTGTCCGACAACATCCACCAGGACCTGACCAGCCGCTATTATCTCTATAACGCGTTCCTGGACGGATTGTTTCAATAACACAATTACGATGTAAAATCCATCAGTTACGATGTACGCCTTGTAATGAAAGCGCCCATTTGTTACAGTATAACCACAAAGACGACCTGCCAAGGCAGGTTGAGATAATGAAGGAGGATTCCCCATGAAAAAGATCGTTGCCCTGCTGGCTGCCCTGATCCTGGCCCTGTCCATGATGAGCATCGCTTCCGCTGAACCCATCAAGAGCACCTATAACCTGAGCGAAGTTAGCTTCATTGATCAGGTTGGCTGGTACTGGACCCGCGACCTGAGCCTGGTACTCCGTGACGATACCCACTATGAACTGTTCTACCGCGAATATGTGTTTGGTACCACTGATCCCGGCCTGAAGGGCAACAAGCTGATCGTGTACTCTGGCACCTATTCCTCCGCTGAATCCGCTGACGACGAAGCCTGCCACTTCGACATCACCCTGAATACCCTGGATGGCATCTACTTTGAACAGCATGGCAAATCCTTCGGCCGCAACGTGCTGGGCTATGCCATGGTGCTGGACACCTTCAACTGGACCGACGAAATGAGCGACATCGCTTTCCCCGATGGCACTGACGACGGCGCTGCCGACTTCATCACCAACCACAACATCGCCGGCACCGTGATCACCGTAGAAGACCTGCGCGAAGACCTGGACGACGTGACCCTGGCAAACAAGATCGTTGCCTGCTCCAACGTGGAAGACACCATCGATGTATTCAACATCACCGAATAATCCCGCTTGCCTGACCTGAATTCCTTGGGCCGCCGTGCGAAAAGTGCGGCGGCCTTTTTTGGGGGCTCCGCGCCCCCAAACCTGCGCCAAAGGGCTTCGCCCTCTGGACTCCAATAAGCGATACTTCTTGATTTCTTTCTCAAGATGGATTCCGCTTGCTGCACTTTAACAACAAAGGAGAATTACAATGGCCAAGGACAACAAGCCCAAGGGCAAGCTAATATGGAAAATCCTGTGCGGCGTATTCGCGTTTCTGTTCGCGTTCCTTATGATCGCCGGCCCCATCGCCAATAACTACGCCACCATCATCAACATGGTGCTGGGCATCGAGGGGAGCACCATCGTGGGCGACGCGGCGGAGGATCTACCGCCCCGCTTCGTATCCGACTTTGAGGACAGCGCGGCCCAGGCTGCCGCCGCCGACCTGGTGTGCGAAAGCGTGGTCGCCAATGGTGCTGTGCTGCTGCTGAACCGGAACAATGCCCTGCCCCTGTCCGGCAATGAAAAGGTAAGCCTGCTGGGTACCTCCTCCGCCCGGTTCGTCTACGGCGGCACCGGCTCCGGCGGCATGGACACCTCCAAGGCCATGACGTTAAAGGACGCCCTGGAGCAGGACGGCTTTACCGTGAACCCCACCCTGTGGGCCTTCTATCGGGAAGGCGCGGGCAAGGATTACGGCCAGAAGAGCGCCGCCGGTTCCCTGAATAACTACATCTTCAAGAACGAAGAATTCGCCGTCAACGAAGCCCCCCTGAGCGCCTTCTCCGCCGCGGAATGGGATTCCGTTTCCCAGTACGACGACGCCGCCATCATGGTCATCGGCCGTGTGTGCGGCGAGGGCAAGGACCTGCCCGTGGTGGGCGCGTCCGACGCGGGCGGCAACATGCTCTCCATCAGTGCCGAGGAAAAGGACATCCTGCGCAAGTTGGCTGAGCTGAAAGCCGCCGGTTCCCTGAAAAAGATCGTGCTGCTGCTGAACACCGCCAACGCCGTGGAGCTGGACGTAATCGAGCCCGCCGTATGCGGCGAGGACTTCGGCATCGACGCCTGCCTGTGGGTGGGCGAAGTGGGTCAGAGCGGCATCCGCGCCATCGGCGATCTGCTCAGCGGCAAGATCAATCCCTCCGGCCGTCTGGTGGACACCTACTGCTACGACAACACCACCTCTCCCGCTGTGCAGAACGCCTATGTGACCTCCTACACCAACGCGGCGGAAAAGGGCCTGGCCTTCGCCAAGACCAATAACGAATACTATGTGGTCTATCAGGAAGGCATCTACATCGGCTACCGCTACTATGAAACCCGCTACGAAGACGCCGTGCTGGGCAATGCCAACGTGGGCGATTACGATTATGCCAAGACCGTGGCCTTCCCCTTCGGCTATGGCCTGAATTACAGCAATCTTTCTTACGGCAAGCTGAACATGAAGGAAAACGGCGATACCTTCGACTTCACCGTGGATGTCACCAACCCTTCTGACCGGGATGCCCGGGAAGCGGTGCTGATCTACATGCAGAGCCCCTATACCGATTACGACAAGCAGAACGGCATCGAAAAGGCTGCCGTGGAGCTGGTGGGCTACACCAAGATCGACGTGCCCGCGGGCAAGACCGTGACCGCAAACGTGTCCGTGGCCAAGAGCGAAATGCGCGCCTATGACGCCAACGGCGCCAAGACCTATATCGTGGACGAGGGCAATTATTACTTCGCCACCGGCAACGGCGCTCACGAAGCCCTGAACAACATCCTGATGCAGAAGGCCGCCCAGAGCGATACCCTGAACGGCGCTGTGGACTCCGCCAAGATGGTGGGCGAAGGACGGGCTGACCTGGCTGTGGTTTACAAGCAGGCCAAGCAGGACACCACCACCTACGCCACCTCCCGCACCGGCTTTGCCATCACCAACCAGCTGGATCACGGTGACCTGAACAAGTTTGACGCCGATGCCAGCAACGATATCAAGTACCTGACCCGCGCCGACTGGGCGGGCACCATGCCCAAAGCCGATCTTTCCAGCAACACCTACAAGGCCGCCGTGCAGATGGCCGCCAACGACGAGCTGGTGAAAGCCCTGAACACCATCATCGATTCCGAAAAGAAGGGCACCATGCCCACCCTGGGCAAGGAAGGCGAACTGACCCTGGCCCACTTCATCGGCGTGCCGCTGGACGGCTCCATCACCCTGCAGAATGGTCAGACCTACACCTGGGACGACCTGATGGATCAGGTGAAGTTCAACGAAATGACCAAGCTGATCGGCCAGACCTACCATGCCACTGCCGCGGTCAAGTCTGTTGGCAAGCCCGCCACCAAGGATGAAAACGGCCCCCAGGGCATCACTGCCACCCTGACCGGCGGCTCCTCCTCCACCAGCTACACCAGCGAAGACGTAATGGCCGCGTCCTTTGACACCGCCATCGCCGAAGCCGTGGGCCGTTCCATGGGCAACGACTGCCTGATGGCCAACCGCAAGGCCTACTCCGGCATCTACGGCCCCGGGGCCAACATCCACCGCACCCCCTATTCCGGCCGCAACTTTGAATACTATTCGGAAGACCCCTTCATTTCCGGCAAGACCTGCGCCGCCGAAACCGCCGGGATCCAGAGCAAGGGCGTGTACGTATATAACAAGCACTTTGCCTTCAACGATCAGGAAACGGGCCGCGACGGTATCTGCGTATGGACCAACGAACAGGCCGCCCGCGAAATCTACCTGCAGGCCTTCGAATATCCCATTGCCGATGCCAACGCCTACTGCGTGATGACCTCCTTCAACCGTCTGGGCGCTACCTGGGCCGGCGGTGACTACAACCTCATCACCAACATCCTGCGCGGCGAGTTCGGCATGCCCGGCTTCGTGCTCACTGACTTCTCCAACAACAACGCTTTCATGGACGTGATCCAGGGCCTGCTGGCGGGCGGCGACGGCTGGGACTGCAACGACGCCTCCAAATGGACCGCTAAGCTCAAGACCTATTCCGACGATCCCCAGGTAGTGTCCGCCATGCGGGAAGCCACCAAGCACATCCTCTACACCGTGGCCAACTCCAACGCCATGAACGGCATGGGCTTCAACACCATTGTGGAAGAAGTGCACGGCTGGTGGCAGGACGCCATCACTTACGGCCAGATCGGCACCGGCGTGCTGGCCGCCCTGTTCCTGGTCATCGCTATCCTGGACAGCAGGAAGGCCAAGAAGCAGGCCGCGTAACGAAGTTTCCCAGGCCCCTTCCGAAAAAACCAAATAAAATGCGTATTCTGAATGACAGGAGGATTTCCCCCATGAAAAAGTTCATTGCTCTGCTGTGTGCGCTGGCACTGATTCTGAGCGCCCTCCCCGCCTTGGCGGAAAGCCGGGAAAAGCCCGAGGACAAGAAGGTCATCACCACCGACGACGTGATCGGCGCGGAGACTGTGTTCAAGAAATACGACAACAAATTCTACGACGCGCCATCCACCCAGCCCGGCACCGTGGTGCGCCTGGATTACACCACCACCGCCTACGGCGCGGAGCAGCCCGGTTGGGTCAATGTGTACCTGCCCTACGGCTATGATGAAAACGGCACCGAACGCTACAACGTGATCTACTTCCTCCACGGCACCAACGAAACCCAGGACAGCTTCATCGGAGATGAAAAGGCCAAGAACGCCTTGGATAACATGATCGAAGTGGGCGTCACTGCGCCCTTCATCATGGTGTTCCCCACCTACTACTACGACTACGAAACCCGTTCCATCGACATGGAAGCCTTCTCTACCAAGGAAATGCGCAACGATATCATGCCCGCTGTGGAAAGCGCCTACCGCACCTATGCCGAAACCGCGGATGAAGCGGGCTTCATCGCCTCCCGGGATCATCGCGCCTTCTCCGGCTTCTCCCGTGGCTGTTACGCCTGCTGGCATCAGCTGTTCCATAGTCTGGACTATGCCAAGTGGTACATGCCCTTCTCAGCCAACATCAGCAGTGCCACGGAAATGGGCCTGGATATGCCTGTGGAAGAACAGATGCAGCTGCTCAAGGACGCCCTCAACGCTCAGGCGGACTTTAAGGACAGCTTCTTCATCTACGCAGCTTGCGGCGGCAAACGCGACATGATGTACGACGTGAACGCCGCCCTGATCTCCGCCATGGTGGCCGATACCGACGATTTCAGCTATGGCACAAATCCCGCTGAGAATAACCTGTATTACAGCATTTCCGGCGAACTCCACCAGACCCTGATGAGCCGCTTCTATTTCTACAACGCTTTTGATGTCGTCTTGAAGTAAAATAAAGCGTTATTTACCGCTGTCAATCCTGCTTAGATAAGCCGGGTTGACAGCTTTTTTGACCCTTTGATTTGGATAACTTCATTATGTCTGATCATTTTACCATTCCGACCTGCAACACGCTCAATGAACTGCTGAAAGAGTATGTTTCGCTCT
>ERZ825670.4275-NODE-4275-length-11198-cov-8.360047_pt1 | contig 11198 bp, 11 predicted proteins | sample MGYA00519929_ERZ825670 | MGnify/ENA primary metagenome ERZ825670 (study PRJEB31778, sample SAMEA3449207) | human gut metagenome | biome: human gut; feature: human-associated habitat; material: faeces | place: United Kingdom | collected 2010/2012 ...
TTAATGTATTTATAAACGAAGAAGAACAAATTAGATTTAAAAATAAAGTTAAAAAGCTAGGATTATCTCAATCAGCATATATAAGAAAAATTATAAATGAAGATATGGATAATGTTATTCATAAAGATGAGATTACACCTATTTTAGAACAAATAAAAGCTCTTAATTATGATTTAGTAAGAGCAAGAAACTTTATGATTATGAATAGAATTCACAATGGTGAAGAACTATTAGAAAAAGTACTTACCGAAATAAGAACCCTACAAAGTGTCCTAGATAAAGAGCAATACTAATACACAGTTATTGCTCTTTTTCCTTTAATTCAAGCCATATTGTAGAAAAAAATAGCATTTTATAGTATAATATTACTTGGAGAATTACTTGGCTTTTTAACAAGAATTACAATTACGAGGAGTGATGAAATGGAAACAACAAATTTATCAAAAATAAGAAGAGATAAAATGTTAAAAACATTAAGTGAAATTAAAAAGAACATATCCGATGAAGAAACATTAAATAGTTTATCTCTTATTGAAAATGAACTTACAAAAAAGAAATATGGTCTTATTTGGGAAGAACATGAAGAAAGAGTTGATAAAGAACTAGAAACTCAAATACCTACCTTCGAGGAAATTAAAGATAGAGAGATTGTGTGTAATCCAGAGGAAAAATTTAACTTTTTATTAGAAGGAGATAATCTTCATAGCTTATATTTATTAGAAAAGACTCACAAAGAAAAGATTAAAATGATTTACATAGATCCCCCATATAACCGTGGAAGCAATGATTTTATTTATGACGATAATATTATAGGAAAAGAAGATAATTATAAACATAGCAAATGGCTATCATTTATGTATAAAAGATTAAATATTGCAGAAAAATTATTAAATCCAAATGGCAGTGTTATATTCATAAGTATTGACGAAAACGAATGTCATAATTTGAAATTGTTGTGTGATGAGGTTTTTGGAGAAAATAATTATGTTGGTGATTTTATAAGAAAAACAAAATCCTCTACTAATGATGCAGATGTATTTTTTAATCAACAGCACGATTATTGTCTAATTTATAAAAAAGGTAACTTTAAATTTAAGGGTATTGAAAAAGATTTAGATGGATATAAAAATCCCGATAATGATATTAATGGTAATTGGAAAAGTAGCGATCCATCTGCAAAAAGTGGAGGCCCATCTACTTACTTTGAAATTAAAAATCCAATTACAGGTCAAATTGATTTACCTCCAAAAGGACGTTATTGGGCTTTTAGTAAAACATCATTGGAAAAATATATAGCAAATGGGAAAATAAAATTTAAAGATAAAATTAAAAATAATGAACGTGGTTTTATTTTCAAATCGTATGCTAATCAATTAAAAAACATCATGAAACCAATTGATAGTCTTCTTTTTACTAATAATCAATTTATGAATCAGGTAGCAACAAAAGAAACAAATGCTTTAGGACTAAATTTTGATTATCCAAAGCCTGTAGATTTTATAAAAGAAATAATAAAATCTTCAACTGATGATTACGATATTATTCTAGATTTTTTTGCCGGAACTGGAACAACCGGACAAGCAATTCAAGAATTGCAAGATAAAAAAAGATATTTTATATTATGTACTAATAATGAAAACAAAATATGTGAAGAAATAACATTTAACAGAATAATAAAGACTAACACAAAGTCAAACCTAAAATATTATCGTTGTACTTATATTCCAAGAATAAATACAGAAAATGAGAATCTACACAATAATTTACTTATAAATATTAAAAATCTTATTCAATTAGAAAATGGAATTGAAATAGATGATAACAAAATTAGAGTTTATTTAGATGAAGAAGAGTTAGATAAATTTAGTACTAATAAAGAAGAACTAGAGGTATGTGAAAAACTATATATTTCTTCTGATATTCTTTTAACAAGTGAACAAGAAGAAATCTTTGAAAATAATAATATTGAAGTTTATATCATACCAGAATATTATTTTGAAGATGAAATTAAGGAGGTAATGTAATAATGCAAGGAATTAAATTAAAAGATTTTCAAATAAATACAGTTAATAAACTATTAGATGCGACTTCTATTGGAAGTAAAAAAGAAGTATTATTACAAGCACCTACTGGAAGTGGCAAAACTATTATTCTACTCTCTTACATTGAAGAGTACTTAAAAGAAAATAACAAAATGGTATTTGTATGGCTAACTCCGGGTAAAGGAGATTTAGAAGAACAAAGTAGAAAGAAAATGGTGAAATATTTACCACATCATAATACTAAAAATATTAAAGATGTACTACTTCAAGGTTTCGATGCAAAAGATACTGCTTTTATTAACTGGGAAACAATTACTAAAAAAGATAATAATGCTTTAAAAGAAGCTGAAAGAAAAAATCTTTATGAAAGAGTTCGTGAAGCTCACAATAATGGATATAAATTTATCATAATAGTTGATGAAGAACATTTAAATAAAACAGTGAAAGCTGAAACCATTTTACAATACATGAATCCAGAATATATTGTTAGAGTAAGTGCTACTACTAAGACTAATAAAGAAGCTGAATTTATTAAAATTGATGAATTGGAAGTAATAAATGCAGGTCTAATTACAAGGGCATTATATATTAATGAAAATGTTTCTAATCAAACTACTCTATCAAATGAACATGAGTATTTACTTGATTTAGCAATCAATAAGAGAAAGGCAATAAAAGATGAGTATATCAAATTGGGTGTACAAGTTAATCCTTTAATCATAATTCAAGTACCAAGTAAGTCAGATGACTTAATAAAGCAAATAGAAAAAATACTAGAGGAAAAAAATTATACATATGACAGAAAAAATTTAGCAATCTGGTTATCCGATAGAAAAGAAAATATTGAAGATATTGAAAATAATGAATCTAATCAAGCAGTTCTTATTATGAAACAAGCAATATCAACTGGTTGGGATTGCCCTAGAGCAAAAATACTTGTTAAACTTCGTGATAATATGAGTGAGGATTTTGAAACTCAAACAATTGGAAGAATAAGAAGGATGCCACAAGCTCATCACTATGATAATGTACTTTTAGATAATTGTTATCTTTATACTTTTGATGAAAAATATGAAACTGCTGTTAAGCAAGAATTGGGAAGTAATGCTTATGACACAAAGGTTATATTTTTAAAGAATGAATATAAGAACTTCACTCTAAAGAAAATAACTTTTGATAATGCTTTTGATGGTTTTGATGAAAGACAAACATTTAATATATTACATGAATATTACATAGAAAAATATAAATTAACTTCAAACAAGAAGAATAATAAAACTATACTAGAAGCAAACGGATATGTATTTAAAGATACTATTGATAATTACATAGTTCAAGATAAAATAGTAAGAATTAATTCTGATGAATTACAAAATGCTAATAGAATTAAAGTATCATCAACTGTATCCACGAATAAAAATGGATTTGAATTAAGACATTCAATCAATGTAATATCTTCTAAAATTGGTATGAGATATGATAGAACAAGATTAATGCTTGAAAGAATGTTTTTTAGAGGAAAATTATTTACAAAGAAATTTGTTGATCTGTCATTAATAGAATTTTATGCTTTTATGATTAATAACGAAGATATATTAAAACACGATTTTCAAGAAGCAGTATCACAAAAATCAAGACAAATGAAAATGAAATTTGATGAATTAAAAATGTTAGATTGGAAAGCACCAGAAATGGATTATATTAAGTATGATCCTAAAATGAAAGATACAACAATATATGAAAAATCTATTTATATGAATTATCCTAATAGTACAATAAAATCCAAAAGTGAAAGAATGTTTGAATTTTTCTGTGAACATAATGAAAATATTAAATGGTTCTATAAAAATGGTGAATCATCTAGTGATTATTTCTCAATAGTATATGTTGATGCAGTAAATCATAAATGGCACTTCTACCCTGATTTTATTATTTGTGATAAAGATAATAAAATATGGATTATTGAAACTAAAGGTGGAGAAAATGCTGATGGTGAATCTAAAAATATTGACATTAAAGTAGAAAATAAATTTGAAGCATTAAAGGAATATGCTAACAAGTATAATGTTAATTGGGGCTTTGTAAGAGATTATGATAAAAATGAATCATTGTATCTTTGTAATACTGAATATACAGAAGATATGGAAAATGAAAATTGGAAATTATTAAAAGATTTCTTTTAGAAAGCAAGGTGCAAAATGAAATTAAAATCAATAAAAATTGAAGATTATAAATCGTTTGGTGAAGAAAATAATATTTTAGTTTTAGATAGTCTAAATACAATAATTGGAAAAAATGAATCTGGGAAAAGTAATTTAATTGAATGCTTGAGTGGAATAAATTTAAGTGGAATGAAAGATGCATCATTTTTTGAAAAATTTAATAGAAATACTGGATATTATCCAAACATTAGTCTCATTCTTAGTCCAACAAAATTTGAAGAAGATACATACAAAATAAAGGGAGAAACTCAAATAGTTTTAAATGATCAGTACGATTTTGATATTTGTGGTGGTTTTTCCAATATGATAAAAAACAATAAAAATTTTCAATGCAACAGAGAAAAATTAAATGATATATATAGTAATGCAAATGGATTATTTAGTGATCAAAATCAAATAAATAATTTTCATAATATAATAAAAATGATTAATGCTGCAGAAACAAAAATATTTATAAATTATACTTACATTAAACCGATCATTGAAAAAATACACAATAATTCAGACTATGAAGAATTATATAAATATTTAAATGAATGTATTTGCTATCTAAATGAAGTGAAAGAACTATTACCCAAATTTATTGAAATAGAAAATTACTCTTTAAAATCCAAATATACAAAAAAATATTTAGAAGACAACACAGAAACAAAAAAAATGTTAAATCACCTATTAAGTTGTATTAACATGGATTTAGATGATTTATTAAAATATTGGACTATATCCAATGAAGCAGACAAACTTAATTTTAGTGAAGAATTCAATGAAAAATTGCGAGAATTAATTAATGAATTTAATAAATTTTATACCCAAGATAAGGTTATGATAAATGCAAAGTTTGAAAATGATTCACTAAATTTTGCCGTAAAAACTACAAAAAAATATATGAATTTTGATGAACGAAGCAATGGTTTAAAGTGGTATTTAAATATGTATATACAAATTGTATCTAAAACTAATTCAAGTGACATAGAAAATTATATAATTTTGATAGATGAACCAGGGGTCTATTTACATGTAAATGCACAAAAGGAAGTATTAACTTTATTTGAGGACCTTGCCGCTAAAAATAATCAAATAATTTATACCACTCATTCACCGTTTATGATTTATGAAAATAAGCCTTATAGAACAAGAATGATTATAAAAGATGAAAATGGAAATAGCAATATAGGAAACAAATATTACTCACTTCCACATAAAATGGGATCAAAAAGTGAAACATTAACTCCACTTTTAATGGCAATTGGAATGAGCATGAATTATAGCATTTTATCAATTAATAATGAAAAAGATAATATAATAACTGAAGGTATATCTGATTATAATTATATAAAAGGATATTTTCATTTAAAAGGAAAAAATAATATTCCAAATATAATTCCTTCAGTAAGTGTTGATAATATTAATAATATTGCATCCATTCTTATTGGATGGGGATGCAATTTTAAAATCATTTTAGATCAAGATAATTCAGGAAGAAAACAATATAAATTATTAACAGAAAAACTTGGAATAGATCCACTATTAATTGTTTTCGCAAATGGTGAAAAAAGTCCAAATAAGCAAAATAATTTTATAATAGAGGATGTATTTTCAGATAATGATAAGAATAAAATCGGTATAAATAATGCAGATTATAATGATGAAAAAGCTTACTATTCTTTGGAAGCATTGAAAAAAATTGAGAATGGTGAATTAAAGTATGACAACGAGACACTTAAAAATTTTGATATAATTATACAAAATTTATTTGAAAACTAATTAAATTTAATATATAATTATATATAGAAAGAGAGCGAGTTCGTAAGATGTATTTAAACCGCTCCATAGTGAAATCTGCTCGAACTTTTCGAGTTTTGATAAATAACTAATCTAGAAATGGATTAGTTTTTTTGTTATGTAAAGGAGTTGATTTTATGTTAAATATAGAAACAAAAGAATTAAAAATAAGTGATAAATTAAAAAGAAAAATTGAGATGATTGGAAGATTTACAATACTACTCCAATTATAAGTAATGATTCAATAAAAAATATTACAGGCACAAATGTTGCTTATATTATGTCACATATCATTGTCATTAAGAATAATAAATACCTAATGTTTGATGAAAGTGATGATAATTATGTAAATACCTTTAAAATCAAAATATCATTTAAAGATTTAGAAGGTAAAAGCCACAAAAAAATTACAAACAACTACAATAAAGAAAATATTTTAGGTAAAACTTGGAAAGATTTAATAAGAATAATACCTATAAAAGATAATAATAAATTTAAAAGTAACAAATTAGAACTCAGAGTAATTACTATAAATTTATCAAATATAAGAAGTACAGATGGAACACAGTTCGCTACATATATTAATTCGAGTTACTTTATTAGCTTTTCTGCTAATAAAGTAATTACTGCCATCTTCAAATTCATCTTCACTTATCTTATCTTTAAATTTTACCAAATAGAATAGTCCACCTTTAGGAATAGAATAATATTCTATTCTATTTTTATAATTGGAATTTAATTTTTTAATACTCTTTTTCAAAAGTGTTTTATATGTTTTAGTTTTACATTTAATTACCTCGTTCAAATCATTATTTCTTAAATAATCTAATACAACATATTGTGAAAAAGCATTAGTACATAAATCAAATGATTTTTTATATAAATATAATAAATCAACTTTATCGGACAAAATATAGCCAACATTAATTGATGGACTAATTAATTTTGAGAAAGTACCTAAATAAATAATATTTCTACCTTTATTTAGGTTATACAAACTCTTATATTTAGATTTTGTAAAATTAATTAAACTATATGGATCATCTTCTAATACTAAAATATTATATTTATTAATAATTTTCAGAAATTTTTTTCTATTTTTATTTGACCATGAGTATCCTGTTGGATTATTAAAAGTTGGAACAACATAAATAAGTTTAGGAGAATATTTAATAATTTTTCTTTCAAGTTCTACTAAATCAAGTCCATCTTCTTGAAGATCAATACCAACTAATTTAATATTTCTTTTTTTGAAAACATCTATTGCTCCAAAATATGTTGGTTGTTCAATTAAAACTACATCTCCATCATTAATTAATGAACTTGAAATTATATTTATTGACTGTTGAGAACCGGTCGTAATGAGCATATTATTATAATCTACTTCATAATTCCATATTTTATATAAAAATTTGCTTATTTCAATTCTTAATTCTTTTAATCCTTTTGGAGTTGTATAAGTGTTAAAGTTTATATTGCCTTTCAAAACATTTTCTATACTTCTATTAATTCCTTTATTATCAAATATATTATATATACCTAGTGATTTATTCATAGTTTTTTCCTCTTACATTTATATAAAGAACTTTTACCATTATCAAATAGTTCTATGTCAAAATATTGTGAAAGAAGTTCTCTATATTGTTCTTGAGATATCCAATCAAATTCAGTAAAATGTGGTGGATATCCTTCTCTAATTTGAATATGCTCAACTTTATTATCAACCAAATATGATATTTCAAGATAATTAATTCCATCAATAGTATATTGCTTTATCATTGGGGTTTTTGTTGGCATATTTGAAAATGTATTAAATATAAATAAGCCATTAGGTGAAAATATATTACTAAATTGTTCAATATTAATATTTAAAAGCCAATAGTTTATTGCCTGTTCACAAAAAACTTTATTATATTTTTCTTGTGAGTGGATAACAAAAGTCTCAACATCTTCGTTATAAACTCTAACACCAAGTTTTTCTAAATCTTCTGGAATCATATCTGCTTCTCTATCCAAATAACTTACATCATTACATCTTTTTAATAATTCTCTTGTTAATCTTCCATTTCCACCACAAATATCTAACACTTTATCATCTCTTTTTAAGTCGGCTTTATAAATTAAATATCCAACTCCTTTATCAAAGTATCTTTTGTACATTTTTTCATAATCTGTATATTTAGGGTATTTCATAATCATCATCCTCTCTATAAAATATTTCCGTTTTTATCAAACAAATATATAACTCCATGATACAGAATATTAAAAGAAGTAGTGTTATCCCTTACTGAATCTTTTAATGTACCAGGAAATGCATAATCATAAAATGGCAATTTGTTATCAAATTCATGTAAATGAACTATTGCTTTTACTTTTCTATTTTTGAATATATAGTCTAACAGGGGTGCATTTAATGTAGCTTTTTTATTTAATACATTAATAATATGATTATCATGATCAACATTTAGAACTAAAGTATACTCATTTAAATCTTCTTTTCCTCTAATTGTAGTAATGAAGCCATTAGTAGTTTTTATAGCTACACTCCCAAAATAATACCTGTCATTATATTTTTTTTCAGTTAGCTTATTTTTAAATTTCTCTATATATTGTTTATATAGTTCTAAATCATTTTTATCTAAAATAACATTATCGGTTCTTATAATTGATTTATAATAAATATCACTTTTAATACTATTTAAAAATGTCTTTGTATCATTTATTGGTATAATACTTTTTTCTTTTGTCAAAACATATTTTATACCTTTACAACTAACAAATAAGAATTGTTCTTTCTTATTTAATAATTCATTGTATAAATTATCAATATCAGTATTTAGATTTTGAATATATATTATTTTATTTTTTTCCATCATTAAACATCTTTCTAACTAGCTTTTTAGCTATATCATCTTTACCATGTGCTTCTTCTATTTCGTTAGTTTTATCGATTATATAACCAATATGTTCACCATTTCTAATATTAGATAAATCATTAGCAACAACTAAATCACAATTATTTTTATTTCGTAATCTCTTTGCAACTTCAATCAATTCCTCTTTTGATACTCCATCTAATAATTTAAATCCTACAAGATATGTTGATGGACTTAAATTTTTGATAATAGATATTATTTTAGGAGTTGGCTTTAATACTATTACTAGATTATCTTTATATGAAGATATTTTACTTCCACCAATAACTTCAATATTTTTAAATGCTTCATCAATATCATCGTGCTCCTTAACACTTTCTTTTATCCTTTCGATTGTAGTTACATAGTCTGTCGTGTAATCAGATACTGCCATAGAATGAATAAAATAATCTATGTGTTCATTCGTAAGTAAACCTTCAATAGTATTCTTTAAGTCTATAGTTCCATCTATTTCAACAACTTGAACTCTTTTATCAGTAGGTCTTAATGAATTTTTTGAACATACATAGTAAATCATTAGGTCATTATTTTTCTCTAATAAATGATTTGCAATCGTCATTCCTAATCTACCACTAGATGAATTTGTTATTTTTCTAACATTATCAATTTTTTCACTTGTTCCACCAGCAGTTATAATTATTTTTTTCATTTTATTTTCTCTCCTTTACTAAAGCCTTAACATAGTCAATTATTTCTTCACTTCTAGGAAGTTTACCTTTACCTTCATATCCACAAGCAAGATGACCAACAGAAGGTTCAATAATCTTATAACCATAAGATCTTAATTTTTCTAAATTATTTTGAACAATTGGATTTTCATACATTCCATTATTCATAGCAGGTGCAAATATTACTGGAGCTTTTGTTGCCATAATAGTTGTAGATAACATATCATCAGCAATTCCATTTGCAACTTTTCCAATTATATTTGCAGTTGCAGGTACTATTAAAAATAAGTCTGCTTTTCTTGCTAAACTAATATGTTTAACATCAATATAATCCGGTATTTCAAACATATCAGTTATTACTTTATTTTCAGATAATGTTTCTAGTGTTAATGGTGTAATAAATTCACAAGCATTCTTTGTCATTATTACATCTACATTTGCTCCTTCACTTTTTAAATAACTGACTATACTACAAGCCTTATAAGCAGCAATTCCTCCAGTTATTCCAATAACAATATTTAAATCTTTAAACATATTATCCTTCCTTTCACTTTCATTTTATTATTAAAATATTGATAAGAAAAATATATTTATGTTATAATGCCTATAAGGAAGGCTTATAATGAATGTAGATTTAGAATTATATAGAGTTTTTTATGCTGTTGCTAAACACAAGCATATGACTAAAGCTAGTGAAGAATTACATATATCTCAACCTGCTATTTCACAATCAATTAAAAAGTTAGAAGGTCAATTAGGTGGAACTTTATTTTTAAGAAGTAATAAAGGTATGGGACTTACTGAAGAAGGCAAAATGTTTTATGAATATGTTAAAGGTGCTTTAGAATTAATTAATAATGCAGAAAATGAATTTACTTCATTTAAAGATTTATCTAAAGGTGAAGTTAAAATTGGATGTTCAACTACTTTAACTAAACTAGTTTTAATGAATGCGTTAAAAGATTTTCATCTTGACTATCCAAATATAAATATTAATATTACAAATGATTTAACTAGTAATTTGATAAATGATTTAAAACTAGGAAAACTAGATTTTGTTATATTTAATGAAAGCAATATTAAAGAAGCAAATCTTAATCTAGAAAAGATAAAAGAATTAAAGCAGGGATTTATTTATAACCCAGAGTTTTATGATGATAATATTAATAATTTTGAAGATTTAAATAATGTTCCTCTTATATTACAAAAAGAAGAATCTAATAGTAGAAAGTTATTAGATTATATTGCACTGCAAAATAATGTTAAATTAATTCCTAAAATGGAAGTTGTAAGTCAAGAGTTAATTACTGAATTTACTAATATTGGTTTAGGTATTGGATTTGCAATAATAGATTTAGCAAAAAGAAATTATAAAAATATAAAAGAATTAAATATTAATAAAAAAATACCAAATATAAATGTATATTTGGCAACTAACAAATCCGTTTCTTTAACATTTGCTAGTAAAATGTTTATTAAATATTTAAAAAAATAAAAATTTATGGTATTATTATTTTAGTGATTAGTTGTTTATCAACTTTACTATTA
>ERZ825670.4283-NODE-4283-length-11178-cov-3.787557_pt1 | contig 11178 bp, 3 predicted proteins | sample MGYA00519929_ERZ825670 | MGnify/ENA primary metagenome ERZ825670 (study PRJEB31778, sample SAMEA3449207) | human gut metagenome | biome: human gut; feature: human-associated habitat; material: faeces | place: United Kingdom | collected 2010/2012 ...
CTAAAACGCCAGTTGATTATGATAATATAAAGAATAATGATATTGAGTTTAGCAAGAAGGATATATTTAGACAAATTGAATGGATAAAAGATAAGAATGAAGATTTATATTTGCCTTCTTATACTGATGTGTTAAGAGTTGCTTTTACATACAAGTTTAAAAGAGGTAAGTTGGCTGATTTGGTAAGCTTATTATCAGGACGTGATTTTGAAACTAGAGAATATAGAGAAGACATAGTTGAAGAAAGTTTTAAAACATTATATGACGGAGTTAAACAATTTGTAAATCAAAGTAATTTTGAAAGATATATAATGATATTAAAATCGGCTGGTATCATTGATGATAGCTTAGTTAGATCGCAAAATGTTTTGAATTTTGGATATATATTATACCTTGTGTTAAGAGAAAAGAATATCGAACCAAGCAAAATACAAACATTAGTAAGAAGATGGGTAGTAATGTCTATTTTAACCCAAAGATACACTTCATCTCCAGAATCTGCTTTTGATTATGATATTAGAAGATTAAATGATAATGCAGATATTGAAAAATATATAAGAGAGGAAGAAGAAAGACAATTATCAGAATCTTTCTGGACAAACTATTTAGTAGATAGATTAAATACACCAGTTACAAGTAGCCCATTCTGGAAAACATTTTTAGCAGCACAAATATTTTTGGGAGATAGAGGATTTCTATCAGATAGCATAAAAGTGCAATATTTGATTGAAAATAGAGGAGATGTACATCATATTTTTCCTAAAGATTATTTACAGAAGAATGGATATAACAATAAGCAACAATATAATCAAATTGCTAATTTTACTATGTTACAAACAGAAATTAATATTGCAGTAAGCAACAGAGCACCAAAAGATTATATGGCAGATGTAAAAGCTCAATGCAATGGTCAAGAAAATAAGTATGGTTTAATTAATTCAGAAGATGATCTATATAAGAATTTAGAAGAAAGTGCTATTCCAAAAGATATAATTAATATGTCTGTTGAGAATTATGAAGAGTTTTTACAAAAGAGAAGAGTCTTAATGGCTAATAAGATAAGAGAATATTTTAATAAATTATAAACTAAAGAGAAGCAAAATATGAATGTATAGGTATTACAGGATTATTTTGCTTTTTATAATAGCTAATATATATTGTGAAAGAAGAGGAGATATAAAATTTGAAAAGAATAAGCGCTGAAAAGGAAATAACATATATATCAAATGTAATAGAAAAGAATATTGAATATTATGAACAAATTAAAGATAAAGGATTTTTATCTGAAAATATACTTGCTCAACTGAGAAATTTGATTGAAGATGTTGCAATATTAATAAACAATAGGGAAAACAATCTGAGCTTAGACACACAATATGAAAACATATCTCCTTCTTTGGATTACTTAAAGGGAAAGTCTAAATATAAGTTTATTTTGGATTTTTATAATTTTTTAAAAGGTACTTCTTCACATTATACTCCTAGTGAAGATGGTGCAGAAAAGTTAGTTGCATATTATTTTAGATATATTTGCTTAACTAAAAAATTGTTATATAAGGATTACAATATTGAAATAATTAAGAATATTGATAAATTTCCAATATATGATGATAAATCAATGAAAGAAAACTATGACATTATTTGTGGAGTAGTTGAACAGGAAAAAGAAAATACTTCAAAATACATAAAGGGAAAATTCTATGTGCAAAAAATTAATACAATATATTCTAATGGTGATATCTATTATGAAATAACACTATCAAAAGCAACTGATTATAAAAATAAATTTGAACATATAACACTTTATTCAAAAAAATATATACCTGACAATTATTCGGTGAACGTTTCTGTTTTAGATAAGGATGTTACTTTAAATATTGGAAAATCAAGAATAAAAATTATTAATGATTATAAAGTGGCAATTAGAGTCTGTGAGTTGAAAAATATATTTTTATTTTTAGGAGAAAATAGACAATTTGGAGAAAATTATAGGGAATATAGAAACTTAATGAGTTATTTAACTGATACTCAAGATACAATTACTAATTATTTATGCATGAATAATGAGGATTATATAAGAATAAAGACTCAACTTCAAGAAGGGGCAGATAATCATAATATTACAGAAATATTGGACAAGATAAGAGACATTATAATAAATAATAGAAAAGGGCATAATGTTTTAAGATATTTAACTACTAATATGGAAAACATTGTAATTAGGGATCAGAAATCAGATAATACCAATTTTGTATTTCAAGAATTATACTTATTACCTCAAAGTGGAATGTTTGATAGTATGCCATATGCTATGTCTTTATTTAAACATAATATATCATGGCATCATTTAATTAAATCTATTGATATGTATAATAAAGATGAAGAATTATTGTATAATCTTGTTAAAAATAATATTGAGAATGAGAATATACTTTATACACCAATCCAAGACATTAATTGCTTTAATAATATTCCAGAATTAATCGAGAGATTTAATAGAAGACTTTTAAGAATTAAGTCGAGAAGTGAGAATTTGCTTAAAATAGAAAAAGGAATGATTTATATAGAATCTTATGAAAAAGAAACAATTGAAATCATTTCATTAATAAAGCAATATTCAGAAAGATATAATTTAGATTTGAAAAATGAAATTGATTTATATAAGTTATTTGAGTTTAAGGAAGATATTTCTAAAGATAAAGAAGAGATTTTACAAAAAGTATTTAAAACAAGTTCAGTTGCATTTATATACGGTCCTGCTGGAACTGGAAAAACCAAAATGATTGAGATATTAGCAGAAGCATTAAAAAATCACAAAAAGTGTTTTATTGCTAATACTAATACAGCAGTTACTAATATGAAAAATAGGATTGTTGGCATAAAGAATTCAGCTTTTTCTACAATAGCTAATTATATAAAAAATGAGTATATTGAATGTGATATTCTATTTATAGATGAATGTAGTATGGTAAGCAATACAGATATGATTAAAATATTAAGAAAACAAGAATATCAAGCAATAATATTAGTAGGAGATATATATCAGATAGAATCAATAAAGTATGGTAATTGGTTTCAATTTTGCAATAAATATTTTAATGATGATATTGTATATAATTTAAAAGATACTCATAGGACAACTGATATTGATTTAATGGAATTATGGGAGAGTGTTAGATTTAATAATAAAAAGGCAATAAATATTTTAAGTAATCAGGAATATACACAACCATTATCAAAAGAAATATTTGATAAAACATCATCTGATGAAGTTATATTATGTTTAAACTATGATGGAATGTATGGAATAAATAATATTAATAGAGTAAAGCAACAATTAAATCCAAATAAAGAGTATAATTTTGGAATAGATACATATAAAGTTGAAGATCCAATTTTATTTAATGATTGTCCTAGATTCAATAATTTTCTTTATAATAATTTAAAAGGAATTATAAAGAATATAGAAGAAGATAAAAATAATAATTGCATGTGGTTTACTATTGAAGTTGATAAGGATTCTATAAATGAATTATTTACACCATTTGATGTTGAACTCTTAGATAGTGAGATTTTAGGAAAAGTAAATATTAGATTTAAAGTAAATGAATATATAGACAAAGAAGATGATGAAAATGAATATGATCATATTATTCCATTTAATTTATCTTATGCTATTTCAATACATAAAGCACAAGGACTAGAATATGATAGTGTTAAGATAGTAATAACTTCCAATATTGAAGATAGAATTACTAAGAATATTTTTTACACTGCAATAACAAGAGCAAAAAGCAAATTAAAAATTTATTGGAATTCAGATAGTCAAACTAAAATATTTGATAATTTTGATAAAAGGGAAAATAGTAAGGATCTAGCAATACTAAGACAAAAAATAAATAAAAGAGAATCAGAGCAAAATAATTTTAATATTTTTTAACAAAAATATTAAGTGCAATTTTTACATTTTAAAGTGCAGAAATTGCACTTTATCTATTGATATTGTATCTAATAACTGATATAATATATATGTAGGAGGTATTTCTAATGGATAAAAAAGAAGATTGGAATTTAGAATTATCAGAATATATAAAACAAGGAGAACCAAATCGTGTAGAGAAGACTAAAACATGGGAAACAGCGATAGGTTTGCAGGATGTAGATGGATTAAAGCCTTCAAAATATTTAATTAAAACTGCAAAAGATCATATTGAGGGAAATATAGATATTTATGAAGCTAAAAATAGAATAGATGAATATTATGAAGTTCAAGATAGTAGAAAAAAATTTGAAAAAGATAATGAAGAAGCAGATAAAGTTGCAGTAAGAATAACAGAGATTTTAACTGAAAAGGCTTTTAACTTTTCTCCAACAGAACTATTAAATATTCATAAAAGATTATTTGAAGATATTTTTGATGGAGCAGGAACTTATAGAGATTATAACATTACTAAGAAAGAATGGGCGTTAAATGGAGATACAGTAACATATGCTTCATTTCAAAATATAAAAGAAACTTTAGAATATGATTTTGAACAAGAAAAATCTTTTTCATATAAGGGATTAAGTTTAGAAGAATCTATAAAGCATTTATGCTCATTTACCGCAAATATGTGGCAAATACATCCATTTTGCGAAGGTAATACAAGAACAACAGCAGTATTTATAATAAAATATTTAAGAACTTTTGGATTTGATATTAATGATGAAGTTTTTGCTGATAATTCATGGTATTTTAGAAATTCATTAGTAAGAGCAAATTATACAAATTTTCAAAAAAGTATTTTTGAAGATACTTCATTTTTAGAAAAATTCTTTTATAATTTACTTACAAATAGCAATTATGAGTTAAAGAATAGATATACACATATAGATAATATTCAAAGTGCAAATGAAAATAATTTAAAGGGCAATAATTGCACTTTAGAAGAACAAGCGATAATAAATATATTAAAAGCAAATCCAAGAGCAATACAAGAAGAAATAGCAACGCAAATTAATAAATCTGTTAGAACTGTTAAAACATATATGGCTACAATGCAGGAAAAAGGCTTAATAGAAAGAAGAAATAGTAAGAAAAATGGAGAATGGATAGTGAATAATTAAAATTCTTTGAAAAATATAATATAAAAAATGTTAGTGGAACATGAGGTGATGAAATGTGAATAATTTACCTGGCATAGATGATCCGTATTGGTATGAATGGTATGTAGGAATAAGAAATATAGTGAAAATGTTAAATCCTGACAACCAAATAGAATATGTTATTTTCCAAAGTTCAAATCATGAAACTATAGATGATATTGTGGTTGGAAAAAAGAAAAATGTAGAATTATGTTATCAAGTGAAACATACTAGAACGGAAAGCAATATAACATTTTCTTCTTTAATTGAAAAAGATGAAAGAAGCAAGAAATCTTTGTTAGAAGCTATAGCTGAAGGATGGGAAAAAACAAATGAAATAAATACAATCCCAATTTTATATTCAAATAAAACAATTGGGGTTAGAAACTCAGTAAAAACATCAAAAATAACAGGAAATAAATATAAATGCATAGCATTAAAGGACTTCTATCTAAAAATAAAAGAATTAGTGAAAGATGTGCAAAAATTGGAAGATATAATAGTTGATGAAGTCAATTTTAAAGAACAATGGATAGAGTTTATTAATGAGCTAAAGATTAATAACAAACTGGACTTTTTAAAAAATTTAAAATTAGAACTTAATCAATCTTCTCTAGAAGAAAGTGAAAAGGAAATAATAAATGAAATACAAAGAACTTTTAAATGTAATGATATAATCTCATATAAAGTATTTAATACAATTTTATCTAAATTAAGAATATGGACAACTACAAGAAGAAAAAGAGAAAAAATCACTAGAGAAGAAGTTTTAGAAAGTCTATGTATAATTAATGAAAGAAAATATGAGAACATTTATCCCCCAATACCTTTTTTTGAAACAAGGAAGAGATTTTGCCAGAAATTATTTAAAAAAATAGTAGATACTGATAAAAAAGTATTGTTTTTAAGTGGTGTACCAGGAAGTGGAAAAACCAGTGCTATAAGTTATTTGAATTATCATTATAAAGAAAATATAATAGGAAGGTTTTATGCATTTAAGCCGATATCATTGAAAGATAAAGTATATAACTTTGATTCTGAGAACACAGAACCAAGAACTTTATGGGAGATTCTATTAAATCAAATAAGGGAAAGATATATAGGAAATTTAGAAAAGTATAATGTACCAGTAATAAATGAATTATGTGATACGGAGACATTGAGAGCCGAGGTTATGAGGTTAGCTCATAAATTATTCGAGATTACAAAAAAGAAAAGTGTCATATGCATAGATGGTATTGACCATGCAGCTCGTTCAGAAAGTGGAGAGAATTTTTTGAATCAGTTATATAGCCCAGAAGAAATTCCAGATGGTGTGGTTTTACTATTGGTTGGGCAACCTAAGAATTTATATTCTAAATATCCCATATGGATAAAAAATAATGATATAAATGTAGAAGAAATAGAAATACCTAAATTAGAATTATTAGATGTTATTAATCTTATAAAGAAAGCAAATATAGAATGGATTAATCAAAAAAATGAACAACAAATAGCACAAATTATTTTAGAAAAGACAGAGGGAAATAATTTATCAGTTATTTATTCTTTAAAAGAGGCAGAAAAATGCAATAATATCGAAGATTTTATAAATATAGTTGAGTTAAAGAAAATCAGTAATGATATTGAAGAATATTATGAATTAATATGGAAACATGCGGAAAACGAGTTAGGAAAAAAAATAAAGCAAAATTTTTGGATTGATAAGGTCGCATCCGCTATTGTATTAGCTAATGGTCCTGTAGATTGTAGTACTATAAGTCAAGCTATAGATGTAGATGTAGATGTTGATGATTTAAAAGCCACTTTAGAGATGTTATATCCATTAATGGTTGAAAAGCAAAAAGATGTATATAGTATTCTTCATAATGATTTGAGGGTTTATTTAACCAAAATTGTAAAAAATAAGAATGCTATTTATGTGAATACTGCTAAAAAAATAGCAAATTATTATTTGAATACAAAAGAGGAAACTTATAATCGAGCACATAATATGATACCTTTGTTTATAATTGCAAATGAAAATGAAAAAATAGCAGAAGTATTTAATACGAATTTTGTAATAGAGGCTTTAGCTGAAAAAGAACAAGTTATTAATATAAAAAAGCATAGTATAATGGCATTAGATGAAGCTTATAAGTTAAGAAATTTAAAATTAATAAAAATAATATGTGAAGCAATAAATACTTTGAGTCAGCATTTAAGATATTTTGAATATTATAATCAAGCACTGCATAGTGAATTTGACCTTGAAAAAACTAATATTATAGAATTAGAAAAAGTAGAACTAAATGAAAACAATTTGAATAAATATTATGAGGTTTTGAAATTTGCTAATGAAGTATATCAAGTTAATCCAGAAAGAGCGAAAAATATTTTAGAATTATGGTTCAATCAGTACACAGTAACAGACTTTATAAGAAAATCATTACCCAATGAAAATGTATATAATAAAACATTACATGAAGATATAATAAAACTGTGGGCTTCTTTATCATATAAAGTTGGTGAAAAGAATTTTGAATCGTTACCAGAAAAAGATGATAATTCTGAAGAAAATAGAACAGTTGTGGAGCTATGTATGTTATATAATGAAAATTATATGAAAAACATGTTAGATAATAAAGAGTTCGACAAATGGCTTGAGGTATTTAAGTGCGGAGTATCAATAGATTTTTTTCAAAAGGAGATTATAAAAACAATAGATACTGAATGTAATGAAATTAAGACAGTTTTAGAAAAGATTATTTTGAAAAAAGATAATAAATTAATTAGCTTATTATCTATATTAAGCTTAGTTATAACTTCAAAAAAAGTAAACGAGAAAATTAAGCAAAAATATAATCAGATAAATTTAGATAATAAAAAGTATTATACAGATTATGAGTTAATGATGATTTCTTTATGGATTATGATAAACATTAATTTTTATGGTATATCTTGTAAAGAACAATTAGAAAATAAATATATAAAGTTGACTGAAGAAATTGATAACAAAGCGGATAAAAAATTTTTATTAAACTTGATTAATATATCAGAAATTATAGGTATTTGCATTAATAATAAAAATAATGCTAAAAAAATACTATATGATTGTGATCAGTTTGAAAACGTATTAAAAGAATTTTTAGAAAACAAAAATGGATATCATTCATACAGTTCAAAAGAAACCACAGATTTAATTTTAGATTTGCTAATAAAGCTAGTTAGCTATATAGGATTTCAAAAAGAATTTATAATTATAATACAAGAGCATTTGCTTAATAAAAGAAGAATATCAGATTTTTATAAAGGTAAACTTTTGAAATATCTAATATCAGTAAATAGAATTGATATAGTTAAAGAATATATAGGATTGTTATATGGTAGAAGTGGAGAAAACTTGTTTTCTAATACAGATATAGTAGCAATTCATAATAATTTTAGATATTTTTTGCATATAGTAGATGCAAAATTAGAAAGAGAAATTGACGAAAAATTAAAGTGGAATGTCGTTAGATATATGGACTATAAGGAATATGCATTATATCCACTTTTAAAAGAGTTTAATGCTATTGAAAATTTAGATGCCAATGTATGGAAAAAAGAAGGAATAGAATTATATAAGATATGTAGCATTGCTCGTGAATTAGGAAGTAGCTTATATGAAGAAGAAGTGCAATTAGATATTATGAAACATGCTACTACTTTAGGAATAGAAAATTTATGGAAAGCAATTAGCTTAGATTTTTCAATGACAGAAAGGTTAGAAGACATTTATTCATTAATTTTACATTTGTTAAACATTTATAGTAATGAAGATGATTTGAAAAATTTATGGTTGTTTGCAGTTGGAATTTTATCTTTTTATAGTAAAGAGGATTTAATTGGAATAGAAAATGTAAGAAAAACAATAACTGAAAAATGTAATAAGTTGGGCTATAATAAGCTGGTAGAATTTATGAAGGAAAACACAACATTTTATTGGAATATTAACACAAAAAAACAAGAAAATGATATTAGTGCGGGAAATGTAACAATCAAAGATACTAATAATTGGTTTAGCATGACCAATGATGAAATCGAAAATATATTTAAAGAAAATTTAGAAGCCAATCACGAGAAATGGAAGCAAATTGAAAGTGCTACTAAATTTTTAGAAGAAAACAATAGATTAGATGAGAAAATTGTAAATTGTATATTAGATATATTTTATAAAGTTGGATATGAATATGAGATGGAAAGATCATATTTAGATAATATATTCAATCGTATAATAAAATATATTTCATATGATGATTGCTGGAAAGTAATTAGTAAAATTGTGCATAAATATAAGACGGATGATGATGAATATGCTATCAGGCTATGTGGTGATAATTTAAATTGGTTAATTCAAAAAATTTTAATTAATGAGAAAAATATAGAAGAAATGAAACAATATTTCTACATTTCCATAGAAAAACATTGGAGTTGGATTACAGGTGCAGGTCACATAAAAATCGCAGACATAGAAATAACAATGCATGAACATTATTTAGTAGAACCTAAAAATTTAAAAGAATTTGTTATAAATATTTTGATTATTCAGTTAGGTTCACAGAATATACATAGAATGGAAATAGCATATAAGGCTCTTAATTTAATGTGTTTAGATGATGAAGAAACTATAAAAATAATTACATCTAACTGGCAAAAATTTAATAGAACACAAAAAGAGCAATTTTATTTAATGGCTGAAAGATGGTTATTCGAAAACAAGGAAAAATATTCAGAAATTTTTGAAAAGTTTAAAGAGGAAAATAATATTTCAAATACAATACAAAATAAAATTCAATTATCATACTTAATAAAAAAATATTATGGAAGTGTTTGTGAACCTAAAAGGCAGGAAATAAACTTTAAGAATGAAAAAATAAGTTTTTTTGAAAAAATTATAATAGAGTTACAATTCGAAAATATGTGCAATGCAATTGATATTCAACATTATGCTAGAAATGCAAAGTTATTATTAGAAGATGAATGTATTGATTTGAAAAAGGAATTATTATTAGTATATGACATAAATGAAAAAATTGATAACAAAAATATAAAAGCTAGACCAGGCGATTCGTCGATTCCTTATTTAAAAAATTCACAAAAATTTGAAGAAATACTTAATAGAGAATATACAAAAGGAAGATGGAAAAAACAAGGGTTATTAAAATTAATTCAAACTTTTGGAAGAGATGATGATGGATGTTTTATGACATATTATCCTCAAAACATATTTAATTTTGAAATATGGAACGATAAAGAACAATTAGAACAAGTAATAGAAGGCCAAAACAGGGAAAAGTTCGAAGAAAATATAATGCTAAAGATTAATGATGGAATAAACACAGAAAATGAATTGTGCATAGGTGCAGCACTGTATATTCCAACAAAAAGAAAAGAAGGGTATGATATTATTTATTCAAAAAATATTAAGAGTAATTATTACAGAAAGGATAACTTTTATTCAGTTATGCCATCATATAAAATTTTATATTGTGATGAGCTGGGCTTGTTTGAAACAAATGTAAATGTAAAATCTATATGTAATAAGATATGTGGGTTAACATATGGTGTTAATTCTAATATTAGGATAGCTTTATCCAATATATTTACTAGTAGGAATAAATTAAAGTTAAGGTCTGTAGCTCCATTTGTATGGAATGATGATAAAAATAGAGAAGTTAGATTTGAGTGGCTAATGTTCCCTTATAGGGAAAATATCCAAGAGGCATATGTACGACAGCCAACTTTATATAGATGGGTATGTGATAAAGAGCTATTTGATGAATTTTTAAGTAATAATAGACTACAAGTTGATGACAATATAGATATACAACAATCTAATATATAGAAAATTAAGTATGTTTTCTAAAAATGTAATTAAATATTGAGATACAATTAAGGATTAGAAACATAAAAAATGGCATATCATTATATATATTAAGAATAAAATATTTAAAGTGTGAAAAATAACATGAAGAGTATGTAGAAAAGTTTGTGTAAACTGTCACAATCCTTTCTATGTAAAGAATCAAAAAT
>ERZ825670.4286-NODE-4286-length-11166-cov-5.502295_pt1 | contig 11166 bp, 9 predicted proteins | sample MGYA00519929_ERZ825670 | MGnify/ENA primary metagenome ERZ825670 (study PRJEB31778, sample SAMEA3449207) | human gut metagenome | biome: human gut; feature: human-associated habitat; material: faeces | place: United Kingdom | collected 2010/2012 ...
CAGTTTAACAGATTTTTGGGGATTTTGCGACTGCACTTAAAGGGTACTACTCCAAACGTAACGGTTTTGGAAAATCCATCAAGCCAGATTGTCCCAAAATTGCCGAAACTTCTTTTGTCGCCTCTTGCGTGTGTCCAACCTCAGAATTCGGCCACCATGTCCACATTGTTTTCCCAGATCGGTCAGCTAAATATGTCTTCTTTCGTGGTACACCTTTACCATCAGCACCAAACCAAATGTGACCCGCCGCTATTTCTTCATCCATCCTTCTTTTAGTGTACCTCCAGCATAATCCCTCTTGCAGCTTAACAACACGTCCTGCGGGAGTAACCAAATCATAAAACTGTTCTTTTGTTCCATGTCCACCTTGCGCCGTACAGTCTGTTGAAATCCACGGCCCATTAGGGTCATTATCCGGGTTTTTATATCGTGCATAATCGTCTTTATCGAATGGCAACGCATTAAGAACGCTGTGACCTAATGTTTCATCTTTAACATAGGCAAAAACATATTCATGACCCGCGCTAATAATCCTACGCGCATCCGGTGAAGTTCGTTTTTGCCAAACTATCTGCGCTATAAAATTATGCCCGCCAAACACTTCGTCACATATCTTTTTGAGATTTTCCTGTTCATTGTCGTCAATACTGATAAAGATAACACCATCATCCGTCAGCAGATTCCTCGCCAGCATCAGACGCGAATAGATCATGCTGCACCAGTCGGAATGAAAACGTCCGTTGGTGTCGGTATTTTTGAACAGCCGGTTTTCGTCCTCGTCATACATTCCCATCTGCTCGTTTTCTTCTTCCTGCGAGCGCATGAAATCGTCGGCATAGATGAAGTCGTTGCCGGTGTTGTACGGCGGGTCGATATAGATCATCTTGACCTTGCCGAGATAGCTTTCCTGCAAGAGCTTGAGGACTTCCAGATTATCGCCCTCGATGTAGAGGTTTTCGGTAGTGTCCCAGTCCTTGCTCTCCGCCACGCAGGGGCGCAGCGTCTTCCGGATCGGTTTGTTGGCTTCTACGATTGCCGCCTTCTTACCCACCCATGTAAACTCGTATGCCTCGTCCCCGTCCACCACGTCCGGCGAGAGCATCTGTTTCAGCAGCTCAAAATTGATCGCCCGCTTGTACACCTTCTTCTCCGGCGTGCTGTGTTCCTCGTCCAGCATCTCCGTGATGCAGTTCGGAAACAGGGCAGCAATGTGGTCTATGTTCTGCGCCGTTATGTCCGGCGACTCCATGCGTAGCTTATCCATTCGGTTTATCCTCCTCATTATCTTGCTGGGCGTCACTACCATTTGACAATAGTCCAAACTCTATTTCAGATAGCCTTTGCTGTAATTCTGTTACGGCAGGGGGGATTTCGATTTTGTATGATGCAATCTGTTTTGTAATGTCGTTTATGGCTCTCATTGCTGGAGCCATATCACTCTGCACTGCGGCAATTTTGCTCAGATTGGCAATAGCAGCTGTCACTTCGGGCTTCAAAGTGTATTCACCCATCGCAAGCCGTCCAATCTGAGACAAGGATTTTGACACTTCCGGGTTAATAATAGGCTGGTTTGATACAATCCCCTTCAATGCCTCAGATGCAGCAAGCAAGCTGCTTGTGTCAATCGGAGAATGTAAAGCTGCCAAAGCTGAACTTAGTGTGTTATTAAAATCTGTGGATGTAACTTCGGTGTTTGTTTCTTTCGCACCAATTAGTTTTCCAATGGCTGAATCCAGTTCTGTATTCACTTTCTTAAAAAGCTTGTGTGCCTTGTTGAATTGCTCATAGTCTATATTGTGAGCATGCATTACATCGTTTCTGTAGTTGCGAATTTCGGAAAATGAGCTGCAAAGTGTCTCTACGCAGTCATCTCCCAGAAGAAGCGTCCACAATCTATTTTCATCTAATTTGTTGATAGCATCCAGCAGTTCAGCTCGCGTAAACTGCCATGACAATGTTTTGTTAATCGTTTCTTTTGCCTTTTTGACAAATGCCGCATCCGAAAAGAGCGTTTCAAAAATGTTCCCAAGCTCCTGTTCTTCCAATCCCACAATTACTTTTTGAGAATTTTCATCGCCATGAAGTGAACTTGCAAGATACAGAAGCTTTCGCAGTTTTCGTTCGAATTCATTTACTATTGGATACAATGCTTTGTTAAAATAAGCGGAGCATTCGTTTGCGAGAACTGTAGGTCTGTAATTTTCGCACACTTTCCTGTTGAGCGGGTCAAGAATTTTTGCCGCTTCCATACTTTCGCCAGGAACACTTATCAACAGAGTCCAGCATTTACTATTCTCAATCGTTGTAATCTCTTTAGTAACCTTTGGGGAAATGCTCAGGTTCTCCAAATCAGCTTTGTATTGGTCAGACATAAAAAGATATTCTTGAATCACTTCATTTCCTCCATCCTCTTTGTAATTGTTTTAACTCCGCGTTCATTTCCATCCGCCGATTTAGCTGCTTCTCCCGCCGCATTTTGTTTTCCAGCGCGGCGATCTGCTTTTCGAGCTGCTTCTTCTTTTCATCCCGCTCAACAGATTCTTTCAGGCTCTCGCCGGAATCTGTTTGCAGCTTGTCCCCGGCGATTTGACGAACGAGGCTTTCATAGACGGCATCCATATTCAAGCCGTCGATGCTGAGATGCAGTTCGTCTTCCGGCATCCAGTCCGTGTGATAATAGCGACTGACCTTGAAGGCGTTGCTGCCGGATGCGGCAGCCTCCTTGTAGCCGATCCACGCCTGAGCCTTGCCATCACAGGTCAGAATAAAGAGAATGTGGTACGGGATCTCTTTGTCGATTTGCTTTAGCACTGCTTCCTCAAGCTGCGGATCATTCAGCCGCACCTCGAACACCTCAATCTCGGTCACGGTTTCACCAGCCGCGATGTTCAGCGTAGACGCTGCCAGCTTGTTTCGCCAGTAGACCAACTTGATCTGATCAACAAATATACGGTGTAAGGCAGGAGAAACATCGAGGTTTTCATAGAATTTCTGCTTCGGGATTCTTTTGTTGAACTCCGTTGATACAGGGAAGCCAAGCATACTCAAGTCCTCTTTCCCCAGTAATTCCTATTTACCTATTTCGTAAGGCTGTTTTCTGATAGGAAAGTCAAAAATGCAGTCATAATCTGACTCGTGCGATTGCGGATATCATCCTCTGTAAAATCCGCCGCTGTGGCCAGATTAATCAGCTCATGATTCTTTGTGCCTTCTTTTTTCTGGTTTCGACTATTTGTAAATCCTTGATAGTATTTAATCTTATCAGAAAACCGATAATCGGCAGCACGAATGTTGATTCGTTTTTCAAGGAGAGCCTTATTACCGATCGCCTCCAAATTCTTTACATCTGACAGCGATTTGTCTTTGTCAAAGCGATTGCGAGCATATATGTGTTCAATTTCCAAAACTGTTTCCAGAGAAATCAATTCCTGTAGATCATCTTGGAAAGCCCACCATGCAAGCATAGACTTTGTGATTGGACGAGTATTGCTAAATGTGAAGTTTGCAAACATGCTTTTTACGGTTGCCGGTTCAAATTTGAAACCGTCAAAAGATACTGGCCGATTATTGACGATATTGACCATTTCAGCATACACAGGAGTACGAAGTGCGTTTACTCCGGGATTAGTAACCGCATAAGTCCAGATAAATCCTGTAATTCTATTGAGAAACTGGTAAAATGCGTCGTCGTCAAGCATGCCATTGGCATCTTTGTTTTTCATAAAATAAACGGATACAAAATACGTCCACATACCATTTGGCGCATAGTTTAGCACAAATAATCTGTGCAAAATCCGCGGGGAGAACCGATCCCTATCCTGGTTGGAAACATCCTCCCAGAAGTGAGCAAGGGTAATCATATCGTTGAATGTACTGTCTTTCTTTAAAAGCGCATAATTGTCTTTCTCATAAAACTTGCGCAACGCTTCCGTTGTAGACGACTTGATTCCCATTTTGGCACGAACAAAGTACATATAGCGGGTAAACAACTCATCCATTGGCGTACCATTTATCGGATGGAATATTTTTTCAGTAAGTTCCTCAAGTTCCTTCCATCGCTTAATAAAGGCATCTTTTTCCCCCTTGCCGGTATAGAATTTATAAAACTGCGCCTTAAAAATGTCGGAATCAGAAAGTGGCATACCGCGATCATTTAAGGTTGAAAAAATACGCAGTGCGGTATCTTGCGATTCAGCCTCAATTGGCAGCAAAATACAGTTATTCATAATTCTGGTTGGGAGATAAGCGAAGTATGTTGGATATTTTGCCAAGAAGGAATCAATGCAGCCTTGGAAAAACTTGAAATTATTTGCATAATGACTTTTTTGTTCAGGTTTCACCGTACCTGTCCGAAGAATATCAAGAAATTCATTCTTATCTTTGTCTGTTGCCACCTCAGAATCTATCTTTAGCGTTGCCATATCCGGCTCGCCAAACTCATCCGTTTTCCATATGCATTTTTCGATATTTTGCTTAGTTGCGACGGAAGCCTTGTCCTGCATATGACCAAACTTCGTATAAAAGGCCCTTAGAAGGAGCATTAGTGTGGTAAGCCGTTGCTGTCCGTCAATGACTTCCATTTTGAAATTTGTATTTCTGAAGGTAACAATTGGACCAAGGAAGTATTCGCTATTGCTGTCAAATTCTACCCGGCCCTCGTCAGGAATTGCGAATGAAAAAATATCATCCCATAGAGTTTGGCATTCTGTTTCTCCCCACGCATAAGGGCGCTGATAGTCCGGAATCAGAAAGTCAGCTTTTTTATCCTGAAATAAATCTTTTATCGTTTTCTGATCAACATTCAATTTAGACATGTTGTAATCCTCCCAGAGCATCTTCCGAAATTAAGTCTATCTTTTTCAATGATAGATTGCTATTTCACAACCAAGAAGCAAATCAGCTCAAAATCATCGAGTCCCGAAACCGCACTGAGCAGCGCAGTTGTTCCGCCGCTCTTGAACAGACTGTCAATATCGTTTTCTTCCTTTGCGTCAATAATGGAATTGATCGCCTTGCTCAGCAGCTCAGAGATTTCACCCATTTTGCGTCCGTCGTCTGTTTCGTCATTGAATCGTTTGCAAAGCTCTGCACAAGGCTCACCCTTGCCACGGCAGAGCAGACGCATGGTGTCGAGCAATCTCTTCGGATTGAGATAATCGCAGGCGATTTCACCTTCTTCACTAATGTAGACCATGTAGAAGGGGTGAATACGGTTTCGATTATCAATGTTTACACTGTTGTTGATGTTCCGAAGGACGAAAATCACACCGGCAGGAGAATCTTCTGTCTGCGCAACAACGGTGTGCAGTCCCTTCGGCGCGGTTTCAATGTCCTCATGCCGTTTCATGTATTCGAGCAGATCAAGCCGGAACTCGTTGAGTCCCAAATCCATGATAGAAATACCGCTCGTCATATCCTCAATGTCCACAACTTCTTCTTGCAGCCGCTTGAGCTGCGCACGACGATATTCAAGGTCGCCTTTTTCCTCGGCATTGATCAGGTCATCGTCACCGGTGGAGGTCATGACCGAAATCTTCATGCGGATTTCCACGCGGCTTTTCAGGTTGATGTACTCATCAAGGTCCATATCCGGCCAGAAGTTTACAAGCTGGATATGGTCATTTTTACTGCCGATACGGTCAATTCGTCCGAACCGCTGGATAATGCGAACAGGGTTCCAATGAATGTCGTAGTTGATGAGGTAGTCGCAGTCCTGCAAGTTCTGACCTTCGGAAATACAGTCAGTTGCAATCAGAATATCAAGCTCGTCGGTGCTTCCGGGCAGGAGTACAGCTTTGCCCTTAGAAACCGGCGAGAAGCAGGTCAGCACCGTGTTGAGATCGGCTCGGAGCTTCGGAATGGTTGTTCTTCCGTCAACCGATCCGGTAATCTCTGCCGTTTCCAGTCCGAAGTTCTCTTTTGCGAATTTACTGACGTTTGCAAAGAGGTAATCGGCGGTATCAGAGAATGCAGTGAAGATAATGATCTTCTTATTACCGGGATTGATTGGCTGCTCAATTTTCTTGCGGATCAGGTCAAACAGCGTTTGCAGCTTTGTGTCATGCTCCGGCGTGATGTCGGCAATCATGAGGGACAGGAGTTCCAGATTCTCCGCGTCCTTTTCCAGTTCGAGCAGCCATGAAACATAATCCATATCAGCAAGATCAATTTTGACTTTCTTGCCGACGGAGAAGAAGTCGGTGTTCTGGTCATCGTAATCAAAATCTTCTGCGTCGGAAATCTCAGTTAGATTCAGGACGCAACCCCCGGACTGATAGCTTTTGATCGTTTCAATGGTATCTTCAATCAGCTTTTTGATGCGGTCAATCGTCAAGCGGAAAGAAGCAACCGAGCTTTCCAGACGTTTGAGAAGGTTGATGCTCATAAGACGCCGAATGCCTGCTTCACGTCCTTGCTGGGTAAGGCTGTTTCCCTTGTGGTGCGTCATGTCGATGTACTTTGCCAACTTCGACGGCATGATATAATTCGACGGCGTATAGATCGTCAGGCTCAACGACATGAGCAAATTATAAATATCGTTATAGTTGATAGCGTCGCTCAGGTCTGTCAGGCAGGGACGCAGCGAAATCGGCGGCAGACGCTCCGGAAATTTGCCGATGTCAGAAGTGTTGTAATACTTTTCGATGTGCTTTCTTGACCGCGCAATCGTCACGCTGTCCAGCAATTCAAAGAAATCGAAATCCAGCGTCCGAAGAAGCTCGTCCGTTGTGCGTTCGTCAGCAGGGAGTTTGCTCCATGCGTTGAAAGCCTTCTGTGCCTGACGGAAAATTTCATCAATACTTTTGGTCGTATCGAGCTTTTTACTCATCTGTGAGGCATCACCCTCATAGGCGAGTGCAAGCTGGTTTTTAAGGTCGATAAACTTGTTATTGACCGGTGTTGCTGAAAGCATCAGCACTTTTGTTTTCACGCCAGTGCGAACAACCTTATTGAGCAGTTTCAGATAGCGGTTTTCCTTTGCGTCCTCGCCGGACACCTCCCCGCCATTGCGGAAGTTGTGGCTCTCATCAATGACAACAAGGTCATAGTTGCCCCAATTTAGACGGTCAAGATCAATGCCATTCGACTGTCCATGCTCGCGGGAAAGATCCGTATGATAGAGCACATCATAGCGCAGGCGGTCTGTGGCAATGGGATTGTTGACATAGTTGCCCTTGTATGTATTCCAGTTCTCAGAGAGCTTTTTCGGGCAGAGAACAAGCACAGATTTGTTACGGTTTTCATAATACTTGATCACCGCAAGCGCAGTGAATGTCTTGCCGAGACCAACACTGTCAGCCAGAATGCAGCCGTTGAATTTCTCAAGCTTGCTGATGATGGCAAGAACTGCATCGCGCTGGAAGTTATAGAGCATTCCCCAGATTTTGCTTTCCTTGAAACCTGTTGCCTCATTCGGCAATTCGTCTTCGGATATGTCATCAAGGAACTCTTTGAAGATGTTATAGAGCGCAACAAAGTATATGTATTCTGGGGCGTTTTCACGATATGCGGCGGAGATATTCTCAATTACGACGTCAGTGACTTCCTGTAGCTTCTTCTTGTCATTCCAGAGCTGTTCGAAGAGCTTGAGGAAGTAGTTGGCGTTTTCAAAGCTCTCTGTCTTCTGCACCGGATAATAGGCGTTGTTGCCGCGCTCACAGCCGAGATCGACTGTGGTAAACCCGTTAATAGGCATATAGGTGCTTTCATCAACCGTCATAAACCCCATCATCTGCTCCTGGGTCACGTTCGATTTGAAAACCACCTTGCGCCGAATCCAGTCTGCACACTCTTTCGCAATTGCTTTCTGCGTCAGCTCATTACGGAGTTTTACTTCAAACTCCGTACCGTAAAGACTGCATTCTCTGGAAATGCGAGGAATATAGAACTCCCGTTGCGCTTTGGAGGCTTTCTCAGTGATAAAGGTCGGAGAGGTGAAAATGAAACGCAGTTCCTCTATGCCTTCCAGTAGCTTTTTGAGTTCCTGATACGCATAGATTGAAAAGCAGGCCGCCGCGACAGACATCTTGCTGCCCTTTTGAATACCTGCTTGCAAGTCTTCTTTAACTGTTTTGTTTATGTTATCTATAATCAGCATTTCATCACCCCATCGAGGCGCAAGACTACCTCTAATTTCTATAAACTGTACGAAAAACGGGACTCAGCCTTAGATCTCCACATTCCTACATCTACCGTCAGATTTGAATCATTTATCTGTAACAGGCGCTTCTCTCTTGGCAATCGCATTTATTCCCAGCAGCGTTTTCAGCACATTTATAATCTGCTCGTATTCAATACCCGCTGCATAGGTGAATTGTTTGCGGTACCTTTCCCACATTGTCTTGAGCTCTGGGCTTTCTTCGATATTCTGAAGAATGCCGGGAACATCCTCGATCTGTCGAGCCGTATCACGGTGATTGGCTGTTGCCTGTAGTGCATTTTCAAATACTGCTTGATCAAATTTCTGCGTTGTAGCCAATATATAGGCATCATAAAAATCTCTGGGACGGGTGTTGAACACGCTGCGCCGCAAGATGGTCTCCACTTTTTCCGCCATGACAGTTTCGATGTTATATGCCCACAGCTCGTAGGTTTTTTCGTCATCGAAAATCTCAGAGAAGTTGTACTGTACTGCATGAGGCGTGATGGCATCGCCAGTGGACACATCGATACTCAGCGGAGTAACAATTGTGTCAAACCATGCGTTCAACATAACCCGGTATCCGCCGTATATGTCATCTTCGCGGATGGGTGAAATGGTTCCGATCTCAAAAGAGACACCATCGTCAAAGCGAATTGCGCAGATCTGCTCCAGTGCGCTGTGGATGGCATCCGGTGTGAGAGGCAGGTTTTTCAGAGTGGTATCCAGATCCATTGTAGCGCGATTATCCAGCCCGACGATGGCAGCCACCAGCATACCGCCCTTCAACACGAACTTTTCCCTGTAATCAGAGACAGACAGGCGCACCAACAGGCGCTCGAACATATAGTTCTGCAAAATGACCTGTGCAGGAATATTCTTCTTTTTTGCAATGTTTCGGATTTTCGCTTTCAAGCTCATTGCATTACTCATAGAAGTACCTCCAAATACTGGCGCAGGACATTGGCCACCCGCATCTGTTTTGCATAAAAGTTCAGTTTGTTTAGATCCTTTTGGGGATCTGCCGCATATAACTTCAAGGCAGCGTGAAATGTTTCTGTTCCGAGTTTGTTGCGGCTGCGAATTACGTCGCAGATCGTGCGCTCTAAGTCGTATGTGGGGACTTCGTTTCCGGCAGGTGTTTTCAGCATTGTTTTACCGAGTTCAAACAATTCAGGCTTGATATAATACACCTTACATTCCGACTTGATTGCCGCAGACGGAATACAGTCAGACGGTGCAGTGACCGTATGTTCAAATGGTGTGCGGTCGGAAATACCGTGAAGGTACAAGGCCGTTTCGTGCGAAAAAATAACTTTGTTGGAACGGTTGCTGATGGCCAGCAGCTCGTCCTGTATGTCATCGGGCAGAATGTATTGGCCCTTCACGATACGATGAATTCTATTTTCCTTGCACAGTTTGTAAAGCACTGCTTTTGAGATACCTCTCTGTGCAGCTATTTTCGTCTCGATAATTCCACCATGTGTTTTGGCAATAGCGGAGAGCTCAGTCATGTAATCCACACAATCACCTCGGTTACAACGATTCAATAATATTATATTTGCAGTTATGATAAAAGTCAACGTCCTTTGGGAGTCAATCGTAAAATATTTATTCTGAAATTACGATTAAAGTCAATTACATTTCGCGTGTTCAAGCCTCTTCCCCATATTCTGACAAGCTGCCCCTTAAGATGCCATCAGAATTAAGGAAAGTTTTTATTCTTTGCCTATGCAGAATATGATCCAAATTCAAATCTCTGGCGCAGTCTCTTAGATGCACTCAAAGCAGAGCAGGAGGAGCGCGCTACTCGTCAAGCGAGAAAAATTAGGCTGTGTCCGGTCTGTGGGAAGCCATTGGAAGTTATGAGTATTACCAGCAACCGGCACTCACCTAGTGGCTTTGATGTGATAGCTCGCTGCCAAAATTGCCGCTCTAATTACAAGTGGTTCTGCGATAAGGACGGCGGCGTCACAGATATGAAAGAGCATTTTTTCGGATAAGGCGAGCGTGAATCTCGGTAGAAAGCGCTCGGTATATCCCTTATCTATAGTGGCTCAACCTTTGAACTGCGCAGTATCTTCCGTAGAGTAGTCAAAACAAAAATGCACGCTCATATGAGTGGATGCTTTCCCGTATTCTGGTACGTTTTCCCTTAAAATGCCCATCAAATTACGGGAACGCGACGGCTATTAAGCGAAAACTAATTCAATTCAAAATAGCAGCGTTGCGTCAGCAGGTGTTACATGATCCTCGAAATCTGCATTGTATTCCTGCGATAACTACTAACGGATATACGAGGCAACTCTTGCGGGAAAGACAATTTTGTGGTTTTATATTCATGGGCATAGAGAGGGTAAAATACTATATCCGCGAGTTCGGCGCAAGCCATGTGGGTTCCTATGATCCTTTCCGACTGGTGTTTTGGGAGGATGCCGCACAAGAGCTGATTGATTACTTTGAAAGGGGCAACTGACATGGATAAAGAGCGTATGGCAGAATTAGAAGAAATCGAAGCCCATGGTGCCGAGAACAGCTGGGTTGCACCAATGACAGAGGAAGACAAGGAGTTCTTCGCATATTTCCGCTCTGTGTTTAAGCGTTACAACATTTCACCCTCAAAGGCAACACGGTTAGAGTATGATTTTGTGACGCGAGTTGCGGAGAGTGAGTTCTATCTCCAGAAGGCAAATGCGTGAGAGTATTCTTTGGTTACAGCGGTGCGATTTTGGAACGGCTGAGAATCCCTTTTTATTGACTACAGCGGCGCAAAATATGCACGTTTTCCTCCAAAAATTGCTGCCACGCTGAAATCACTTTTTCGTGTGGTTGAAAACGGAAAATTTCTCAACCGCCTGCGGAACGGTCACCTTGAAAAGTCCGCTGTCACGGGCCTTTTCTGTGCCTGACGTTCACCTATGACTGCGAAAACGCCTCTCAAGGTGCACCTTAGACTGCGGTTTCAAAACCTCGGAAAGCCCCGCACTGCGGGGCTTTGAGGCCGAGAGGTGCCCAATTACGGGCAC
>ERZ825670.4290-NODE-4290-length-11156-cov-5.365372_pt1 | contig 11156 bp, 10 predicted proteins | sample MGYA00519929_ERZ825670 | MGnify/ENA primary metagenome ERZ825670 (study PRJEB31778, sample SAMEA3449207) | human gut metagenome | biome: human gut; feature: human-associated habitat; material: faeces | place: United Kingdom | collected 2010/2012 ...
TATCCGTGAGTGCGAGGAAGGCCGCGGTGTAGAGGTTCCTGGCGGACGCAAAGGCGTATGGCTTGACACTCCGATGATCGAGATCCTTGGAGGCGAGGGAACCATCGAGAAGAGAATCCCGGCTATGTTCCGTATGTACATGAACTACGGCATTGATATGAGAAAAGTTCCTATCGTTATTTATCCGACACTTCACTACCAGAACGGTGGTCTTGAGATTAACGGAGACGGATTCACAAAAGAAATTCCAAACCTGTTAGTTGCAGGAGAAGCCGCAGGTGGAATCCACGGAAGAAACAGACTGATGGGTAACTCTCTTCTGGATGTAATCGTATTTGGAAGAAATGCCGGTAAAAAAGCAGCTGCAAAATGCAAGAACGTAGAGCTTGGTGAAATGAACCTGGATCATATCTACAAATATGCAGATGAACTGGACAAAGCAGATTTACATACTGACAAAGTATCTCCATTACTGCTTCCAAAATATGCCCGTCACGAGCAGCGCTGATAAAAGGTCAGACAATCAGAATATAAAAGTTACTGTAACCAGTATACGATAAAAATGTTCCGGTATCGGTGCCGGGAAATTGCCGTTACCGGAAACCTTTGATATAATGAAAAAGGGAATATGTCATTTCTTAATGGCATATCCAGAAATAGAGAAGGGAGCTTACCAGAATGCGTGAAGTAGAAGTAAGCAGACTTACAGATGTCATCGAAAAACTCTGTATCGAAGCAAATGAACATCTTCCGGAAGACGTAAAATGTGCGATCAAAACATGCCGCGCATGCGAAGACGGAGAGATTGCCAAGGGTATCCTTGACAATATTATTGAGAATTTTGATATTGCAGATAACGAGAACGTGCCGATCTGCCAGGATACAGGAATGGCATGTGTATTCCTTGAAATAGGACAGGATGTACATTTTGTTGGCGGAGATCTCACCGATGCGATCAATGAAGGTGTACGCCGCGGATACGACAAAGGATATTTAAGAAAATCTGTAGTAAAAGACCCGGTACGCCGTGGAAACACAGGCGACAATACACCGGCTATGATCTACACAGAAATCGTTCCCGGAGATCAGGTAAAGATTACAGTAGGCCCTAAAGGCTTCGGAAGTGAGAACATGAGCCAGATCCGTATGTTCAAACCATCTGCAGGATTACAGGGAATCAAGGATTTCATCCTTGAAGTAGTAGAGACCGCAGGCCCCAACCCATGTCCGCCAATGGTAGTCGGAGTTGGTATCGGAGGAACCTTTGACAAATGTGCACTTCTTGCAAAGAAAGCACTGATGAGACCTCTGGATACTCAGAACCCGGATCCGTTCTATGCTGATCTTGAGAAAGAAATGCTGGAAAAAGTAAACAAGCTTGGAATCGGACCTCAGGGATTTGGCGGAAAGACAACAGCCATCGGCCTGAATATCGAAACAATGCCGACTCATATTGCAGGTATGCCATGTGCAGTTAATATCAACTGCCATGTAACCCGCCATAAATCGGAGGTGATCTGAGATGGAAAGAAAGAAAATTACACTTCCACTTACTAGAGAGCTGGCAAGAACTCTCCATGCAGGTGATCAGGTATTATTAACAGGTACTATTTATACATCACGTGATGCAGGACACAAGAGAATGTGTGAGGCCCTTGCAAAAGGGGAAAAAATTCCATTTGATCCTACAGATGCAACCATCTACTATGTAGGACCAACCCCTGCAAAACCAGGTGCAGTTATCGGTTCAGCAGGTCCTACAACAAGCGGACGTATGGATGCCTATGCACCCACAATGATGTCTGTGGGAGCAAGAGGAATGATCGGAAAAGGTGCCCGCCTTCCGGAAGTAGTAGACGCCATGAAGAAATATGATGGTGTATACTTCGGAGCTATCGGCGGTGCAGGTGCGCTTCTTGCAAAATGCATCAAAAAGGCTGAACTGATCGCATATGAAGATCTTGGCGCAGAAGCACTTCGTAAATTGTATGTAGAGGATATGCCTCTTGTAGTCATCATTGACTCAGAAGGTAATAATCTGTACGAGATGGGAAAAGCAGAATATCTCAAAGAACATGGAGATAAGTAATTCTGCAGATACATAAAAAAATAACTTCCATATGCTGTAGACATACAGTATATGGAAGTTGCTTTATATAGCCAAAATTATATATATATTGTATCCAATATATAAAAATCATATATGCAATAATATGAATTATATCTTTTACATTTGACCTATAAACGTATAACATGATAATCAGGGTCAAAAAGGGACCCGCCAAACATGAGAAAGCAGCGATTTACGCAGTAAATCAGCGGATTTCGAATGTTTGAAAATAAACGGTAAAAGAATAAAGGCAGTTATCCGTACAGGAGATAACTGCAAATAAACTTGAACGGGGAAAATCATGAAAGATCATAATCAACACGAAATACAAATGTCGGAAGCCTTTTTAAACAGTGCATTCCTGGCACTGTCAGGAGGTTTTCAGGATGCTTACACCTATAATGCAAGAAACGAAGTATTCTGTAATGCACAGACAGGAAACGTCGTTCTTATGAGCCAGCACTTTATGGCAGGAGAACTGACAGCAGGACTGGGATACTTCTTTCCTATTATTTTCTTTGCACTGGGCGTATGGGTTGCGGAGAAAATACAGGCAAATTATAAATATGCGCAGAAGCTCCACTGGCGGCAGGGTGTTCTGCTGGCAGAAATCCTGATCTTATTTACAGTAGGTTTCCTGCCAACCGAATACAATATGCTGGCAAATGCCATGGCATCTTTCGCCTGTGCAATGCAGGTACAGTCCTTCCGCAAGGTAAACGGATATTCCTATGCAAGTACTATGTGTATCGGTAATTTGCGCAGTGGTACAGCTGCGTTGTCAGTTTATTTTCGTGAAAAAAAATCAAAACAGCTAAAACAGGCGATGTATTATTTTGGAATCATCCTTATGTTTGCCTTGGGTGCCGGCATTGGTGGAAATCTGTCCATACGCTATGGAATCAGAATGATCTGGGTTTCCTGTGGATTCCTTATGATCAGCTTTCTGTTGATGTTTATAGAAAAATATAAGCATTTCCATGAGGAACATGAAATTAAATAATGCAGCCATTTCCAGAAAGGTCATTGAGAAGAAGATAATATTCTTTTCAATGATCTTTTTTTGTTTTGATATTGCTATTAAATTAACAACCTTGTTAAAGAAATTGCTTTTCATTTATATACATTTATGAATACTATACATCTATAACAAATTGTTATAAATTAATTTCAGAAAATTTCAAAAATGATATTGTGCAAAACAACTATATAATGTATAATATCAACAGCACATATGTTGAAAATAACTAAAGCTGCGTGGGAATCGATATATCGGTACTATATTAAAACCGATGTATCAAAATTACTATTTAAGGAGGGAACCGAATGTTAGACCAGTCTTATTACAGAAAAGCGGATGAGATCATCGAGCACTACGGACGTACAGCAGCATCGCTGATTCCGATCATGCAGGATATTCAGGCGGAATATCGTTACCTGCCGGGAGAATTGCTGACTTATGTAGCGAAAGAAATCGGAGTAAAAGAAGCCAAGGCCTACAGTGTAGCTACATTCTATGAGAATTTTTCTTTTGAGCCGAAAGGGAAATATGTCATTAAAGTGTGTGACGGAACAGCCTGTCATGTGAGAAAATCCATGCCTGTAAAAGAGGCTTTGATGAAGGAACTTGGACTGAGCAACAAGAAACACACTACAGATGACATGCTTTTTACCGTAGAAACAGTATCCTGTCTGGGTGCATGTGGACTTGCCCCCACACTGACTGTCAATGATGAAGTACATCCGAAGATGACTCCTGAGAAAGCTGTAGAACTTTTGAATAAACTGAGAGGAGAGTGCGTATGAGTATTAAGAGTAAAGAAGACCTGTTAAATAAGCAGGCTGAAGTAAATGAGCAGATTAAATCTTATACCTGCCGCGTTCTTGTCTGTTCAGGTACCGGATGTATCGCATCCGGAGCGCAGAAGATTTATGAAGAGATGTCAGTACTCTGTGAGAGAATTGATGGAGTAACAGTTGAAATGCAGAAGGATGTGCCTCATGTAGGCGTGATCAAGACAGGGTGCCAGGGCTTATGTGAACTTGGACCTCTGATGAGAATTGAACCATATGATTATCAGTATGTTCACGTACAGCCGGAAGACTGTAAGGAAATTGTGGAGAGAACTATATTGGAAGGAAAACCTGTAGAGAGGCTGTTTTATCGAGATAATAATACAGTCTGTCCACATCCTGATGATATTCCTTTCTTAAATCAACAGACACGTATCGTTCTTGAAAACTGTGGAAAAATCGATGCGGAATCTATCGAAGAGTATATTGCTGTGGGAGGCTATCAGGCACTTGCAAAAGTGATGGGAAGCATGTCCCCGCAGGAAGTTATTGATGAAGTAACTAAATCCGGGCTTCGCGGTCGTGGCGGTGCAGGATTCCCGGCAGGCAAGAAATGGTCTCAGGTTGCACGCCAGGCAGAGAAAACCCGCTATGTTGTATGTAATGGTGATGAGGGTGATCCCGGTGCATTTATGGATGGTTCCGTCATGGAAGGTGATCCATATAAGATGATCGAAGGTATGACTATTGCAGCCTACGCAGTCGGTGCGGAGAATGGATATATTTATGTTCGTGCAGAGTATCCTCTTTCTGTAAAGAGACTTAGGATGGCGATTGAACAGGCAGAAAAATATGGCCTGTTAGGTGATAATATTTTAAATTCCGGTGTAAACTTCCATTTACATATCAACAGAGGTGCCGGAGCTTTCGTATGTGGAGAAGGTTCGGCACTTACCGCATCTATCGAGGGTAACAGAGGTATGCCTCGTGTAAAACCGCCCCGTACAGTAGAGAAAGGTCTGTGGGGTAAGCCTACAGTTCTTAATAATGTAGAAACTTATGCCAATGTACCGAAGATCATTCTTCAGGGAGCAGACTGGTTCCGCACCATCGGTACAGAGGGAAGCCCCGGAACAAAAACCTTCTCACTGACCGGTTCTATCGAGAATACCGGTCTGATCGAGGTTCCTATGGGAACCACACTCCGCCACATTATCTATGATATCGGTGGTGGCTTAAAGAGTGGCGCCGCATTTAAAGGTGTCCAGATCGGCGGTCCGTCCGGCGGATGTCTGATCCTTGACCAGCTGGATGCACCTCTTGATTTTGATTCTGTCAAAAAATTAGATGCGATTATGGGATCTGGTGGTCTGGTAGTTATGGACGAGAATACCTGTATGGTTGAGGTTGCCAGATTCTTTATGAACTTCACCCAGCGTGAGAGCTGCGGTAAATGTGTACCGTGCCGTGAGGGTACCAAACGTATGCTGGAGATCCTGGAGAGGATCGTAGATGGCAAGGGTGAGATGTCCGATCTGGATGAGCTGGAAGAGCTTGCAAATATGGTTCAGAACATGGCTCTGTGCGGACTTGGCAAGAGTGCACCTCTTCCTGTTATCAGTACTCTCAAACGCTTCCGCGATGAATATGAGGAACATATCTGCGATAAGAAATGCCGTGCAAAAGTATGTACTGCTCTTCGTCAGTTCCACATCAACCCTGAGTTCTGTATCGGCTGCGGTAAATGTGCAAAGAACTGTCCGGCAGGTGCAATCTCAGGTAAGATCAAACATCCATATCACATTGATAACGACATCTGTATCAAATGCGGTGCATGTAAGGACAACTGTAACTTTGATGCAGTATATGTGGAAGCATAGAAGGGAGGATACACTATGGGCCATATGATAATTGACGGTAGAAAGGTAGAATTTACCGATGAAAAAAATGTCCTGTCTGTCATCCGCAAGGCAGGGATCAATATTCCGACACTGTGCTACCACTCAGAGGTATCCACTTTTGGTGCCTGTCGTTTATGTACAGTTGAAGACGAGAGGGGAAAAACATTTGCCTCATGTTCTGAACAGCCAAGAGATGGAATGGTGATCTATACCAATTCCGGAAGAGTCAAGAAATACAGAAAACTAATTGTAGAATTATTGCTTGCAGCACATTGTCGTGACTGTACAACCTGTGTTAAGAGTGGTGAGTGTGTCCTTCAGGAACTGGCACACAGGCTGGGCGTACAGACAATCCGTTTCAAAAATACCAGGGAATATCATGAGTTGGATACAAGTTCTCCTTCTCTGGTTCGTGATCCAAACAAATGTATTCTGTGTGGTGACTGCGTACGTGCCTGCGAAGAACTTCAGGGAATCGGAGCTTTAGGATTTGCATTCCGGGGAACTGAGGCCATGGTAATGCCTGCATTTAACAAAAAAATCGCAGAGACAGAATGTGTAAACTGCGGTCAGTGTCGTGTATATTGTCCAACAGGTGCTATTGCGATCAAGACACATATGGACGAGGCATGGGAAGCACTTGCTGATCCGAATATACGTGTAGTTGCTCAGATTGCTCCTGCAGTACGTGTCGCAGTAGGTGATCATTATGGACTGACCAAAGGCAAGAGTGTTATGGGTAAGATTGTCAATGCTCTCCACAGAATGGGATTCGATGAAGTTTATGATACTTCATTCAGTGCTGACCTTACTATTATGGAAGAGAGTGCCGAGTTCCTTGACAGAATTAAGAAGGGTGAGAAACTTCCGCTTCTTACTTCCTGCTGTCCTGCATGGGTGAAGTTTATCACAGACCAGTACAAGGAGTATATTCCTAATCTTTCTACCTGCCGTTCTCCACAGGGAATGCTCTCAGCAGTAATCAAAGAGTACTTCCGCGATCCGGAACATGCCGGCGGCAAGAAAACAGTTATGATTTCTATTATGCCATGTACAGCCAAGAAGGCAGAAGCAGTTCGTCCGAACAGCTTCACAGACGGTGAACAGGATACAGATATCGTTATTACAACTACAGAGCTGCTCCGCATGATCGATAACTTTGGGCTTGACTTTGCAACTCTTGATCCGGAAGCCTGTGATATGCCGTTTGGCTTCGGCTCCGGTGGTGGTGTTATCTTCGGTGTTACAGGAGGTGTTACAGAAGCAGTTCTCCGCCGCCTGACTCCGGATCACAGCAAAGAAACCATGCATGAGATTGCAGAATGCGGTGTTCGTGGAGATGAGGGAATCAAGGAATTTACAGTTCCTTATGAAGGAATGAACCTTAATATCTGTGTTGCCAGCGGCCTTGCAAATGCAAGAACCGTTATGGAACAGGTTAAGAATGGTGAGAAAGAATATCATCTGATCGAGATCATGGCATGTCGTCGCGGATGTATCATGGGTGGCGGACAGCCGACAAGATCCGGCGACAGAACCAAAGCTCTGAGAGCTAAGGGCCTGTATAATGCAGATAATACAACTATCATTAAGAAATCCGATGAAAACCCGTTAGTTCTGGAACTTTACAACGGACTTCTGAAAGGCAAAGAGCATCATCTGCTTCACAATGATTCCTATTAAGGAACATCTGTGATGCCTGACAGTAACAATATGTCATTACTGTTCACTCCGTTCACAGTAACGTAGCCAAAATTCATTCCAGATTGCCTGCGGCAATAGAATTTTGGCTTGTATGTCTCGGGATTTTGGCATATTCATGCCAAAACACCTCGCGGGATAGTGGTGTGTGAACAGTAACAATATGTCCAAATGATAAATAGAATATTTTAAAGCTTCCTTGCATATTTTATAACAATACATGAAGGTTATGTGTAAATATGCAAGGGGGCTATTTTTATGGAAAATTTTCAGGTGTATCGTGATATCCAGGCCCGTACAGGGGGAGATATATACATAGGGGTCGTAGGACCTGTCCGCACAGGAAAATCTACATTTATCCGCAGATTCATGGAACTTGTTGCATTGCCGCAGATGTCAGATACAAAGCAGGCAGAGATCAGAGATCAGCTTCCTTTAAGCGGATCAGGCAAAATCATCACCACAGCAGAAACAAAATTTATTCCCAAAGAAGCAGTTCCCATCACTCTCGGAGAAGATCAGCAGGTAAAGATCCGCCTGATCGACAGTGTGGGTTTTCTGGTAAAGGGTGCATCCGGGCAGACGGAGGACGGGAAAGAACGAATGGTAAAAACTCCCTGGTTTGAGCAGGCAATCCCATTTCGCGAGGCCGCACGCATCGGAACACAGAAAGTAATTCAGGAGCATTCCACAATAGGTATTGTGGTCACAACTGACGGAAGTTTCGGTGAACTTCCCAGAGACAATTTTCCGGAGGCAGAAGAGAAGACTATTCAGGAACTGAAAAAACAGCAGAAACCATTTATCGTGCTGGTAAATTCGCAGATGCCATATAAAGATGCGGCTCTGAAAACAGCGGAAGAAATCCAACAGAAATATAAGGTAACTGCTCTGACAGTAAACTGTGACCAATTGAGAAAAGAAGATATTGCCAGGATTCTGGAGAAGGTTTTATATGAATTTCCTGTCAGTCAGATTCAGTTTTTTATTCCGCGCTGGGTAGAAATGCTTCCCCTGGAGCATGAATTAAAACAGCAGATCCTTTCACAGATCAGGGATAAAATGAAAAGTATGCAGCATATACGTGATATCACAAAGGAATCTGTAAAATTATCCGGACCTTATGTACAGGATTCCCTTCTGGAAGATGTAGGCTTATCCGATGGAACAGTAAAGGTAAGAATACGCATAAAGGAAGAATATTATTACAGGATGCTCAGTCAGATGAGTGGAATCGAAATGGAGAGTGAATATGAACTGATCCATACAATGCAGGAACTGGTACATATGAAAGAGGAATATGTAAAAGTGCAGGCTGCACTGGAAGCAGTGCGTGGAACCGGTTATGGTGTGGTTGTCCCGAATCTGGATGAGATTGAGATCGCACAGCCTGAAGTGATCCGACAGGGGAATAAATATGGAGTAAAGATCAAGTCAAAGAGTCCGTCTATCCATATGATAAAGGCAAATATAGAAACTGAAATTGCTCCCATAGTGGGAACAGAACAGCAGGCAAAGGATCTGATCCAGTATATTGACGAAGGCAGCCAGAGGGGGGAGAGTATCTGGGAGACTAATATTTTCGGTAAATCCATTGAGCAGCTGGTACAGGATGGCATCCGAAGCAAGATTGCAGCTATCAGCGAAGAAAGCCAGGTAAAGCTTCAGGATACCATGCAGAAAATTGTCAATGACAGTAAGGGCGGGCTGGTGTGTATCATCATATAGCTGCCGTATAATATGGTTCCTTTTAATTTTGCTTTTTAGCCGAACTGTGAAACAGTTATTCAGTTACAGGCAACGGAGAGCTCAGGTTACTGCGTCAATTACCGGTTCGTCAGTTTTTTTACTGTCAGTACTTTTTTCCCCTTCAATAACGACTTTATTAGGGAGGCATACGATGGTGCCTCCTTTTTCATCGATTGCCTTCTGTTTCATACACAGATGATCGGGGCATTGTGCAGAGATCATACGTGCCTGACCGTCTTTGATTTCACAGACATTTGTATTGTTGATTTTAATCGTCTGATCCTTTTCCAGAGAATAAGTTCCATATTCTTTTCCGTCTACAGTAATGCGGATGGAACCATGACTGCCCTTATTTATAAGAGACATTCCTCCCCACATCGCCAGTGCAAGAATAAGAATACCACCTATAAAAATAAATTGTGGACGGCTCTTGGTTACGAAGACGGCGATGATGAAAAAAGTCTTTCCGATCTGGAAAAAGAGTACAAAGAAAGCCAGGGAAGCCATCCGAAAAACGATATGATGATTGAAGTGGCAAAGGATTATATTGGAGATCAGGCGAAGGTATCCGATGGAGAGACGACGAATGAGTGAAAGTAAACAGATTGACTGCTTTATCTTTCAAAAAGAAGAGACGTACGAAGCGGCAAAGAAAGAAAAAATGGTCATTGACTCGATTCGAAAGAAATATGATGTAAAAAATAAACGCGTGGCGTTGAAAATCTATCAGAAGGCAGTAAAGGACAATTCCTTTTCGACGGTGATTGGCTATTCTTTTTTGGAAGAATTGTATTATAATATGGAGCAGGCAAAGGTGCCGGTAAACGATCTGCCTCGCCTGCCATTGAAGGAAACGGTGGAAGAGCATCCCGGGAAAGGATATTTGCCGGCGGCCTCAAAAGCAAAAGAAGAAAAATGGAAAATACTGTATCAGACACAGAAAACATTCAACAAAAAATGTAAGATTGTGATTGCAATGCTCGTTATTCTCATTGTGGCATTGTTTGTCATTGAATATAAAAGTCAGGATTCCATATTTACCTATAAGGAAAAAACGGAGCAGGAACTGATCGACAAATACGAAACATGGGAAGAAGAATTGCAGGAACGCGAAAATGCTTTGAATGGAGGGAATACAAATGGAACAGAAGATTCTGGTCGTTGATGACGAACAAAGAATGCGGAAACTGGTAAAGGACTTTTTGGTCAGAGAAAATTTTACGGTGCTGGAAGCTGCGGATGGCGAAGAGGCGGTCGATGTATTTCTGGCAGAAAAAGATATTGATTTGATCATTTTAGATGTCATGATGCCGAAAATGGATGGCTGGCAGGTGTGTCGGGAGATACGGCAGTATTCGAAAGTTCCGATCATCATGCTGACGGCCAGGGGGGCAGAAAACGATGAACTTAGAGGGTTCGAACTTGGGGTAGACGAGTATATCTCCAAACCATTCAGCCCGAAAATACTGGTGGCAAGAGTACAGGCAATTTTACGCCGTGCCAATGCCTCCTCCGAAGATGTATTGGAATACGGCGGCATAGAATTGAACCGCAGTGCCCACGAGGTGGTGATCGATGGTGAGAAGATCGATCTCAGTTTCAAGGAATTTGAACTGCTGACCTACTTTATGGAAAATCAGGGAATTGCATTATCCAGAGAAAAAATCTTGAATCATGTATGGAATTATGATTATTTTGGAGATGCCCGAACGATTGATACCCATGTAAAAAAACTGCGAAGCAAAATGGGAGATAAAGGAGATTATATCAAAACAATCTGGGGCATGGGATATAAGTTCGAGGTAGACCAATGAAAAAATCAAAATCCATACGCTGGCAGATAACAGGAGCATTTCTTGGCTTTCTGGTACTCGCTCTGGGATTGATCATTTTTTTGAATA
>ERZ825670.4293-NODE-4293-length-11153-cov-3.228690_pt1 | contig 11153 bp, 8 predicted proteins | sample MGYA00519929_ERZ825670 | MGnify/ENA primary metagenome ERZ825670 (study PRJEB31778, sample SAMEA3449207) | human gut metagenome | biome: human gut; feature: human-associated habitat; material: faeces | place: United Kingdom | collected 2010/2012 ...
TACAAATGCAACAACAAACATCATAATACCAACAAGCCCCAAAACATTAAAAAATTGTTTTGCCTGCCATACCTGATTTGACGCAATTATTTCATGAGGTGCTCCAAATGATTTTTCAAAAAAATCAATACCATGCTCTACACTTGTTTTCGAAAAATGTACCCATGGATGTGTTCCACCTACTTGATAAATAACTCTGAATGCCCCATCTTTTTCATAATACTTTCCAGACTCAACATCAGACATTCCATCTGATCCATTATTGAAATTTACAAAATTCTTTGCATCCGGGGTCGTCAGAAATACTCTCGGTACAGCTTCATTTCCATTTTCATCTGTTGTCCAAAAAAAGAATTCATCATATTTATCTGCAATAATTCCTACATTTCTTGTTCCAAAATCTGCACTATGATCTACACCTGTGTCATCACACCATGTAGATGCCTGAAATAGAACAGCTGATACAATTGGATTTTCCCTCTCATTATCAATTGCAATTTCCATATCACAGGCAGCTCCACCACTTGAATGTCCTGTAATTCCAATCTTGTCTTTATCTACATATGGCAATGAAGCAGCAAGTGCCACTGCTGCGTCAATTCCAACTGCAGATGAATAAACTTCATCTGCCGCAGTAATTTCTGTATCTCCATGTCCATGCATATCTACCGCAATAACAGTATATCCCCGACGCGCATATTCTATAGAATATAAATCCTGCATTTCCTTATTATTAAACCACCCTTCAACAGTAACAATAGCCGGCGACTTATTTTCTTCCGTTGCAGACTTTGGTTTATATAACAGCGCACTTACTTCATGACCTGTTGAATCCACAAGGCGTAGTTCAGATACTTTTACCCTTCCACCAGAACTTTGTATGACAGAAGATACTGCCATACTGACAAAGCACAAAATCAATGATATGACTAACCACGTTTTTGCTGTTAATTTTTTTCCCATAACACAATCTCCTTTACATCTGGCGAATGACGTTTGCTTCACGAAACAGTTTTCTTTTTTCCCCCCTTTTTCAAATATAAAAACATCAATACATTTATGTTCATGCAAGCAAATAATTGTAAAAAAAAGACACAAAATCTTATAAAAGATTATTGTGTCTCCGCTCTCATACAATAATTGTCATTCATTTTCTTTAATTTACATACGCATTATAGCATTAGCATTAAGTTTTTTCAATATATTTTTGTATAGTTTTTGTAAATCCTTGAATGAAATTTTAAATTCCACATCTATGCTGAATTTAGTCTTTCTCTCTTCTTAGATCTATCTTATGATTTTAATATCTCCTATCTGCAGTAGAAACGAGGTATTTATGAACAATTCAAAAACTGCTACTCAAAAACATATGACCCTGGATGACCGTATTTCCATTGAGAAAGGATTGGATCAACACCTGTCTCTCCGTTCCATTGCCTTACAGTTAGGAAAAGATCCCACCACCATCTCCAAGGAAATCAAAAAGCACAGGTCTTTCCAGGAACACAATCGTTTTAATGAACCTGCTAACAAATGTGCTTTGGCAAAAGATTGCAAAAAGAAAAATATTTGTGGTACCTATGCCCCTGTTTGCAAAAGGATGTGCAGATCCTGCAATCATTGCAACTCTCACTGCGAGGACTTTATTCCTCGATCTTACCATTGCAGTTTGCTGGATAAAGCCCCTTTTGTCTGCAATGGTTGCAGTAAAAAGAATCCCTGCCGCCTCGATAAAGCCTACTACCGCTCATCCACTGCACACAGGCAATATAAAACCATCCTTGTGGAATCAAGAGCAGGTATTAACATTTCGCCTGCTGACCTTGTTGCTTTGGATGAATTGGTAACCCCTCTCATTCTGCAGGGGCAGTCTCCTTACATGATCCTCCGCAATCATCCGGAAATTGCTCTATCTGAAAAAACTCTTTATAACTACATCGAGTCCGGAGCTCTTAGTGTGAAAAATATCGACCTTCCTAAAAAGGTGAAATATAAGGTGCGTTCCTGCAGTTCTTCTGAAGCTGCCGATCTGACCATTTATGAAGGACGTACTTACAAAGACTACCAGGCTTTTTTAAAGGAATTTCCTGACACAAGGGTTACGGAAATGGATACTGTCCTGGGCTGTGAAGGTTCAAAAAAAGTGTTACTTACCCTTCACTTTGATTGTTGTTCCCTTATGATGGCCTACCTTCTCAACAGTAAAGAGGTCTGTCATGTAAAAGCCATTTTTGACTCTATCGAACGCTCCTTAGGAACTTTTTCATTTTCCTCTGTATTCTCTTTAGTCCTGACAGACAGAGGTGGTGAATTCCGGAATCCTGCCGCATTGGAATGCGGACAGGAAAACCTGATTCGTACAAGCATTTATTATTGCGATCCTATGTGTTCCTGGCAAAAACCTCATTGTGAGAAAAACCATGAATATATCCGTAAAATATGCCCGAAAGGCACCTCCTTTGATGACTACTCTCAGGAAGACATCACTCTGATGATGAGCCATATCAACAGTTCTCCCCGGCAGAGCCTGGGTGGAATGTCACCCTTGAAGCTTGCAAAACTCATGCTGCCTTCAGAGGTAATAGATTACTTTGGACTTACTGAGATACCAGATGATGAGATTGTATTGACACCGGCATTATTACAAAAATAGAACCAGACATTACATATGAATCTGCGGATAAGAGTCTTGCATATTTTTTCCTCCAGGCAAGTGGAATTTAGTCTTACAGGGCACGATTCCAGTTGCCTTATCAGTACGCCTTTTTCCAGTAAATGCACAAACAATGTCTGGTTAAATTCCACTTTAAAGGGTTTGACGCATTTCGTCAAACCCTAAAATATAGAATTTAGTCTTCCGTATGGAATTTAAGTTTACGTGCGGAATTTACTTTTTCACTCAAGCAGTTTTTGTAAATTCTGTGTATTAATTTTGTGCCGTTATTTTTTTTGTTTTTTTAATTTTTGTACATACAATGTCTGCTTATATGCGAAGTAAATTGTCATTTCATTGCCGCCCGAATCATATTCTCCGCTTCCTTTGCTTCTGCTTTGGTAAGCTGAGGTGTATCTTTTAAGACATAATCCATGCCAAGGTTGTCGTACTTGACCTTTCCCATAGAATGATATGGAAGGACTTCCAGTTTTTCCACATTGCGGAGCGTCTTTAAAAACAGACCAAGTTCCGTCAGTTCTTTCTCATCAAACGTAATGCCCGGCACGACTACGTGACGGATCCAGACCGGCTTTCCGATCGAATCAAGATACTTTGCAAACGCAAGAATGTTGCTGTTCGACTGCCCGGTGAGTTTCTGATGTTCCTCATCGTTGATATGCTTAATATCAAGCATAACGAGATCTGTCACGGACATGAGCTGTTCTATCTTTTCCATTCTGTCTGATGCCATGTTTTCACTTATTCCAGTGAGACTGATCTCTCTCTCACTGATCTGATCTGTTCCTGTATGTTTCTTTGGAAACATAATTCCGGATGTATCCAGACAGGTGTGAATGCCCTTTTCCTTTGCCTTCGTAAAAAGCTCCGTCAGAAAATCAAGCTGTAGCATGGGTTCTCCACCCGTTGCCGTGATCCCCCCGGTCTGATAGAAAGAACTGTTGCGCTCGAAACGGTCTATGATCTCATCCGCTGTCATTTCTTCCCCATCCTCTATCTTCCATGTATCGGGATTATGGCAATACTGGCAGCGCATCGGGCAGCCCTGAAAAAAAACGACAAACCGTACGCCCGGACCGTCCACTGTGCCAAATGTTTCTAACGAGTGAATTTTTCCCATGTTGTTCTCCTTTTTCTATGAATAACGCTCACACGCGCCATTCGCAAAACGCACCTGTTGCACTACATCCGCTCGTGGAAGGTACGTGCGATCACTTCGTCCTGCTGCTCTTTTGTCAGCTTGATAAAGTTGACCGCATATCCAGATACACGGATGGTGAGCTGTGGATACAGTTCCGGGTGTTTCTGTGCATCCAATAACGTATCACGGTTTAAAACGTTTACGTTCAAGTGATGTCCGCCTTTGGTAACGTAGCCATCTAACATTGCAACAAGATTGTTCTCCTGTGCCGCCTCATCTTTGCCCAGTGCATCCGGTACAATGGTAAATGTGTTGGAAATTCCATCCTGTGAATCCATAAATGGAAGTTTAGCGACAGATGCCAGGGATGCAACCGCACCATGGGTATCACGTCCATGCATCGGGTTTGCACCCGGAGCAAATGCTACACCTTTCTTTCTTCCATCCGGTGTTGCTCCTGTATTTTTTCCATAGGAAACATTGGATGTAATGGTCAAAATCGATGTTGTCTGGATACCGCCACGGTAAGTATGGTTTCCTTTTACATATCCGATAAAGGTGTGGAGCACCTGTTTTGCGATCTCATCGACACGATCGTCGTCATTTCCATATTTCGGGAAATCACCCTCAATCTCAAAGTCAACGGTCACGCCATTCTCATCACGGATTGGTTTTACTTTTGCATATTTGATTGCAGAAAGGGAGTCTGCTACTACAGAAAATCCTGCAATACCGGTCGCAAACCATCTTCTCACATTTTTGTCATGTAATGCCATCTCTAATTTTTCGTAGCAGTATTTATCATGCATGTAGTGAATGATATTTAATGCGTTCACATACACTCCTGCTAACCATTTCATCATATCTTTGTATTTATCCCATACTTCATCGTAATCTAAGTATTCGGATGTGATCGGACGGTATTTCGGTCCGACCTGTTTTCCTGTCATCTCATCGACACCGCCATTGATCGCGTAAAGCAGGCATTTTGCAAGGTTTGCCCGCGCGCCAAAGAACTGCATTTCCTTACCGATTCTCATAGAAGATACACAGCATGCAATTCCATAATCATCACCATGGACAACACGCATAATATCATCATTCTCATACTGGATTGCAGAGTGTTTGATGGATGTCTCGGCACAGAATTTTTTGAAGTTTTCCGGCAGTTTTACAGACCAGAGTACGGTCATGTTTGGTTCCGGTGCTGCCCCGATGTTGTTCAAGGTGTTTAAGTAACGGTATGACATTTTTGTAACCATATGTCTTCCATCCACACCGATTCCACCGATGGACTCTGTCACCCAGGTTGGATCGCCGGCAAAAATCGTGTTGTATTCCGGTGTACGCGCAAATTTTACAAGACGAAGTTTCATTACGAACTGGTCGATGATCTCCTGGATCTCTTTTTCAGTAAATGTTCCCTCTGCGAGATCACGCTCTGCATAAATATCTAAGAAAGTGGAGGTACGTCCTAAGGACATTGCCGCACCGTTCTGCTCTTTTACTGCTGCAAGATATGCAAAATAGACAGCCTGTGTTGCCTCTAATACATTATTTGCAGGTTTCGAAATATCACAGCCGTAAATTTCTGCCAGTTTCTTTAACATTTCCAGTGCACGGATCTGCTCGGATAATTCTTCTCTCTCACGGATCACATCTGAGTACATGATGGTACGTGTGTTGTTCAGTTGCTCTTTTTTGTCCTCGATCAGACGGTCTACACCGTAAAGTGCCGGTCTTCTGTAGTCACCAATAATACGTCCTCGTCCGTATGCATCCGGAAGTCCAGTGATGATATGTGCGCTTCTGCACGCTCTCATTTCCGGTGTGTAAGCGTCAAATACTCCGGCATTATGTGTTTTTCTGTGTGTTGTAAAGTACTCTACCACCTCAGGATCGACTTTGTATCCATTGTCCTCGCATGCCTTAACTGCCATACGGATACCGCCGTAAGGCTGGAGAGCACGTTTGAAAGGCTTGTCCGTCTGGAAACCGACAATCTTCTCTTTCTCTTTATCTAAATAACCCGGACCATGGGAAGTGATCGTGGAAATGATCTTTGTGTCCATATCCAGCACTCCGCCGGCTTCTCTCTCCTGTCTGGAAAGTTCTAATACCTGATCCCAGAGATCGGTGGTATCCTGTGTTGGTCCCTCTAAGAAGGAATCATCTCCATCGTATGGATGATAATTCTTCTGAATAAAATCTCTTACGTTTACTTCTGTTTCCCAGGCTCCGCCCTGGAAGCTTCTCCATTCTGTCTGCATTTTTCTCTCCTTCTGCCACCGTGTGGCCTTGCATGGTTCATCACATTTTTGTTATGATGCTCATTCTGATTTTTGATCGATGCGTGGTTAGCCTTTTCTAACCACGGTTAGGCTATCCTAACTTTCATTTTTTGTCAAGAGTCACGTACGCTTTTTCCGGTAAGTATTCGAAAAAATACAATGAGTGGTTCCTTTCTCATGCTGATGGGATTTTTTGGAAAATTTACCCTAAAACTAAAAAGAACCGCACGTCTGGACTCTTCGCCCAGACGGTCGGCATTCTTTTGTTATACTTCACGTGGTAAACCCCACTATTTCCGTCAGTCATATAACAATTGCATTGTACTATGAGTGATAATTATTTTCAATAGGTAATTTTTCACAAACAATCCACATATGCCAGCAATTCCTCCGGTCTGCACTTTAGCACCCGTGATAGCTTCAGCAATGTCATTCCCTGTGGCAAGTAATACATAAAAATTCTTGTTTTGTTTCCCATGTTTATGTTATAATATGCCAAAGCATATTTTACAAAATCTTTATGGCGTTATGCCATCTATATTCTGGAAACGTCAGATTACCCCCAATGATCTGCGTTGTTCGTTCGTATCTATGCTTTTAATTACCCATTAACGAATTTAAAAGCAGGAGACGAAAGAAATCAGATATAGAATATATTTATTCTCCTGCCAAGACAGTATTATTTAAGAGCTGTCTTACCAATCAGGAGGAAGCCTATGGCAAAACACAAACGAAACCATAACAAAGTATCCAGAAACTCAGCAGTCAATATGCCGGTTACAAACAGAAACTACAAAGACACTATTTTTCGCATGTTGTTTTCTGACCGGAAAAATCTGCTCTCTCTTTACAATGCCGTCAATCAGAGAAAATACCTGCACCAAATTTTATTGAGTTTTATAATGGTTCGACGACAGCTCCTGACTGTACAGAGCTTCGGCTTTCCTCGGCATTTGAACATTTGTCAGGTGAACCAAAACTTGAATTGATTGTCACGGTTTTAAACGTCAATGAGGGGCACAATGCAGATTTAATGCAGCATTGCAATACATTAAACGAATACGCGCAGTATGTTGCCAGAGTGCGGCTCTATGCAGCGGATATGTCTTTAGATCAGGCCGTGGAACGTGCCGTAGACGAGTGTATCAGGGAAGGGATTTTAGCCGAATTTCTTACCCTAAACCGAAACGAGGTCATCAGTATGAGTATCTTTGAGTATGATAAAGAATTGGAAGAGAAGAAATTACGGAAAGCAGAATATGAAGCTGGACATGAGGCTGGTTTCTCTGAGGGGGAAAAGTATGGTATAGAACGTGGTACTTTTCTAAATTCTATTGAAACTGCCAGACGTATGCTTAAATTTCAGGAATTTTCGCTTGAAAAAATTGCTGCTATTTCCGGGCTGTCTTTAGATGAGATAAAAAAATTACAAACAAACGAAGCGAGGTCTGATTCATGAAAATTGCATTAGTTTCCGATACACACGGTGTATGCCGTAAAGAATTATTTGACCATATCAAAAATTGTGATTATCTCATTCACACCGGAGATTTTGACAATGAACGTACCTATAACAGATTCTTAAACTGCGGCATTCCGATGTATGCAGTCCGTGGGAACTGTGACCACGGAGAGTGGGCGTCCTACCTGCATGAGTTTGTCTCCGTGCCGATTAATGGAAAATTATTTTATCTTGTCCATAACAAAGCTGACCTGCCTTTTGATCTCACGGATGCGGATTTTATAATTTTCGGACATACCCATGTATTCACGCACTACGACCGCTACGGAAAAGTTTTTATCAATCCGGGCAGCGCCGGGGCTGACCGCGGAGATGGAAAAGGCATTGCAATTTTAGAATTGACGGATAATGGATATGACGTGGAACGGATTTTGCTATAAAATTTCTTGCTTCATTTCCTACCCTTGTGTTACAATAATCTAAAGCATATTTTACAAATTTCATGACATTTTTGTCATCTATATTCTAACGGCGACAGATTAGCCCCAAATAATCTGTATGCTTCATTCGTATCTATGCTTTTTGTTACCCATTTAACAATTGAAAAGCAGGAGACGAAGGAACTTAGGAAAATATATGATTACATTCTCCTGCAATCACGAACAGTTTTATAAATAAGCTGTCCTACAATTTCAGGAGGAAACAATTTATGGCAAAATGCAAAAGAAACCGTAACAAGACAAAAAGAAATTTTACAGTCAAAACACCGACGGCAAACCGGAATTATAAAGACACCGTTTTTCGGATGTTGTTTTCTGACCGGAAGAACCTGCTGTCCCTCTATAATGCAGTAAACCAGAGCGATTATAATAATCCAGATGATCTAGAAATCGTCACATTAGAGAATGCTATTTATATGGGGATGAAAAATGATCTGGCATTTATTATGGATACTAATTTGTATCTGTATGAGCATCAGTCAACCTACAATCCAAATATGCCTCTTCGTGATCTGTTTTATATTTGCAGTGAATATCAGAAACTTGTGGATAAGAAATCTCTGTACTCTTCCACCTTACAGAAAATCCCTGCACCAAATTTTATCGAGTTTTACAATGGTTCGACGGCAATTGCTGACTGTACAGAGCTTCGGCTTTCCTCAGCATTTGAACATCTGTCAGGTGAACCAAAGCTCGAATTAATTGTTACTGTTTTGAATGTCAATGAAGGACACAATGCAGAGTTGATGCAGCATTGCAGTATGTTAAAAGAATATGCACAGTATGTTGCCAGAGTGCGCCACTATGCGTCAGACATGCCTTTAAATCAGGCTGTAAAACGTGCTGTGGACGAATGCATCCGGGAAGGGATTCTGGCGGAATTTCTTACCCAGAACCGAAATGAGGTCATCAGTATGAGTATTTTTGAGTATGATAAAGAATTGGAAGAAAAGAAGTTACGGAAAGCTGAATATGAATACGGTTTTGCAGAGGGTGAAAAACATGCGGCAATTGAAATCGCCAAACGTATGTTGAAAACTAACAACTTTTCCCTGGAAGAAATTGCTGCTTTCTCTGGTGTATCTTTGGATGATGTAAAAATTCTCAAAGCCAATCAATAGTATAGCCTACAGGGGGCACGCAGATTCATGCCGCCCCTCTCTCTTCCCTCTGGACTGTCCGGGAGATGATACTTCTGTCAGCACTTCCTGTTTTTCCCGAAAATGACATCATAATTTACATTTTTATAAAAGATATCTTCCAGATCACCGCTAAGTGCTTCCCGGTTGCCTAACATCCACATCACCTTTGCGATGACAGATTCCAGAGTCATATCATAAGATTCCAGAAAACGGCAATATTTTTTCATATCGTGTCCCACTTCATAGACCGTCATATCGCTGCCCTCGTGTGCGACCTGTGTAGACATTACCACAAGACGGTTCGGGAACTCCTGACAAAGCTTATAAAAATCATCGGCGATCGATTGCGGGATACCACCCACCCCAAAGCTTTCTACAATAATACAGTCGTAATTCTCAAAGACACTGCGCAGAATTCTCGGCTTGATTCCCGGGATCATCTTGATCAGATACACATTTTCATCCAGTTCCTCATAAAACTGTACTTCCTCTTCATACGGAACCGGTGGAATGTAACGCATGATATTGCCATCCTGGATCATGGCGAGGCACGGAAAATCAATACTGGAAAATGCATTGTAGCTTTTCGACCGGACTTTCTTCGCCCTTGTTCCTGCAATGACTTTTCCATCAAAAACGATCTGAACCCCCTGCGAGTTCTCATCGGATGCATATAAAAAACTGTCAAGCAGATTTGATTTTGCATCGGTGATCTCAAGGTCGATCGGTTTCTGTGCGCCGGTGATCACGATCGGTTTTTTTGAATTCTGTATCATATAGGAAAGTGCCGCCGCAGTGTATGCCATTGTGTCCGTACCGTGGGCGATGACGAAGCCATCGTATTTTTCATAATTTTCACGGATGGTATGCACCATCATTTTCCAATGTTTCGGTTCCATGTTCGAGCTGTCCAGATTTAAAAGCTGGACAACATGAAAATCACAGATATCTTTCACCTGCGGGATATACTGCATCAGCTCTTCCGGTGAGATCTGTGGTTTTAATCCGTTGTCTGATTTTTTTGATGCGATCGTTCCGCCTGTTGCGATGAGTAAAATGTTTTTTCTGTCTGACATGCTGCATTTCTCCTATTGTCACTGATCTGCATATTCATTTTCATTTAAATTTTCTGAATAAATCAGTCTTTTTTAGTATAATCCTTCAATCAGGCAAGTAGCTCACGAATATCTGCAAGAAGCATATCTACGTTTTCCTCTTTCGTTGCCCAGCAGGTACAAAAACGGACTGCACTGTGTGTCTCATCCATACGCTCCTGATAAGCAAAACTATATTTCTTTTTCAGTTCCGCAAGCACAGCATCCGGCAGAATTGGGAACTGCTGATTAGTCGGAGAATCAATATAGAATTTCACTCCCATTTTTGTTAATTCGTCCTTTAACTTTTCCGCTAATCGCGCTGCATGTGCTGAAATATCAAAATACCGGTTTTCCTCAAACAAGGTCAGAAACTGGATTCCAAGCAGTCTGCCTTTCGCCAGCATACCGCCACGCTGCTTGATATTGTAACGGAAGTCTTTTTTCAGTTCCTCATTGCGGATCACAACTGCCTCCCCAAAAAGCGCTCCCACTTTTGTTCCGCCGATATAGAACACGTCTGTGTTGGCTGTGATATCAGAAAGTGTCAGGTCATTTTCCTTGCACATCAGTCCATAGCCAAGTCTTGCCCCATCCATAAAAAGATAAAGTCCACGCTTTTTGCACACCTGATAAATTGCTTCCAGTTCCGCCTTTTTATAAATCGTTCCGATCTCTGTCGGATTGGAAATGTATACCATTTTCGGCTGTACCATATGTTCAAAACTCTCGTCTGCAAAATGTGCATCTGTGTACGCTGCGATCTGCTCAGCCGTCAGCTTTCCATCTGGTGTTTCAATACACAGGCATTTATGGCCGCATGCCTCCAGAGCGCCTGTCTCATGGACA
>ERZ825670.4295-NODE-4295-length-11149-cov-5.092032_pt1 | contig 11149 bp, 10 predicted proteins | sample MGYA00519929_ERZ825670 | MGnify/ENA primary metagenome ERZ825670 (study PRJEB31778, sample SAMEA3449207) | human gut metagenome | biome: human gut; feature: human-associated habitat; material: faeces | place: United Kingdom | collected 2010/2012 ...
GAATTACCCACTCTTTCGAAAAAAGGGCAAAAACGGAACCGACCCCATATGTCCCAAGGAAAGGAAGGCGACAGTATGGAATATAATGTAGGAGATATTGTAAAGACTAAAAAGTCACACCCATGTGGAAGCAACTTATGGGAAATCATACGTGTTGGCGTTGATTTTAAATTAAAATGCAAAGGTTGTGAACATATCGTTGTTCTTGAAAGACCTAAAGCGTTAAAAATGATAACAAAAAAAATAACATAAAGAGGGTTCAGTACAAAATAGAACCCTCTCTTCTTATATATTAATATACTTTTCAATGATATTCCAAACTTCATCACTATAAACTTTTCTTTCAGAAGAAAAAGGAAGAGTAGTAATATCTCCAATAGGATTAAGCTGTTTTTGTATATTTTTTGTAGCATCGTCAACTTTAGTTTTTGCGATTTTATCAGCTTTATTAGTTAAAATCATGCAAGGAAGACCACTTCTAATAACATAATCATACATCAAAAAATCATTTTGAGTAGGGTCATGTCTAATGTCAACCAAGAAGATAATAAGGCAAATTTCTTTGCGATGATTTAAATAGTGCTCAATAAATTCGCCAACTTTTACTTGTTCTTGTTTAGACATTTTGCTATAGCCATATCCTGGTAAATCAACAAAGTAGAATATATCATCAATATTATAAAAGTTAAGTTGTCGTGTTTTGCCAGGCTCGCTACTGGTGCGAGCCAAGCGTTTTCTATTAATCATTGTATTTATAAAACTTGATTTTCCTACATTAGATTTTCCAACCAGAACAACTTCTGGTAATCCGAACTTTGGATATTGATTTTCTTTAACTGCCGAAATTTCAAATTTTGGATTTTTTACTATCATAATTAATTTCATTCCTTTTTTCAGTATTTTATTTAACAGGTAGTAATTTTTCTTTTCCGCCCATATATGGTTGTAAAACCTTTGGAACAGTAATACTTCCATCATTGTTATAATTATTTTCTATAACTGCTATTAATCCTCTAGGAGAAGCAACAACAGTATTATTTAATGTATGTACAAAATAATTTCCTTTTTCGCCTTTTGCACGGATGCCTAAACGTCTAGCCTGAGCATCGCCCAATGTAGAACAACTACAAACTTCAAAATATTTTTGCTGACGTGGACTCCAAGCTTCAATATCACATGATTTTACTTTTAAATCAGCTAAATCTCCTGAACAACAATCAAGTTGTCTAACAGGAACATTGAAGTTTCTGAATAAATCAACACTTAATTTCCACATTTTGTTATACCAATTCATAGAATCTTCTGGCTCGCAAAGAACAATCATTTCTTGTTTTTCAAATTGATGAACACGATATAGGCCTCTTTCTTCTAAACCATGTGAACCAATTTCTTTTCTGAAACATGGAGAATATGATGTCATTGTTATTGGTAAATCTTCTTTTTTAATTATTTGATCTTTAAATCTTCCAATCATTGAATGTTCAGATGTACCGATTAAGAACAAATCCTCTCCTTCAATTTTGTACATCATTGCATCCATTTCTTCAAAACTCATAACACCTGTAACAACATCTGAACGAATCATAAATGGTGGAATACAGTATGTAAAGCCATTGTCTATCATATAATCTCTAGCATATGCTAACATTGCTTCATGTAATCTTGCAATATCTCCAACTAAGTAATAAAAGCCCATACCACTGGTTCTACCAGCACTTTCCTTATCTAAACCATTGAATTTACTTATAATGTCTGCATGATGTGGTATTTCATAATTTGGGACGATTGGATCACCAAATTTTTGAACTTCAACATTTTCGCTGTCATCTTTTCCAATAGGAACAGATGCATCTATTATATTAGGAATTTTCATCATTTTTTCTTTTATTTCTTCTGAATATTTTTCTTCAAGTGCTTCATTTTCTTCAAGTGCGGCATTTATTTTTTGAACCTCTTCTCGTATTTGGTTGGCTTCGTCTTTTTGACCAGCTTTCATAAGCTGACCAACTTGTTCACTGAATTTTTTTCTATCTGCTCTTAGGTTATCTCCATTTAATTTTGCTTCTCTGTTTTTTCTGTCTAAATCTAAAACTTCATCAACTAGAACTAATTTGTTGTCTTGGAATTTTTTTCTTATATTTTCTTTTACCAATTCTGGGTTTTCTCTTATTAATTTGATGTCTATCATTTTTAACATTCCTTTCTCGAATCTAATAATTTACATATTAATGAAATTATTATACAATAAAAGTTCAGAAATATCAATAAAAAATGAAGAATTGTGAATAATATAGGTAATTTATATATGGAGGAAAAAGATTATGGAGTTATTATGGGAAATATTGAGATTTCTGTTTTTTTCGGGCTTAATAGTACTGATTTCGAAAGACATCTTGGTTAAGACTCTCAGAAATTTGGCAGAAAACTTAAATTTGAAGCCTAAAACTGTGGGAGATATAGCTGGTGTTGCAACATCTGTACCAGAATTGCTAACTATAAGTGCATCAAGTTTTAATGGTTTGATTAGTGCTAGTATTTATAATGTATTGAGTTCAAATGTAATTAATTTGATTCAATATAGTGTGGCTATAGTGCTTAATAAAAATCAAAAAGCATTTAAAAATAAAGCAATACGAGTGGATGTTATATTAGTGGTTATAACAATAATTTTGCCTTTGGCGTTTATCTTGCTAAAAACCGAATTGAAATTGGTTATGGCTCCTATTTTGATTTTGCTGTATTTTGGTTTTAAAAAGATTAATAGCAATGTTCACGAATTGTATCTGAAAAAGGAAAATATGGAAATAGAAAATGCTCAGAATAAAGAAAATAGATGGGAAAGAGGAAATAAAAGGAAAGTGGCAAAAAATGTTTGTGTGTTGATTGCCACAGGAACTCTTCTGTTTGTTGTTGGCAATTTGCTTGGAGATACACTTGAAACACTTTGCAGTAGATTTAATGTTCCAGAGTTGATTGTTGGAATTGTTTTGGGCTTTGTTACGAGTTTACCTGAATTGATAACTTTTTTTGAGTCTCAAAAACATCATAAAAGTGCTCAAAATGATATGCTTGGTGTTATTGAGGCAACAAATAATTTGTTGATGTCAAATGTTATGAATTTATTTATAATTCAATCTATTGGGATTGTGATTTTTTCATTATTTGGATAAGAAAATATGGGACGGTGGTGGGCAATTTGGGGTCGGTTCCGTTTTGGGCCAAGGGACATTCGGGGTCGGTTCCATTTTTGCCCTTTTGGTTTTAATATAAATTACGAAGATAAATATAAATTTTGCATTACATTCCTCGGCTCATTACGAAACTTAAGAAATTGTAACTCATTTTATGGCACCCTTTCATTCTCATGAACTATTTCCATAAAATTTTATACAATTTCTAAAGTTTCTTCAATCACATTCGTCATTTCATTTAAAATTTATATTTATCTTTGTAATTTTAAGTAATTATCAAAGGGCAAAAATGGAACCGACCCCGAATGTCCCTTGGGCCAAAACGGAACCGACCCCAAATTGCCCATCACCGCCCTATAAATTTTAGCAAGATTCATGGATAATGAAGGAAAAAATTTCATATACTAATAGTAATGAAAAAACTTGACTCAACTTAAGATAAATATGAGGATTTTTGGAGGGGTACGAAATGCAAGATGAATATTTAATAGAAAAAATGGTAAAAGGAAAGACAGATAAAGAAAAAGAGATAGAGCTTATGCAATCAATTATCGAAACGAGAGAAATGCTTAAAGTTGCAAGAAGCAATTTTGAATATGCAGAAGATGATTTAATAGATTACTACACTTACCAAATAAAGGCACATCAATCTAAATTAGATTATTTGATTAAGATTGCAAAAAGAAAAGGAATAGAACTTAATAGGCTTGAAGCACTAAAGGTAAAATTATATAGAAAAAATAATATGGTAGGATAAGTGAATATTTGTCCGAAATGCAACATAAAAATAGTAGTAATATATGCTACTATTTTTTTGTGAGGTGATATTGTGAATCTAAATATTCTTATAGGCATATCTTGTATATGTATTTTATTTGTGATTGGCAAAATATTTATTATACCAATTAAAAAAGTTTTAAAATTAATTTTCAATTCTATTCTTGGAGGAGCACTTATTTTTTTAATTAATTTGATTGGTGGAGGATGGGGATTTCATATTGGGCTAAATATATATACTTCTGTTTTAGTTCGGAATTTTAGGAGTGCCAGGTGCTATTTTTTTGATTACTATCAAGTTGATTTTAGGAGGATAGCAATTCAAAAAATAAGATTAAAAATTTGAATTTTTATTTGTAATTTAATATTGCTAAATTGATAAGAATAGTGTAAAATATAATTGTATGAATAAACCTAAAGATAAAAAATTACAAAAAACAAAAGAAGGGAGAATTACATAAGAGATGAATGTTTTACGTAAGCACAGAAAATCTAACAAAAAGATTAAAATAAAGAAATACGTACTATTTATATTTTCTCTTATAATGACAACATTTGCATGGCTTACATATACAAAAGTATTAAATACACATTTAAATATACATGTAGCAGCATGGGACATGGAATATTATATTGGCGATGAAAAAAAGGAAAATCCTATTGGAATAGATATTTCAGCACTATACCCACAAATGCCTGAACAAGTGATAAAGATTGATATAAAAAATAATGGTGAAGCTCTTGTTGATTTAGATTATCGAGTAGAAGCAATATCAATAGCAGGAGTGTCTTATGAATTAGTGCGTGAGGGAGAACAAAATACTACTGAAAATTACATAAATATAGCAGATCCTACGCTTGAAGCAAATGAAGAAACAGGAGAGCTGGTGGCTAAAGGAAAGATAATAAATGATACAACAAGATTTCCTTTTGCCCTAGAGCTAGAACATTCTTTACAAGTAGTGTCAAAAGATACAGGTTATTTGACAGTTAAGGTAAACTGGGCAGGAGATAATGATGTTCTGGATTCAGAATGGGGATATACTGTAGGAAAGTATTTTGCAGATAATCCTGAGGCAACTTCTGCAATGAGCTTAACATTGAGTATAGATTCATATCAGGCTGATGCCGAAATACAAGGTGGAGTTGGAAATCTACCAAGTGGTCCAGGAACTAGACCATATCTACCAAGTTCAGATTTCACAAAAGTTGAAGGAACTAGCTTAGATACAGGATTAACAATAAAAGATTCTTCAGGAAATGAATATGTATGGATAGAGGTTCCAAAATTGGCAAGTGTATATTCAACAGCTGGTATAAAAATAACAGAATTTACAGATGAGGAATATACTAAAATCGAAAATGATTTGCAAAGACATGCATCTGTATATAGAGATGGTATTTCATCAAGTGACACATATAGTTCAAATGATGTAACTGGTTTGACAAGTAGCGAATATAGTGAAATGAAGAAAAAAATGCTGAAGAGTGTATATCAAAATGGAGGATTTTATATAGGAAAATATGAGGCTGGAACTGATACTAAGAGAACAAATCACGCTTCTATTTCTGGATTAGTGCCAACATCTAAGGCAAATATGTATCCATTGAATTGGGTAACATGTAGTGAAGCACAAACATTGGCAAGCCAAGTTAGTACTAATGGTCGTACAGGTAGCTTGATGTTTGGTATTCAATGGGATTTAGTAGAGAAATATATAGAAACAAAAGCAGTTGCACAAGGTACAGCTATAGGAACAATACAGTCACAATTAAAAACAAATAGTACATCATGGGGAAATTATAATTCTACATTGTATGATATAGTAAATGATAAAGTTCAATATTCAACAAATAATGGATCAAGTTGGCTTCCATCACCATGTAATAAATCAGCGTCAGGAAATACTTTGCTAACAACGGGAGCTATGAGTATTTTTGGAAAGCAAAACATATTAGATTTAGCAGGAAATGTGTGGGAATGGACTCTTGAATATTCAGGACAAGAAAGTATTCCTTGTTCAATTAGGGGTGGTTCATATGAAAGTTCATCAGCAGAAAATAATGCTAATTGCAGAAATAATGGAAATACAGCATTTGCATATTATAGTATTGGATTTAGAGTTACAATTTATTAAAGGGCAATTTGGGGTCGGTTCCATTTTTGCCCTTTTTGGCTGCTTGGTGCAAATGATGATATTTGCATTGATAAAATAAAAAAAGTGTAGTATAATATGCGGAAAAGAGAAGGGAGTTAAGAATGAATGACAAAATAATAATAAAAGGCGCAAAAGAACACAATTTAAAAAATATAAATTTAGAAATACCAAGAGATAAATTAGTTGTTGTGACAGGACTTTCAGGCTCAGGAAAATCTTCTCTTGCTTTTGATACATTATATGCAGAGGGGCAGAGAAGATATGTAGAAAGCTTATCATCATATGCACGACAATTTTTAGGATTAATGGAAAAGCCTGATGTTGAATCAATAGAAGGACTTTCGCCTGCTATATCAATAGATCAAAAGACTACATCCAGAAACCCACGTTCAACAGTTGGAACAGTTACAGAAATATATGATTACATGCGTTTATTGTATGCAAGAGTTGGAACTCCATATTGTCCAATTTGTGGTAAGAAAATTGAGAAACAGTCAATCGACCAAATTGTTGATAATATTATGAAATTGGATCAGGGAACAAGAATTCAAGTTTTGGCACCAGTTGTACGTAGTAGAAAAGGGGAATATACTAAATTATTTGAAGACTTGCAAAAAGAAGGATTTGCAAGAGTAAGAGTTGATGGAGAAATTTATGATTTAGCAGATTTAGAAGAAATCAAGTTAGATAAAAATAAAAAACATGAGATTGAAATTGTTGTAGATAGATTGGTTATTAAAGATGAGATTTTAGGAAGGCTTACAGAATCAATAGAAGTAGCATTAAAACATGCAGATAATCTTGTTTTAATAGATATTGTGGGAGACAAAACTGTTTTATACAGTTGCAATTATGCTTGTCCTGATTGTGGATTTAGTTTTCCAGAATTATCTCCAAGAATGTTTTCATTTAATAATCCATATGGGGCATGTCCAAAATGTTCTGGAATTGGATATTTAATGAAAATGGATGAAGATTTAATAATACCAGATAAAGATAAAACATTATATGATGGTGTTAAAGCATTTGGGTCAAGTACTATGAAAAAAGGTGACACAATGGCCAGAATGTACTTTGAAAGCATAGGAAGACATTATGGTGTTGATATAAAAAATAAAAAGATTAAAGATTTGCCAAGAAAGTTCTTAGAAAAAATCTTATATGGTACAGGAGATGAAGAAATAGATTTTGAGTTTTCATCTTATGCAGGTGTAAGAAAATTTACAACACCATTTGAAGGTGTTATCCCAACACTAGAAAGACGTCATAATGAGACTAAGTCGCAAGGAATGAGAGATTTTTATGAGTTATATATGAGTGAACTTCCATGTGATGAATGTCATGGTGCAAGATTAAAAAAGGAAATTTTATGTATCAAAATTGGTGGAAAAAATATAAATGAAGTTACAGATATGTCAATTAGACAATTACAAGAATTTCTTAGAAATGTTGAATTAACAGCATCTCAAAAGATGATTGCAGATATGATTTTAAAAGAAATAGATTCAAGATTGCAATTTTTAATTGATGTGGGGTTAGAGTATTTAACACTTTCAAGAAGTGCAGGTACATTGTCAGGTGGAGAGGCTCAACGTATTAGACTTGCAACACAAATTGGTTCTGGCTTGACAGGAGTTTTATATATACTAGATGAGCCAAGTATTGGATTACATCAAAGAGATAATGATAAATTGATTGCTACACTAAAAAAATTAAGAGATTTAGGAAATACGCTTTTAGTAGTAGAACATGATGAAGATACAATGTATGCAGCAGACCAAATAATAGATATTGGCCCAGGGGCAGGTGTTCATGGTGGACAAGTTATGGCTCAGGGAACTGCTGAAGAAATAAAAAATATTCCTAATTCGATTACAGGGGATTATTTAAGTGGAAGAAAACAAATTCATGTACCATCTACTAGAAGAAAAGGAAATAAAAAGTGCATAGAAGTGGTGGAAGCAACAGAAAATAACTTGAAAAATATCAGTGTAAAGTTTCCACTGGGAGTATTTAATTGTGTTACAGGTGTTTCGGGCTCAGGAAAAAGTACTTTAGTAAATGAGGTATTATATAAAAATCTTGCTCAGCAATTAAATGGCGCAAGTGAGAAACCTGGAAAGTGCAAGAAAATTAAGGGAATAGAAAATATAGATAAAATAATAAATATTGACCAATCTCCAATAGGGCGTTCGCCACGTTCAAATCCTGCTACATATACAGGGGCATTTGATTTAATTAGAGATATTTTTGCTGGAACAAATGAGGCTAAAATTCGTGGATATGAAAAGGGAAGATTTAGTTTTAATGTTTCTGGTGGAAGATGTGAAAGCTGTAATGGGGATGGTGTTCACAAAATTGAGATGCATTTCTTGCCTGATGTGTTTGTTCCTTGCGAAGTGTGTAAAGGTAAGAGATATAATAGAGAGACTTTAGAGGTAAAATATAAAGGGAAAAATATTGCAGATGTGCTAGATATGACTGTTGAAGAGGCTTTAGATTTTTTTGAAAATATACCCAAAATAAAACAAAAGATTCAAACATTATATGATGTTGGATTGGGATATATCAAGTTAGGACAACCGTCAACTACATTATCAGGTGGAGAGGCTCAACGTGTAAAACTTGCAACTGAATTGTCTAAAAGAGCAACCGGAAAAACTTTATATATTTTAGATGAACCTACAACTGGACTTCATATTGCTGATGTTCATAGATTAGTTGATATTTTACAAAGACTTGTTGATACTGGTAATACAATTATTGTTATTGAACATAATCTTGATTTGATTAAGACTTGTGATCATATTATTGATTTAGGTCCAGAAGGTGGCAGTGGCGGAGGTACTATCGTAGGCACAGGCACTCCCGAAGAAATCGCACAAAATAAAAATTCATACACAGGTCAATATTTAAAAAAATTCTTATAAAATGCGTGGAAAACCTCTAACCCATTCGTATATATTAGTCAAAACACAAGATAACCAAATAAAAAAATAAATTTAGAAAAGGGATTTTATTATGGCAAGCACAAGATTAAATAACACAACCAAAGAAGAAAAAACCTTCTTTGGTTCAAATCCGGTTCTTCGCAATGCAAAAAAATCAGTCTACCAGGATTCAGGCACAGAATCCGCCTCCTATAAAGGAATTGCTTTAAAATGTTTAATTTTCCTTATAATGATGATTATAGGTGTAGCCCTTGCAATGTTTCTTCATAATCTAAACTATTCAACTATATATATTGATGATGATATTTCTGCAAACACTGCAGAAATTATCGGCGGTTTAGCTTCATCCGTTCTAGTTTTAGCTCTTTCAATAGTATGTATTTTCTTAAAGAAAACGATACCCTTTTTTGGCTCACTATATTGCATAAGCTTCGGTTTTCTATACGCATTTATGGCAAATATTTTCAAAGAATACAGAGAGCCTATACTTCTTGCAATCATAGTAACACTTTCAATATTCGCAGCAGTAGTTTTCGCTTATATGAGCGGCAAAATTAGACTATCAAGCAAGTTTAAGCAAGGTATAACAATAGCAATCTCGGCGCTGGTTATTTCTTCAGTAGTTATTGCAATCGGATTCTTCATTCCTGGATTGAGAGAAATCTCCGTATTCATATCAACCAATCCTGCACTCTGCATAGCATTTTCAATCATCGGCATTATAATAGCAACTCTCTCACTCGTTAAAGATGTTGATACAATCCATGAGATAGTAGAAAGCAGAATATCCGCTAAAGTAGAATGGAAAATTGCTTTCTCCTTAATTTTCTCCCTCGTATGGATTTTCGAAGAAGTTCTAAGACTTATCCTCGCTTTTAAAGATAACTAAAACATAATAAGCAAGCTAAAGGGCAGGTTTCAATACCTGCCCTTTTAGTTTGCTAAAAAATATTTCAAATAAACACAAAAATGCCAACCATAAAATTCGGTTGGCATCCCTGTTTATGAAAAAAAGAAATGAAGAAATGAAGAAAAAAGACAACTTATAATCAAAATTAAATATTACTGATAATCAATAACATTAATCCAAGTCTTGAGGAAATCTTCTTCCTCTGGACGATGCTTTACAAGCTGTGAGGCTGCAACTATCGGCAACCACTGCTGTACATATTGTTTAGCAGTGTCAGACTTTTTGCAGAATAAGTCAAGATACTTATCAGCAACAGTCTTATCTTTAAGAGCAAACAAAAGATATGTTCTTGCTGCGTCTGCAGAAGCGTTTCCCTGAGTAGCGTGTGACCAGTCAAGGATATGCATTGAGCCATCAGGAGCAACGATAATATTTGATGGGTTAAAATCGCCGTGGCAAACCTTATCATGCTTTGGCATAGACTCAAGTCTTGTATGAAGCTCATAACGAGTTGTTGCATCAATTTCATTACTAAGGCTTGAAATCTTTCTATTCATCTTATCCTTTAGCTTATTAAGGAGAGGAGCTTTCTTGCTCTGAACCATAAGCTGAAGGTCAACAAACTGTTCAAGATATTTGTCGAAATTATCTGGGTCTTCTTCCATAATTTTTTCAAGTGTCTTACCTTCTACATACTCAATTGAGATAGCCCACTTACCATCAATAACCGAAACTGCCTTAATTGCAGGAATAGGAAGACCTGTTTCCTCAACTCTTGCCTGATTAAGAGCCTCATTAAGAATATCTGACTTAGGATAATTGCTATCGAATACTTTTATAGTAGTATCGCCATCTTTGTAGATAACCTTATCTTTGCGTTCAGCTAAAACTTTCTCGAATGTCATAAATTAAGTCCCCTTTCAGCTTTTATATTTAGTTTAACAGATTTCTTAGAATCAAGTGTTTCTGTATCTGATATTGTTATTATACTACACAACTTGAATAAAAGATAGATGTAATGTGCATCAACTTTTGGTTAATTTTTTGTGCAATAAGACAAATTGTCTAAATTTTAACAATAATGTTAGGATATGTTTGTTAATAATTTATCAATCGACCAAAAATTCGACACGATTTTTAATTGTATATATATAACTATTA
>ERZ825670.4302-NODE-4302-length-11126-cov-10.451088_pt1 | contig 11126 bp, 15 predicted proteins | sample MGYA00519929_ERZ825670 | MGnify/ENA primary metagenome ERZ825670 (study PRJEB31778, sample SAMEA3449207) | human gut metagenome | biome: human gut; feature: human-associated habitat; material: faeces | place: United Kingdom | collected 2010/2012 ...
TACAGACAGCAACGTATCCGTTTGCCCTATAATGCACCGCCATTGTCCTGCGGGCATATTTTTCAAGGTGCAGTCCCGAAACGTGGAAAGGGTCAGACCGTTTCGGCTTTGGTTACAATAGAAGAAATCAGTTTGATTTCCAGATGGCGTTTCATGTACTCGTCTATGCACACATGAGGCTGACCGTGCTTGTCATAGAGAATGCCTGTACAGAGCTTGTTGATATAACCTCTGTAATGTCGCAAAACCTGTTCAACTGCATCGGTGTCCCCAGCGCAGGCAGAGCGAATCACCGAGAGCGGTAAAAACTCTCTGCTCGTGTGTTCATAGGAGTTCATTTACGCCTAACCTCCCTCCGGCAAGTGCGCCTTTAGCTTTTTTTGCAGCTCGTTCAGCGTTTTTGTCCGGTGGCGCTGTACAGCACTCCGGGACATTCCCATGAGGTCGCCAATCTCGCCATCGCCCAGTTCCAGAACGCAAAACAGAATCAGAATGCTTTGTTCTTGCTTTGGCAGAGCGGCAAACGCATTGGCAACAAGTTCATTGTCGATGTGCAGATCACAGCCGTAGGATGAAAATACAAATTCTTCACTTGGATAATGGTCTACACTCGTGAGCTGCCCCAGTTCTTCCAACGAAAGAACGCTGAATGACTTTTCACGGTCAAGCAGACGTTTCTTATTTCGGTGATAGTTCCGGGCCTCATTTCGCAGCACCGCTTTGCAGAACGCATCGAATCGGTACTGTTCGCCATCGTTGCGAGGGATAGCTTCCATCTTCTCACCCCCTTTCCGTGGGGATGTCGGGTGGATTTTTCCCTTTCCGCTAATATGACACCTGAAACACCCGATTCTGCCCGCTTTTTTGAAAATTTCCAAAAATATTTTTGAAACAGGCAGCTTTTCAGGCGGCAATAGAAAAGCCCAGCAGACCGAAAACGGCCAACCGGGCATAATGAAAGCACGAAACGCGCAGTAGCTACATCGTATAGTACATAGTAAAAGCCCTGCTGACCCTGTGCGGGAGCAAGGCTTTTTTTGACAGTTCAAAGCTAGGCGTTCGATAGAATATTAGGCGCATAGCGGCATCCTCCTAGTGGCCGCCATACGGACGATGAAACGCTTTGATAAGCAAAAAGAACCGGCGGCCTTGATTTTCTCAAAAGCCGCTGGTTCAAAATGAGCGCATAAAATTACCTGCTCAAACCAACGGCTTTTTTATTTCCCCTTAGTCGGGGCAGGTTCTCATCATATACTGAAAAAAAGAACCGATAATCACAAGTGAATTCACCTTGTGCATTACCGGCTCTGCGTCTGTGCGTCTGGCTCTTGGATGATAGATAAATTTAGTTTTCTTACCGCAATCAGGGTTTCATGTTTGCATTTAGGACAATATAACGGAAAATTATCCAATATTGTATCATCGCGAATTTTCAATCGCGTTTTGCTGCCACAAAAGGGGCATAAAATCCATTTTATCTTCATGTTATCTTCCTCTGTGCTTGGCTTTCTTTTTTTCCTGCCGTATGGCAAACTGGCGGTCTTTCTCCGCATCTTTCTGCTCACGACTCTTGGTTTGTCGTTCCAGCTTACATTGCTCATGCTGGAGTTTCAACGCCTGCTGCGCCTTTGTTCCAATGCCTTTATCCTGCAGTTGGCTTTGAATTTCGCGCTGCATACGTTTGGGATTGATTTTTCGCTCCATGGCTACTTCGGCCTGGATTGGGGGACTAAATTTCAACTTGTGCCAATTCTTCAGCAGAAACTCATAGACCTCGTAATCTTTGGGCTCTGAGCCAAAAGTGATTTTGCATACCTCGTACTTACCGTTATCCGTTCTTTCATATAGACCGATCCAAAACGGAGCTTCGAACAGGATGGTCAAACTGCTTTGGGGGCCTGTACTCATTCTTCTAAGAACTGCCCTTCAAAGTGATCCAGCCATTCCAGAAGGGCTCGATAGAGAAGCTGCTGCTGCTCAAAAATCGTTCTCCCAACCAAAGGAATGTCTGCAAATTCCCGCGCATAGCCCTCGTTCGATTCAGCCGAGGACTGTATGCTCCGGCGCAAAGTCGAAACCAGCTCCAACGCTTCGGCTTTGTCCATCTTGTTCAAATTGGTAATGACCACATTGAAATCGAATAGCAAGGGTACTGTGCCAGCGGCACAAGAGGCCATCAGCTCCTTGAAATACGCTCTGCCCTGATCGGTAATGGAATAAATGGCCTTATCCGCAAACTTATCGCCCTTGACAATATCGCTTTGAAGATAGCCCTTATCGCTCAGCTGGAGTACTTTTCTATAAATAGAAGGTACACTTATTTTTGTCCAGCGAGAAAGATGGTGGTACTCCACATCCTTTTGAATGTCATAGGCGCTTTGGGGTTTCTCCAAAACAATGCCAAGTATAACTAAATCGATTGATGACATAACGACACCTCCACTTTTACTATTATCAATAGTACTATTAATGATAGCAAAAGTCAAGGCAACTGACCAAAAATGAACTTCAAAACTTTTTTCGTTGGCCCTCTTATTAAGCCATCTACCCAGTAGCATTTTCCTTTTCTTCCACCGAGGGAATCACAGAAAAAGTGAAAACAGAGCCGATAACATCGGAGTTTTTTCTCTGTGTTATCGGCTCTGCGTCTTAGCGTCTGGCTCTTGCACGATGGATAGATTTAGTTGTCGAACTGCGATTAAAGTTTCATGCTTGCATTTGGGACAAAACAATGGGAAATTTTCAAGAATGGTATCGCTGCGGATTCTTAATCGTGTTTTACTGCCGCAGACAGGACACAATACCCACTCAATATGACTCATATCCTTATTGCCCGCAGCAAGTAACCCGATATTCCTTGATATGACCGGGGTAAGAATGTACTTTGTCCATAAGCGGCCCTCTTGCTCCCATTGTAAATGCGATGTCACTGCTTTTAATCGACATGAGAATATCCCCACAGGAAAGATTCAAATATCGCATCGTGTTTTCGGGCAGCCTCACAACACCGTTTTGAGAAATATGCAGCCAAGTATAGCCTCGTCCTTTATAGCGAACGAATTCTCCTTCATCAATCGTGTACTGTGACAATGCGGGACAATCATCTAATATATGCTTCAATTTTGATTGCCCAAGTAATTGTTTGCTGGTCACGCAAAATCCGCCCGTGATTTTGCTCCCCGTGAAAATAATAATGCGTCCTTCTTTTTGAACGGGATATTGTTCAAGAGTCTCTGCCGGAAAAAGTATTTCTCGCCTATTGCTGATGGCAGAAAGTCCAAATACATATTTTCCACCCTTATTTAGTTGCGGCATTTTACTCCCCCTTGTATTTTGATTATAACTGTGGTACAGTTATAATATAATGTTGTAGTACTCTATATATAGAGTACTACAACTTAAAACTAAAGTCAAGGGGTATGCGTTATGCTCTCGAAATCTGCTACTATGTTATTGGGTCTGATCAATCAAAGACCGCTTAATCCATATGAAATTATCAAGCAACTACAAATCATGAATGTTCATCGTTGGTACAACATCGCCAATTCGACAGTCTACGCTACACTAAAAGTCTTAGAGAAAAAAGAATATATTTATGGCAGCGTTGAAAAGGATGGAAATATGCCCGACAAGACGATTTACTCGCTTACAGACAAAGGGAAACAAGAATTTGTGGCAACATTACAGCAATCAATTTTGTCCTTCGACTATGATACCAACATTTTCTCGATTGCCGCATTTTTTATTGATGCGTTAGATGATCCGCAAAGTCTGCTTTCACAGCGTTTGAAAATATTAAATAGCTATCTTGAGGGAATTGAGCAGCAGATAACAGTCATAAAAGACGACATACCTTCCATTGCAAAAGCTAATATTGAACGAACTAAATATATTGTTGAAGCAGAAATTGCAGGTACTGAGAGTTTGATTCATGCAATATTGTAATGACCAACTGTTGAAAGCTGCTTGGTATCTGATAAACTAGGTGCGCAACCCCGGATTATGAATTATAAAATGTAGATATATAGCATATTGCAACATTCAACGGGCAAAGTATGAAATATACAATGTAAGTGGGTGATGCTATATGGCGAACATTGAAGATTGCCCCGGTTTTGAAACTTTCGGTGCCGATGTAAAAGCCGCACGGAACGCAAAGCATCTGTCGCGCAGGGCATTGGCGGAAATCATCGACATCGACTCCCGGTATCTCGCAAATATCGAGAACGAGGATACGATTCCCGCTCTGCCGGTTATCATACAGCTTATCAAAGTGTGCGGACTTCCCGTGGAACGGTACTTCAATCCAGAGGTCATGCGGGAGGAAAGCGCACAGCGGCAGTGTGTCAGCCACAAACTGAGGCTTTGTCCGGAGCACTATTTACCAGTCATTGAGGGCGCAATCGACGGAGCGCTGAAAATTAAACAATCAGCGAAAGAAACGGAGGGTGTGTGAGCACCCTCTGTTTTCGTTTTCCTAGGGCGGCTCTGCCGCCCTTTTCTTTTTGAAAAATCCGGGATTTTGCGGGCAGACGAAGGTATTTCCGGCATTGTATTTACGGGGGGAGGAGCGTAGAGCAAGCACAGCAAGTGTGGCCACACTTGCGAATTTTTGCTTTAGGGAACCCCTTGCCCCTAAACACAAAATTGCTTGTTGGGATACTCCCAAACCCTTATGCAGAAAGGACGGTGTCGCCCTATGGTAAATCGAAAACGCCCCATCATACTGCGCTGCCCGGTAACAGCGGAAGAACGCACCCTAATCGAGCAGAAAATGGCCCAGCTCCAAACAAAAAGGATCGGTGCCTACCTGCGGAAGATGGCGATTGACGGATATATCATCTATGTGGACACCAAGGACATCAAGGAGATGAACAAGCTCCTGTCCGCCATTGGCCGGAACATCAACCAAATCGCCAAACGGGTCAACGCCGAAGGCTCCACCTATCAGGCTGACATGGAGGAAATCCGGGAAAGGCTGGATCAGATATGGCAGTTACAAAGACGCATCCTATCAAGTCAACGCTGAAAGCGGCCATTGACTATATCTGCAACCCGGAAAAGACGGACGGAAAGTTGCTTGTTTCCTCCTATGGTTGCGCCGCCGAAACTGCGGATATCGAATTTGCCTGGACCCGCCGCCATGCCATCGACAAGGGAACGAACCTGGGCCGCCACCTGATCCAAGCCTTTCAGCCTGGGGAGGTCACGCCGGAGCAGGCCCATGAGATCGGCATGGAGCTGGCGCGGGAGATCCTGGGCGGCAGGTATGAGTTTGTCCTGACCACTCACATAGACCGGGATCACGTCCATAACCACCTGATCTTCAACGCCGTCAGCTTTGCGGATCATAAGCACTACCATTCCAACAAGCGCAGCTATCACTTCATCCGCCGCACCTCAGACCGGATCTGCAAGGAGCATGGCCTGTCCGTCATCGTCCCAGGCCAGGGCAAAGGAAAAAGCTACATCGAGCATCAGGCGGAGCGGACCGGCACCAGCTATAAGGCGAAGCTGCGCGCCGCCATCGACCGGCTGCTGCCCGGCTGCCATGATTTGGAGGAGCTGCTGATAAGGTTGCAGCGGGAGGGCTATGCGCTCAAGCGGGGCAAATACACTTCCGCCAGAGCGCCGGGACAGGAGCGGTTCACAAGGCTAAAGACCCTGGGCGCGGACTACGCCGCCGTGCGCCGGAACGTGGAGGAGTTCCTGTCCCCGCTCCGGCAGGCGCCGGCACGGCAGAAGGATAGACCCGCGCTATGGAACTATGGAAAACGGCCGCTTTGCCGATGGAAAAGCCATTCACCGCCTGATGGAAAAGGACAGGCCTTTCCCACAGGACGGCAAACCACTTTCCCACAGCGCCGCCCGGCTTGGCCGTTTGCCCACAGTCCCACAGCGCCTACGACTGCTGCTGCCGCAAAAATCGCGTTCCCTGATAGAAAAAATCATCATTTCATGGTAGAATGGGGATAGCCCATCGAAGGAGGAAAAAGCCCATGGACGAAAATAACTCCATCCAGCTTTTTGAAGATAGAAAGATCCGTACCGCCTGGGACGAGGAAAAGGAAGAATGGTATTTCTCCGTGCAGGACGTTGTGGCGGTCCTGTCGGAAAGCACCGATCCCAAGCAGTACATCAAGAAGATGCGCGCCCGCGATCCGCAGTTGTCGGCCAACTGGGGTACAATTTGTACCCCGGTTCAAATGCTCGCCGCAGACGGCAAGCAGAGAAAGGTGCAGGCCGCCAATACCGAGGGCATCCTGCGCATCATCCAGTCCATCCCGTCGCCCAAGGCAGAGCCGTTCAAGCGCTGGCTGGCACAGGTCGGCCGGGAGCGCATCGAGGAGACCATCGACCCGGAACAGGCCATCGACCGGGCGCTGGAGACCTACCAGAAGAAGGGCTATGACGCCGACTGGATCCACCAGCGCATCCTCTCCATCCGCGTCCGCAACGAGCTCACCGCCGAATGGCAGGCGCGGGGCGTGGAGCAGGGCCGGGAATACGCCATCCTCACCGACGAGATCACAAAGGCCTGGTCCGGCATGACCACCCGGCAATACAAAAACCTGAAAGGTCTCAAAAAGGAAAACCTCCGGGACAACATGAGCACATTGGAGATCGTGCTGAACATGCTGGCCGAAACCACGACCACGGAGCTTTCCAAGGCCCACCAGCCGGAGGGCTTTGAGGAAAGCCGGATCGTCGCCCGGCGCGGCGGCAAGGTGGCGGGAGACGCGCGGCGCGCCATCGAAGCGGACACTGGGCGGCCCGCCGTCACAGCGGAGAACGCCGCCCAGCTCAATACCGTGGTAACGGATATGATCGAGGGCGTGGCGGAAGCGGACAAGCCCAACGAGGACGAGAAATAAGCAAAAAAAGAAGCGGGGACGCAGCCAACGGATATACCGAAGGCCGCGTCCCCGCTTTTGCTATGGGCGCATATCGGAAAGTGTCAAGAACCGCTGCTTTTTCGCCGCAGGAGTGCGGAGAAAAGCGCGGATGGGAAATCATAAGGGCATGGTCTGAAAACGCCGCCACGGTGGACTATTTTGCCCGTTTCCCTCCCTTATCCACGCCTTTTTTCACGCGCTGGGACTGGAAGTGGGGGCAGTCCAATACCACTGCCCGGAAGCTCTGCTTGCAGGGATGGACGCAGCCCTTGCAGAGCCGGTTGTACTGCCGCCTGCCGTTCTCCCCCAGGAAGAAGGCCCATTCCAGCCGCCACTTCACGCCCCGGCTCATCGCTCCCCCAGCTCCGGGGGCTTCTTCTCCGGGGCAGGTCTGGGCTGCTGCTTTGCGCACTCCTGCTTTGCCGCCGCCAGCCGTTCCCGGATGGAGGGCTTTTTCTCCGGCTGCGTCCGCTCCACGTGCTCCTTGGCCTTCTCCAGTTCCTCGCCCCGTCTGCCGTTGTTGATAATACCGTTATCCCAAATTCGGGATAACGGTATTAATCCCGAAGAATCAGTTATCCCGAAAAAATCGGGCAAACGGCGCAGACGGGACGAATTCTGTTGGTAACTCAATAGTTGTCCTCCTTTCAAAGATCAGATATCCCGGAAACTTCGGGATAACTTTATATCATTCTCCGTTATAATCATAGCAGGCGGGTTCTGTTCTGCCAATTAAAGATAAAGGAGATTGGTATATGTACACTAATTTTTCGTTGGAGGAAGTCATAGCGGCTGTAGATGATTTTTTAGTGAAAAGCGGTCTTTCAGACAACACTCTATCCAGGTACAGACGTTTTGGCTTCAATTATTTTAGGGACGGATTCTCAGCAGAGGGATGCTATTTTTACTCAGAGGAGCTGGCAGAATCTCTTGTTGCAAAATTTCATCAGCAGGTACTCAATGGGCAACGGTCAGAGCGGGATTTTCGTACAATCCGAAAAGTTCACGAATTAATGAAGGAGCATGTCAAAAACGGCAAAATCCTTTATCATGACCTGCCCTTTTGGAACATCCAATATCCCTGTAACGAATTGAAAGAAGCGCTGGTCAGATACCTTGCAAGCATGGAACAGTCGGGTTACTCGGAACTCACAATTAGGGAGGCTAACTCAATCATACGACTTTTTCTGCTGCATATGGAATCTAAAGGGAAGCACACGTTAGATTGCTTTTCCGCTGAGGATATTGAAAATTATCTTCCTGTCCTACGCCAAAAGTGGTCTTCCGGGATGTCAAATCCAATCTATTATTTAAGAGGCTTTTTTGCATTTTTGTATGAAAGGCAAGAAATCCGCCAGGACCTGTCTCTTGTTTTGAAGGTCAATGCTGCAAGCAAGATCAAAGTGAAGACAGGTTTTGAAGCAAATGAGATCGAAGCAATACTCACGGCAATAGATCGAAGCACCCCCTTGGGGAAACGCAATTTTGCAATGATAACCCTTGCGGTCCATTCTGGACTACGGCAGATCGATGTGCTGAACTTAAAGTTACAGGATATTCATTGGAAAGACGCGGAAATAAGCATCGTACAGCGAAAAACCAATCGCCAACTGATTCTTCCGCTGGATCAGGAAACCGGTGATGCCATTGCAGACTACCTCTTACACGGAAGGCCCACTTCAAAATCGACGTTTGTATTTCTGCGGTCAGTTGCTCCATATACAAATTTGAAAGTTGGCTCCTGCATTGGCAGCCGCATCGTACAAAAGTATGCTGCGCTCTCTGGAGTAGTGTGGACGACCGAGGAACGTAAAGGGTTTCATAGTTTTAGAAGATCGCTTGGCCGGGAGTTGCTGGAAAATGATGTCCCAGTGTGCACGATTAGTGAGATTTTGGGCCATGCCTATCGCAATTCCACGAAACAATATCTTTCTGTGGATGTGAAACATCTGCGGGAGTGCGCGCTTCCTCTCAACGAACTCAGATGTACGAAGGAGGCTCTACTATGACCGTATATTCAAGCCTCTTGGCATCGTATATTTCTGACCTCATTGCGCAAAAACACCTGCTAGGCTATTCGTTTGCGTATGGCGAACTTGCCTTAAAAAGGTTTGACGAGTTTTGCTCTGAGAATTACCCACAGGAATCCACTATAACACGCGCAATGGGACTTGCTTGGGCTGTAAGGCGTCCAACCGAAAAACCTGTATCTACGGCCAAACGGCTTGCTCCTGTGCGTGAGCTGGCAAAATATATGCTGCGGAAGGGTGTGGACGCATATGTCATTCCGGATGAGTTTGTAAAACAGCCAGCGGTCAGATATGCTCCGCATATTTTTACAGATAAAGAATTGGAGTGCTTTTTTCATGAGACAGATTCGATTCATCCCCATATTCACAAAGAATGTATGGAACCACTGGTCATGCCCGTGATCTTCCGCCTTATCTATACATGTGGACTGAGGCCGCAGGAAGGCCGGCTTATAAAGCGGAAGGATATCAACCTCGAAGAAGGCGTTTTGTTCATTCCAGAGTCCAAAAGGCACAAAGACAGACTTGTTGTCATCCCTGAAGATATGCTGGAGCTTTGTCGTAGATATGACACTATTATCCGAAAGAAGGTTCCGCAAAATGAGTATTTCTTTCCTTCAGGTGATTTCACATGCTATCATGCTGTAACACTCGAAGCTAACTTCAAACGGTACTGGAATAATGCAGGTCTATGGCCGGAGACAAAGGGAAATAATCCCAGAATTTATGATTTTCGACACACTTTCGCGACCAAAAGGCTATATCAATGGATGAAAGATGGACGTGACGTAGATACCTGTCTTCCCTTTTTGAGTGCATATATGGGGCATGCGCATCTTTCTCAAACTGCGTACTATATCCACCTTGTCCCTGAAATTTTCCCCACACTTAGCGGACTAGACTGGGAGAGATTCTCAAAGTTGATACCGGAGGTGGCTGAAGATGAAATATAATGATGCACTTTTCTTGAAAACTGTCCGGGACTTTCTAACCATTTACCTTCCAAAGCAGCGAAAGTTTAGTGAAAATACGATTCGCTCCTATAGAATGTCATTGAGCTTGTTCTTTGACTATTTAAAGGATGAAAAAGGTGTTTCCATACAGAAGCTGTCTTTTAATCACCTGAACTCGGAAAATGTCTCTGGCTTTCTTGCATGGCTACAGTCGGAACGTGGTAATTCAGATACGTCTTGTAACCAACGTCTCATGGCAATCCGTTCATTTGCAAAATATGCAGCGATTTCTGATCCGGCAAATATTTATCTCCAGGCAGAAATCGCAAAAGTACCTGTCAGAAAGTGCCAGTCAAAGGTTGTAGAATTCTTTTCTGATAACGCACTTAAGGCGCTGCTGGAGCAGCCGGATAGATCCAAAAAAACCGGGCTGCGCAATAGTTGTTTTATGATTCTCATGTATGACACAGGTGCCAGATGCCAAGAAATCCTGGATCTTCGGATAAAAGATTTGGTCCTGAATGAAAAAAGCCCATACGTTTATCTGACAGGCAAAGGGAATAAAACCAGAACAGTGCCGCTGATGGAGAAAACAGCGCACCATCTCAATCTGTATTTAAACCGATTCCATCCGGAGGGGCAAAGAAACAGAGAGGATTACCTTTTCTTTACAATCATTCACCAGCAACGATGCACAATGTCGCCCGATACTGTTGCGGCATTTTTGAAAAAATATGCTGACCAGGCACGACACAGTTGCGCTGATATTCCGGAATCTGTGCATCCACATCAGTTCCGCCATACAAGGGCAATTTCCTGGTATCGAAATGGTGTGCCACTGATTTTGGTTTCTGAACTCTTGGGACATGCTGATATCAATACCTCCCAGATTTATGCGTATGCAGATACGGAAATGAAACGAAAAGCCATTTCCAAAGCTTTGGGGGATAACAGCAGCAATTTCCAGAAGGACGACGTTTCCCGTTGGAAAGGAGATGATGAATTAATCAAGAAACTGTTCGCTTTGAGTTAAATCAGTTATCCCGAAATTTTTCGAGATAACTGACCTATGGAAGGAGGTAAAACAAGGATTTATAAGCAGAATCTGTCCCGCCTAATCCGTTTGACCGATTTTTTCGGGATAACTGATTCTTCGGGATTAACGCCGTTATCCCAAATTCGGGATAACGGTATCATCAACAACGGCCCAAAAGAGCCGACCGTGGCGCAGCTGGAACAGCAGGCCC
>ERZ825670.4308-NODE-4308-length-11096-cov-8.698940_pt1 | contig 11096 bp, 6 predicted proteins | sample MGYA00519929_ERZ825670 | MGnify/ENA primary metagenome ERZ825670 (study PRJEB31778, sample SAMEA3449207) | human gut metagenome | biome: human gut; feature: human-associated habitat; material: faeces | place: United Kingdom | collected 2010/2012 ...
TTTGGCAGTCCGCACTGATACATCTTGAGCTCAGGGCCTACGACGATAACGGAACGGCCGGAATAGTCCACGCGCTTGCCCAGCAGGTTCTGGCGGAAGCGTCCCTGCTTGCCCCGCAGCATGTCGGACAGAGACTTGAGGGGCCTGTTGCCGGGGCCGGTAACGGGGCGGCCGCGCCTGCCGTTATCTATGAGCGCGTCCACCGCCTCCTGAAGCATACGCTTTTCGTTGCGGACTATGATATCAGGCGCACGCAGCTCCAACAGTCTCTTGAGGCGGTTGTTTCTGTTTATAACTCTGCGGTACAGGTCGTTCAGGTCGGAGGTGGCGAACCTGCCGCCGTCAAGCTGTACCATAGGGCGAAGCTCGGGGGGCAGAACCGGCACTGCGTCCATGATTATCCACTCGGGCTTGTTGCCGCTCTTTATAAAGGCTTCCACTACCTCCAGGCGCTTGATGGCATTGCTGCGCTTCTGGCCGGAGGAGTTGTCTATCTCCCTGCGGAGCTCTTCTTCCAGCTTTTCAAGGTCCAGCGCCTGCAAAAGCTCCTTTATGGCCTCTGCGCCCATACCTGCGCGGAAGGACTTGGGGCCGTATTCGGCCTGGGCGTCCCGGTATTCCTTATCGGAGAGCACCTGCTTGTACATGAGGGGGGTGGTGCCCGGATCCAGCACTACAAAGGCCGCGAAGTACAGCACCTTTTCAAGGGAGCGGGGGGACATATCCAGCAGCATCTTCATGCGGCAGGGAATGCCCTTAAAATACCATATATGGGATACGGGGGCGGCCAGCTCTATGTGGCCCATGCGCTCGCGGCGCACCTTTGCCCTCGTTACCTCTACGCCGCACTTGTCGCAGACAACGCCCTTGTAGCGCACCCGCTTATAGCGTCCGCAGTGGCACTCCCAGTCCTTGGTGGGCCCGAATATGCGCTCACAGAACAGGCCGTCGCGCTCGGGCTTCAGGGTACGGTAGTTTATGGTTTCGGGTTTCTTTACCTCGCCGTGGGACCATTCGCGGATCTTTTCAGGTGAGGCAAGGCCAATCTGTATAGCGTCGAAATTGGTAAGCTCAAACAATTTCTTAATCTCCCTTCGGCCTTATTTAGTTCAAGTCGTCTGTATCATCGCCGTCTGCGGAAATATCGAAGTCATCTCCGTCGTCGGCTGCATCGTCAAAATCGAATTCGTCAAACTCGGCAAAGTCGCTGTCGTTTGCATACTGGTCCGGTGTATCCTCAAGGCCCGCCATGTTGACGTCCATAGGCGCCACATCCTCGTCGTCTATCATCTCGCCGATCTTTATCTCTTCCTTTGTCTCGTTGAGCACCTTTATATCGAGGCCCAGAGACTGAAGCTCCTTTATGAGCACCTTGAAGGATTCGGGTACGCCCGGCTCAGGCACATTCTCGCCCTTGACTATGGCCTCATAGGTCTTTACGCGGCCCACGACGTCATCGGACTTGACGGTGAGGATTTCCTGAAGGGTATTGGCAGCGCCATAGGCCTCCAGTGCCCAAACCTCCATTTCGCCGAAGCGCTGGCCGCCAAACTGGGCCTTGCCGCCCAGAGGCTGCTGAGTAACCAGGCTGTAGGGGCCGGTGGAACGGGCATGTATCTTGTCGTCTACCAGGTGATGCAGCTTCAGGTAGTACATATAGCCTACGGATATCCTGTTCTCGAAGGGCTCGCCGGTGCGGCCGTCATAAAGCACCGTCTTGCCGTCCCAGTCCTTGCCTGCCTTTACCAGCATGGACTTTATGTCCTCCTCGGTAGCGCCATCGAATACGGGGGTAGCGATGTTCCAGCCAAGGGTCTTGGCGGCCATGCCCAGATGCAGCTCAAGCACCTGACCTATATTCATTCGGGAAGGAACGCCCAGAGGGTTCAGGACTATCTGCAAGGGAGTGCCGTCGGGCAGGAAGGGCATATCCTCCTCGGGAAGTATCCTGGATACAACACCCTTGTTGCCGTGGCGGCCCGCCATCTTATCGCCTACGGATATCTTGCGCTTCTGCGCTATGTATACGCGAACCAGCTCGTTTACTCCCGGAGGCAGCTCGTCCTTGTTTGCCCTCGTGAATACCTTTACGTCTACTATGACTCCGCCTTCGCCATGAGGCACACGGAGGGAGGTATCCCTGACCTCTCTTGCCTTCTCGCCGAATATGGCGCGGAGCAGCCGCTCCTCGGCGGTGAGCTCAGTCTCGCCCTTGGGCGTTACCTTGCCGACCAGTATGTCGCCGCTCTGCACCTCTGCGCCGATGCGGATAATGCCCCGGTCGTCCAGATTGGCCAGCACGTCCTCGCCCACGTTGGGGATATCGCGGGTTATCTCCTCCTCGCCCAGCTTGGTATCGCGGGCTTCGGTCTCGTGCTCCTCGATATGTATGGAGGTATAGACGTCTTCCTTGACGAGCTTTTCGCTTATCAGTACGGCGTCCTCGTAGTTATAGCCCTCCCAGGTCATAAAGCCTATGAGGATATTGCGTCCCAGCGCTATCTCTCCCTGATCGGTGGAGGCGCCGTCCGCTATCACCTGCCCGGGTATTACCCGTTCGCCCTTTACCACTATGGGACGCTGGTTGATGCAGGTGCCCTGGTTGGAGCGTTTAAACTTGATTATGTTGTAGGTTCTGTCGTTGCCGTCATCGCCGGCTATCACTATATGGCTTGCGTCAACGCGCTTTACGACGCCGTGCTGGCGGGAAAGCACCACGACGCCTGAGTCGTGTGCAGCCTTGTACTCCATGCCTGTGCCCACCACGGGAGCCTCGGGCTTGAGGAGGGGCACTGCCTGACGCTGCATATTGGAGCCCATCAGCGCGCGGTTAGCGTCGTCGTTCTCCAGGAATGGTATCATTGCGGTAGCGACGGACACCAGCTGCTTGGGGGATACGTCCATGTAGTCGGTCTCGGTGGCCTTTACTTCGATTATCTCGTCCAACCTTCTTGCAACGACCCTGTCCTTGGCAAACCACACCCTGCCGTTCTCGTCGGTAACGGTAGGCTCGTTTGCCTGAGCCACTATGTAGTCGTCCTCCTCGTCGGCGGTGAGGTAAACTATCTCGCTGCTTATGCTCTTGTTCTTCCCGTCCACCCTGCGGTAGGGCGCCTCAATAAAGCCGTAGCGGTTTATGCGGGCATAGGTGGAAAGGGAGTTTATAAGGCCTATGTTAGGGCCTTCAGGGGTCTCTATGGGGCACATGCGGCCGTAATGGGAATAGTGAACGTCTCGAACCTCGAATGTGGCGCGCTCACGGTTCAGGCCTCCGGGGCCCAGGGCGGACAGCCTGCGCTTATGGGTAAGCTCCGCAAGGGGGTTTGTCTGGTCCATAAACTGGGACAGCTGAGATGAACCGAAGAACTCCTTTATGGCGGCCGTCACGGGGCGGATATTTATGAGGTTGGAGGGCATAGCGGTCTCGGTGTCCTGTATGGACATGCGCTCCCGCACCACGCGCTCGAGACGGGTCATGCCGACGCGGATCTGGTTCTGGAGCAATTCGCCCACACTTCTTATGCGGCGGTTGCCCAGATGGTCGATATCGTCGGTGCGGCCTATGCCGTGGCTCATGCCGAGAAGATAGCTTATGGAGGCGGTTATATCATCGGTGATGATATGGCGGGGTATAAGGTCGTACACCCGGGCCTTCAGGAACTTCTTGAGCTCCTCCTCTTCCATGTCTCCCGCTTCCTCCAGAAGCTTCATGAAGGTGGGGTAATGTACCTTCTCGTTCAGACCGGCCTCTTCGGGATCGAACTTCAGGTAGCACTTGGCGTCCACGAACAGGTTGCCGAGTATCTTTACCCTGGCGCCGTCGGGCGCTACGACGTATACGCCGTGTACGCCGGCGTTTTCGATTGCCTCGGCGGCCTCGCGGCTTATTACTTCTCCCTCAGTGGCAAGTATCTCGCCGGTACCGGGAGCTATGACGTTCTCCGCCGCAGTAAGGCCGTGGAGGCGTGAGGCGATGGAGAGTTTCTTATTAAACTTATAGCGGCCCACTCTGGCAAGGTCGTAGCGTTTGTCAAAGAACAGGGCGTTCAGCAGGCTGCGCGCGGATTCCTCTGTAGGAGGCTCGCCGGGGCGCTGGCGCTTGTATATCTCTATCAGGCCTTCCTCGGTGTTTTTGGTTGTATCCTTCTCGAGGGTTATCTTCAGGCGCTCGTCTTCGCCCAAAAGCTCCAGTATCTCGCCGTCTGAGCTGTAGCCCAGGGCGCGCAGCAGCGCAGTTATAAAGACCTTCCTCTGGCGGTCGATCTTTACGTACATTATCTCGTTGCTGTCGGTCTCGTACTCAAGCCAGGCGCCGCGGTTAGGTATCACCTGAGAGGCAAAGAGGTGCTTGCCGACTTTATCTATAGATTCGGAATAGTATACGCCGGGTGAGCGGACCAGCTGAGAGACTATTACCCGCTCTGCACCGTTTATGATGAACGTGCCCTGCTCGGTCATAAGAGGGAAGTCGCCCATGAACACGGGCTGTTCCTTGACCTCGCCGGTCTCTTTATTTATAAGGCGAACTGTAACGCGAAGCGGGGCGCAGTAGTTTACGTCCCTTTCCTTGCACTCCTCCACCGAGTATTTCGGATGGTCGAAATCTATGGAGTAATCTACAAACTCAAGGACGAGCTTTTCGGAATAGTCTGTAATGGGCGAAATGTCGTCAAGAACTTCCTTGAGATCCTCCTCCACAAAGCGCTGATAGGAATTTTTCTGAACCTCTATCAGGTCGGGCATATCAAGAACTTCATTGATACGGGAAAAGCTCATGCGCTTTTTCTTGCCCATGTAAACCTCATGCACCATCGCGTTCACTCCTTATACTTTGTTATTACCATATAACCATGGATTATATTATCGGCGCGTCACTCCATATGAGCATTTCCATTTTGTGGGCATAGGATACCCAGCATGATTTTTGTGGGAAAAATCAACTGTAAAAAGGCCAATCCCCGCAATTTACCATGCTAACGCAGTATATTATTGTAACACCGCGTGTCAAGGTTGTCAACGAGAATAATGGCCTTTCTTAATATTTTTTATATTTGGTTTATGTTTGGTCAGCTTCCGGGCAATCGGCCCTGCTTTTTTCTATGCCTGCTTTACCTTGGCGAATATCATTCTGCCTGCCGAGGTCTGCAATACGCTTGTAACCGTGACGTCCACCGTCTCCCCCACTAAGCGCCTGCCATTTTCTATGACTATCATAGTGCCGTCATCCATATAGCCTATACCCTGGCCCGCCTCCTTGCCCTCCTTGACCACGAACACGCTCATTTCCTCGCCGGGCATTGCGATGGGCTTGAGGGCGTTTGCCAGCTCGTTTATATTGAACACGGGTACCTTGCGCACAGCCGCCACCTTGTTAAGGTTATAATCGTTGGTTACAACCACGCCGCCAAGCTCCGATGCCATGAGTATCAGCTTGGCGTCCACCTCGTCCACATCCTTATAGTCAGTGCTGACTACGGTGATGGGGACGGACTTTTTATCCTGCATGCCCTTGAGTATGTCCAGCCCCCGCCTGCCCCTGTTGCGCTTGAGGCCATCCGAGCTGTCCGCAATATGCTGAAGCTCCCTGAGCACAAAGCTCGGCACTATTATTTCGCCCTCAATTATGCCGGTATCACATATTTCCGCGATGCGTCCGTCGATTATGACGGAGGTATCCAGAAGCTTGGGCCGTGCCGAGCCGTGAGCCTTGCCGTGGCCGCCCGCGGCGGGTATGGGGAACTGCCCCTTCCGCCTGCTCATGGCGCTCCACCCAAGGTATCCGAAGGCGATGTACAGTATTACGTCTATGACCAGAACTACCCACGCAGGCTTGAAGCGCGCCACCAGAGTGCTCGCCAAAAATGCAACAACGAGCCCGGCGATCAGACCGCAAACGCAGTAGAGCAGCTGCCCCGCTGGCATTGCTGACATACCGGCCTCGGCATAGCTTATGGCGGCGGTAAGCGGTTCGGCAAATAAAAGATTAAAAATGATTGCAATAATAGTACCCGAACCCACAAACACAAGCGCCAGTCCCCATGGAAGCATACGCTGATACAGCGTAAGCCCCTCCGGGAAGGTGATAACCCTGTTCGCAAGCGCTACAAGCCCCACACCCACCGCGGCTCCCGCCAGGGTGAGCAATAGTCTTGCGACTTTTTTAGCCAATTCTTAATTCCTTTCGTTTAACGGCCCTTGGCCTTATTTTGATATTACCCGATAATATCTCGGATTTCGTCTATATCCCTGCCACTGGCAGCCGAAAGCTCGGCAGAGAGCACCTGCCGGGCGGTTATGAGCATCTTTCTGTCCCCTGCGGAGAGGCCCTTGAGGGAATCCCGCCTTTTGAGGCACTTTATAACGTCGGCGACGTCGTATATGTCGCCGCCCTTGAGCTTTGCCAGGTTGTCCCTGTAGCGCTGGTTCCAGTTTTCGCTTTCGGCACACACTGCCGCCGCGTCAAGGTATTCAAAGATCTTCTCGCACTCCGAAGAGTCTATCACAGGTCTCAGGCCAACGCTGTCGGCCGAGGCTACCGGCACCATTGCCGTAAGCTTCGATGTAATGAAGCGCAGGATATAATACTTGGCCCTTTCGCCAAGCATATCCTTTTCCTGAATGCTTTCCACGATACCCACCCCATGCATGGGATAAAACACGCTGTCGCCTACATCGAACACCTTTTCCTCCTGTTCTCCGTTCATGTGTGCTTCGGAAGGCCTGTCCGAAAAATGGGTGTATCCTTCCACATCATATATTAACTATACACTTCCTTACGGCCCCTTGTCAAACAAAATGCCCTGTTTTCCTGTTTTTTCCGGTTATTGGCCGCCATCGCCCCGGCCTGATATCATGGCGCCCCGTACCATTACCGAGGGGCTGCCGACGCAGCTGCCTCCGGGCATTGAGAAGCGCAGGTCGCCGCCCACCCTTACTATGGATCTGAGCAGCTCTGTAAAATCTCCGCTCAGCGTTATCTCGTTTACGGCACGGACGTCCCTGCCGTCCTTTATGAGCCGCCCTTTGCACAGCACCGAGAACTTGCCGCTCACCGGGTTCACCCCGGCGTGGAGGCCGGAAAAGTCGGTGATGAGCAGGCCGTCCCCCAGCTCGCTTATGAGCTGCCCCAGCGTGCCTTCCTTTGGCGCTATGTAAAAATTGGTTATTCTCACGCCTACCGGCGAGCCGGCGCTGCTCCTGCCGCCGTTTGAGGTGGACTTTACCCCCGCCTTCTTGGCGGTCTTGAGGTTGTGCAGCAGCGTCTCCAGCTTTCCGTCCTTTATCACCGCCTTGGCTACGGAAGGAGTACCCTCATCGTCAAAGGGACTTGGATTGATGGGGTAAAGAGGGTCGTCCATCAGCGTGACGCACTCTGCCGCCATATCCTCGCCCTCCCTGCCCGCCAGAGGCGAAAGGCCCTTCTGGGCGGCGTCGGCAGAAAACATGCCTGCAAAAGCACCCAATATGCTTGCCATAGCGTCGTTGCGGAGTATTATATCGTACTTACCGGGCGCTACGGGCGCGGGATCCATGGCGGCTATGGCCTCATCGACGGCCTCCCGCCCACAGCCCGCTATGTCCAGCGCCTCTCCGTCTGCCCGGAATGCAAAGCCGTCCCGCATCTGGCCCTTATCCTCCAGCACCGGCTCCACATAGCAGCAGGATACCCTGTCGCTCCTTTCGGCCCTGAGGCCCAGAGTGTTGTATATACAGAATCTGCCGCCTGCGGTGACTACCTTGCAGCAGGCCACCCGCTTTACCCGGCCGTCGCACCGCTTTGTCTCCCGCTCCAGCGCCTTGCAGAGCTCTATCTTTTCCGATTCATCCATGTCCTTCAGGGCATCGGTCTTTTTTTGTATTTCGGGATACTCCGCAGGCTCCGCCATGGGGTGTATATCCTCGCTCTTTACCGTCTCCGCATTATCTATGGCCTCCTCCACAAAGCCCTCCGGGTCATCCATAGCTTCGGTATAGGCGTAGCCGTTCCTTCCGTCCTTCTGTACCCTTATGCCTAAACCGAAGGAGGAGCTTACGGTATAGTCGTCCACCTCGTCCTCCAGTACACCTACCGAGAACTCATCGGACTCGTTTACGCATACCTCCGCACCGTCGCAGCCCCTGTCCATGGCAATGGTCATGAGCCTGTGGGCGTATTCCTTTATTTTCTCATCCGCTTTTATCCCGGCCTTATGCTCCCTGTCAAGCCCGTTATGCATCACAGTCTGCCTCCCTTTCCGCCAACGGTTATGCCGCTCACCCTTATCCTGGGCTGTCCCACGTTTGTAGGCACACTGCCGGAGCGTGAGCCGCACATGCCGTGGCCAAACCACATATTCATGCCTACCCGGTCTATCTTCATAAGCACCTCCGCCCCCCGGCCTATGAGGGCTGCGCCCCGTACCGGGCAGTGTATCTTGCCGTCCTTTACCCAGTAGCCTTCCAGCACCGAGAAGTTAAATTCGCCTGTCAGCGGGTTCACCGAGCCTCCGCCCATCTTAGCCGCAAAAAGCCCCTCTCCCATGGTCCTTATCATCTCCTCCTCGTCATCGTAGCCGGGGGCGAAGAAGGTGTTGGTCATTCTGGAGGTGGGTGCGAACTCGTAGCTCTGCCGCCTGGCGGAGCCTGTCATGGGCTGGTTCATTATCCGGCTGCCCAGCCTGTCCACAAGATAGCTCTTAAGCATACCGTTTTGTATGAGTACGTTGCACTGGGATGGGTTGCCCTCGTCGTCGTAGCGTATGCTGCCCCATTCGCCGGGGAGTGTGCCGTCGTCTATGGCGGTAACTATATCGCTGGCTATCTTCTGGCCCAGCTTTCCGCAGAATTCGGAATTGCCGCGGGCGACGGAGGTAGCCTCCAATGAATGCACGCAGGCCTCGTGGAGTATGACTCCGCCGAAGCCGCCGTCTATGACTACCGGCATATATCCCGCCGGGCAATCCACTCCGTGAAGCATTGTAACGGCAGTCCGGGCGGCGGTGCGCCCATCCTTTTCCGGGTCTATCAGCTCATAAGCCTCAAAGCCCATGCCGAAGGCAGGTATCTCCTGCCCGGTCTGGAATTCCATGCCGTCGCTTGCCACCGCGGTAAAGGCGAGGCGGGTGCGCGGACGCCTGTCCTCCGCCCATACTCCCTCGGTGTTGCAGACCAGCACCTTTTTATCCGTATCCATATATGCGGCGCTGACCTTGGTTATCTCGCCGGACTCAGCCTTCGCCGCGTCTGTTCCAAGCTTTAACAGGTGCACCCGCCTTGCGTTATCCACCGCCGAGAATGGTATCCTGCACCTGTAGTTGCCGTCGCGTATATCCGTGAAGGGCAGCACGCCACCCCCCTCGCCCTTTATTATGGCCGAGGCCCTTTTCGCCGTCTCCACAAGGGCGGACTCGGATATATCCACCGTATAGGCGTAGGCGGAACGGGTACCGGAAAGTATGCGCACCCCCGCGCCCCGGGCGCGGCTGTAGGCGGCATTCTCCACCACGCCGTCCAGCATGGATATGCTGTGGCTCTCCCCGTCCTCCATGTAAAGCTCCGCGAAGTCTCCCCCTGTTGCCAGGGCCGCGTTGAGCACCCTTTCAGCCGATGTCCTGCTTATCATTTTTCCTTTATCCTTCCCTGATTGATATGGTTCTGGCGTATCTTCCCTTCGCTGCCCAGCTCGCCGGGTATGTAGTACTTATGGCCCTTCACGCTGGGAGGCATGTACTCCTGAGCCACCACATGGCCGGGATAGTCGTGGGGGTACTTATACCCCCTGCCGTGGCCCAGCTTTGACGCGCCGGGGTAGCTGGTATCCCTGAGGTGTATGGGCACCGGCTGGTCGGGTATGCTCTTTGCCTCGGCGAAGGCCGTATCCTTTGCGATGACTACCGAGTTGGATTTCGGGCTCTCGCAGATGAATATTATTGCCTGCGTTATGGACAGCCCTGCCTCAGGCATCCCTATGAACTCCAGCGCCTGAGCCGCCGCCACCGCCTGCACCATGGCCTGGGGGTTGGCGAGGCCCACGTCCTCCGAGGCGTGGGCTATGAGCCTGCGGCAGATTATCCGCGGGTCTATGCCCGCGTATATGAGCCGGGCGAACCACGCTATTGCAGCGTCGCTGTCCCCGCCCCGAAGGCTCTTGCAGAAGGCGGACAGCATATCGTAAAACTGCTGATCGTCGCAGTTTATGAGCTTCTGCTGTATGCTCTCGGCGGCGATATCCTCCGTTACGTGTATCACCCCATTCCCGTCCGCCTCGGTGGTGAGTATGGCCAGCTCTATGGCGTTGAGCGCCGTCCTCACGTCGCCGTTGGCTATGCGGGCGATATGGTCGTAAGCACCCTCGTCCACCTCGGCGTTGTAATTGCCCATGCCCCGTTCCTTATCGGCCACGGCGGCCTTGACGCACTTCTTTACGTCCTCCTCGGTCAGCGGGTAAAACTGGAAGGCGCGGCACCGGGAAACAATAGCCCCCGTCATGGACACCATGGGGTTTTCCGTGGTGGAGCCTATGAATTTTATTATTCCGCGCTCCAGGGCCGGCAGTATGCTGTCGCTCTGGGCCTTGCTCCAGCGGTGGCATTCATCGAGCAGGAGATACGTCTCCCTGCCGTAGAGCTTAAGGTTATCCTCCGCCGCCGCTATCACCTCGCGCACGTCCTTTACGCCGGAGGTAACGGCGTTGAGCTTTACAAAATCCGATCCCGTGGTGTTGGCGACTATTGAGGCCAATGTGGTCTTTCCGCAGCCCGGGGGGCCGAAGAATATGCTGGACTGGAGGGAATCCGTCTCGATGGCTCTCCTTAAAAGCTTTCCCTTGCCCACTATATGCTGCTGGCCCACAAATTCGTCCAGCGTCCTTGGGCGCATCCTGTCCGCCAGCGGCGCGTGCTTATTCATGCCGGCCGAAAAAAGATCCATGCCGCTTACCTTTCCTTTGCTGTAATTTACCTTACAGTAAATTATACCATGGCAAGCGGCACAGTTAAAGCTTTCGAAAAAGTGGTTAAAAACCACTTTTTCGAGTTTTTTTCATCCGGTGCTTGCGCCTATTGCGCGGCCAGCACCGAATGCAGGGAAAGCCTTGCTGCGCAAGCGCTTTTTGCGGA
>ERZ825670.4309-NODE-4309-length-11096-cov-3.038040_pt1 | contig 11096 bp, 11 predicted proteins | sample MGYA00519929_ERZ825670 | MGnify/ENA primary metagenome ERZ825670 (study PRJEB31778, sample SAMEA3449207) | human gut metagenome | biome: human gut; feature: human-associated habitat; material: faeces | place: United Kingdom | collected 2010/2012 ...
CAGGCGTTCGACCGGAACGGCGAACGCTATGCACTGCGCGAGGTCTTCGACGCCTATATGCGCTTCGGCGGAATGCCGGGCATCGCCGACGTCGGTTTGGAGCAGGAAAAGGCGTTGTCGCTTCTGGATGGCATTTACTCCACCGTCGTGATTCGCGATATTTTGGAGCGGGAAAAGCGCCGGGGGCAAAAGCAGATCACAGACCCCGCGCTGCTGCGGAAGATCATCCTGTTCCTCGCCGATAATATCGGCTCCAGCGTTTCCATCGCTTCCATCGGCAATACGCTGGTAAACGAAGGGCTTCTGGAGGACGGCAGGCGCAGGGGCGCGCCCAGCGCGCATACCGTGCAGGCGTATGTGAACGCGCTTCTGGAGAGCTACTTCTTCTACGAGATCAAACGCTTTGACATCAAGGGCAAGGCCTACCTCCGTACACTCGGAAAATATTATATCGTTGACATCGGCCTTCGCAACTATCTGCTGGGTTTTCGCCATCGGGACAGCGGGCACGCCATCGAGAACGTCGTTTACTTCGAGCTGCTTCGCCGCGGTTACGATGTGGCAATCGGCAAGATCGGCAATGCCGAAGTGGACTTCATCGCAACGAACGCCGACGAAAAAAAGTATATTCAGGTAACGGAATCTATGATGAGCGAGGACATCCGGAAACGGGAGCTTGCGCCGCTGCAAGGCATCCGTGATAATTACGAAAAAATCGTGTTGTCCCTTGAGCCGGGGCTTGACGCTTCCTATGAGGGCATCAAATCCGAAAACCTCATTGATTGGCTGCTCAGCGAATGAGCGCCGAATTTGAACGTTTTTGCCGCTCATTCTTCCGGCATATAAAAACGGGACCGTCCAGTTTCGCTTGACGACCCCGTTTTTTGCTTTTCCGCTTTTTATCATGCGTCCTTCTTCGGCGCAAGCTCGCTGAAAAGCAGCGCCGCGAAGATCACCGCAAAGCCCACGACCATTTGCGGCGTAACCTTTTCCCCCAGCAGCAGGCAGGAAAACAGCACGCCGAACACCGATTCCAGCGACAGCAGAATCACCGCATGCGAGGCGGGCGCCATGCTCTGGCCGATGTTTTGCAGGCTCATGCCGATGGTGGTGGAAAACACCGCGATATACAGCAGCCCGCCGACGGAGCCGAGGGTAAATTCCATCGGCATGCCGCGCTCAAAGATCAGGCTGTATACCGCTGCATACAGCCCGCAGAACGCGAATTGCAGCACGATCAGCGCATAGGTGTTCGTCTTCTTCTGGCACTGCTCCACCGCGATGATATGCGCCGCGAACAGGAAACCGCAGGCCAGCGTCAGCAGATCGCCGACATTCAGTCCCCCGGCCTGCCCATCCAGCGACAAAAGCCCGATGCCGACAAGCATCAGCGCCGCCGCGATCAGGTTGCCCTTTTGCAGCTTCTGATGAAACAGCAGCGCGCAGCCAAACGGCACGAGCAGCACGTAGATCGTCGTCAGAAACGCATTCTTGCCCGCCGTCGTATATTGCAGGCCGATGGTCTGCACGATATATGCCCCGAAGAGCGCCAGCCCGACCAGCGCGCCGCGCGCCACGTCCCCGCGCGTCAGTCCCCTCAGACGCTTACGAAACAGCGCGCCCGTGATCGCCGCCGCAATCAGATAGCGCATGGCGATAATCGCCCCCGGCGGAAAGCTGTCCAGCGCGTTTTTCACCACAGAAAACGCGCAGCCCCAAATCAGCGCTGTCAATAAAAGCAGGCCGTCGGCCAGAATCTCGCGTTTTGTCATCCGTTCATACACCCTTATTCCCGATTTTTGCATAAGCATGCAGGCGGGCTCTATTTTAGCATAAACCCGCGCGGAAGAAAAGCTCTTTACACCTTCTTTGTTTTGGTGTATCATGTTTGATAAGCGAATATCGTTATTCAACCGCATCTGAATATAAGGAAGACATCAAACAGGAAGACATAAAAAGGAGATTTTGTTATGGACGATAAAACCATTCCATCTTTGGTTCTCCCCGGTGAGGAAGCCCCTCAGCAGGCCGCCGCGGCCGTTCAGGAAGCGCCCGCCGCGCAGGAAGCGCCTGTCCAGCAGGAAGCGCCTGCCGCGCCCGCCCAGCAGGATGTGCAGACTCCTGTGGACGCGAAGGACGATTCTCTGAATTTTGACAACCTGTCGCCCGAGGAGCAGGCCGCCGTGCTGGCGTTCGTGGATCGCATCGACATCCACAACAGCGAAACGGTGCTCAAATACGGCAACGCCGCGCAGACGAAGATTTCCCAGTTCTCCGACAAGATTCTCGAGGACGTCAAGACCAAGGACACCGGCGCGATTTCCGACATGCTGACCCAGCTTGTCGCCGAGCTGAAGGGCTTCGACGTGGACGAGGGCAAGAAGGGCGGCCTGTTCGGCCTGTTCAAGAAAGCCGGCAGTAACATCGCCCAGCTTCGCGCGAAATACGACAAGGTGGAGGAGAACGTCGCGCAGATCATCGCCACCCTGCAGGGGCACCAGAAGCAGTTGATTTCCGATTGCAAGATGCTCGACGAGCTGTACGCGCAAAACGAGCAATACTACCACGAATTGACGCTCTACATCATCGCGGGCGAACTGAAGCTCCAGAGGCTGCGCGAGGAAGAGCTTCCGCCGCTTCTGGCCAAGGCGCAGCAGACCGCCGACCCGGCCGACGCGCAGATCGCCAACGATTTCAGCCAGCTCATTTCGCGGTTTGAAAAGCGCATCCACGACCTCAAGCTCACGCGCATGGTTTCCGTGCAGATGGGTCCGCAGATCCGCCTGATGCAGAACAACGACAATGTGCTCGCCGAGCGCATCCAATCCACCGTCGCCAACACGATTCCGCTCTGGAAGAGCCAGATGGTCATTGCCATGGGCATGCAGCACGCCGAAAGCGCGCTCAACGCGCAGAAGGCCGTCACCGACATGACCAACGAGCTGCTGCGCGCCAACGCGGAGCGCCTCAAGATGGGCACCATCGAGACGGCGAAGGAAGCCGAGCGCGGCGTTGTGGATATCGAAACCATCCGCGCCGCGAACACGGCGCTCATCGACACCCTGACCGAAGTGCAGAAGATTCAGCGCGAGGGCGCTCAGAAGCGCGCCGCCGCCGCCATCGAGCTTGGCCGTCTGGAAAAGGAACTGCGCGACAAGGTGCTTGAAATCGACAATTAAACCGGCGGATGCCCCCTGCATCCCCGGCTTTCCTCCAAAGGGACTGTCAAGCTTAACCCGAACATTTCAAGGAACAAATATCTAAGCATTATAGAATATGGGGCTTTGCCCCATCGCCCCACCAAAGGGCTTTCCGTTTTCTGCTGTTTGTTTCCGCCACTGGCGGCAACAGCCGAAAACCTCTTTGGAAACCTTCGGGCAAAAATACTTAGTTTTTCTTGAAATATCGGTGTTGTTAGATTGACAGTCCTTTATTTTGCAGAAAGGAGCTTCCCCTTATGAACACACGGGGCAAGCGTTACCATCCCGTCAAGCCCGCCCGCAGCTACAAGGAGCAGCTCGCCCGCCTGACCGACATCCACGGCCTGACGATTGAGGACGAAGCGCGAGCGCGCTATATCCTCTCCACCGTCAACTATTACCGCCTGACGACCTACGGCAAGCATCTGCGCCGCGCGGACGACCCGGATCTCTTTCTGCCCGGCGTATCGCTGGAGACGCTGTACGGCCTATACCGGTTTGACATGAACCTGCGCCACCTGCTGCTCCCGGTGCTGGAGTTTTTCGAGGTGCAGCTCCGCGCCAAAATCGCCTATCAGCTGGCCATCACCTACGGCTCGCTGGGCTATATGGATGCGGAGAATTTCCGCGCCGAGGTTTTGCCCAACGGCGCTTCCGTCCATAAAAGCCTGATCGGCAAATTCAAAAACGAGGTCAAGCGGCAGGGCGCGCTCCCGTTCGTGCGCCACCACAAAATCAAATACGGCGGCCAATTCCCGATTTGGGCGGCCGTCGAACTGTTCACCTTCGGCATGCTCGGCTCGCTGTTTGACCTCATGCGGGAAGGCGACCAGCGCGCCGTCAGCCGAGAATACGACCTCTCGCCGGAGGCGCTTTCACGACTGATCGCCGCCGCCGTGGATGTGCGCAACATCTGCGCGCATTACAACCGGCTCTACAACCAGATTCTCCCGGATCAGCCGCTCCTGCCCAACCATCTGCGCCTGTATGAAAGCGACCGCCTTTTCCCGCTCCTGCTCGTCTTCGCGCATGCACTGGGGCGCGAGCGCGTGTTTGCGCGCCTGCTCACGGGGCTTTCGCTGCTGGAAGCCGATTACCCCGAGGCCGATTTGTCGCTCTGCGGGTTTCCCGAGGATTGGCGCGCCGTTCTGGAAGCAGAGGCCGCGCAGGCCTGAGTCGGCGCAAGCCCCTTTTACTTTCCGACGCAGAATTTCGCAAACACCTCGTCGATGACCCTTTCGCTCATCGTTTCGCCCGTGATTTCGCCCAGCGCGTCCAGCGCCGCGGACAGATCCACCGCCGCGACGTCCAGCGGCATGCCGTCCTCAATCGCCGTCACCGCGTCGCAGAGCGCCGCGCGGGCGCGTCCGGCCGCCTCCACATGGCGCGCCTGAGAGAGCGCCGAGGATTCCGCGCCGTCCGCCGGAACGAACGCCGTCAGCGCGTCCCGGAGCGCCTCCATGCCCTCGCCGCGCGTTGCGCAAACCGTCACCATCGACACGTCGCCAAAGGCCGCGCGCACATCCGCCGCCGTCAGCCGCTGCGCGAGGTCGCCCTTGCTGAGCACGATCATCTGCGGCGCAAGGCCGAAAAGCGCCGCCTTATCTTCCTCGGTCAGCGGGCTTGCGCTGTCCAGCACCAGCGCCCGCACATCCGCCTCCGCGAGCGCTTTTTTGGCGCGCTCCACGCCGATGCGCTCCACCGCGTCGCCCGTCTCCCGAAGCCCGGCCGTATCCGTCAGCAGGACGCGCACCCCGCCGATCTGCACGGCCTCGGTCAGCGTATCCCGCGTCGTGCCGGGAATATCCGTCACAATCGCGCGTTCGCCGCCCAGCAGCGCGTTCAGCAGGCTGCTCTTGCCCGCGTTCGGCCTGCCGCAGAGCACCACGCGCAAGCCCTCGTCCTCGATGCGCCCCGCCCGCGCGTCGCAGGCCGCCGCCAGCTTCGCCGCAATCACCTTGCAGGCCGCCGTCACCTCCCGCGCGGTCTGCGTCTCCTCCACCTCGTCCGGGAAGTCGATTGCCGCCGCCATGGCCGCCAGCAGGGACGTGATCTCCTCCCGCGCCGTCCGCACGAACGCGGAAACGCCGCCCTCCATCTGCCGCACGGCGCTGCGCATGGCGCGCTCGCTCCCCGCGCGGATCATCCGCATCACGCCCTCGGCCTGCGCCAGATCAATGCGCCCGTTCAGAAACGCCCGGTAGGTGAACTCGCCCGGCTCGGCCATCCGCGCGCCCGCCGCCATCAGCAGCCTCAGAATCTTGCCGACCAGCGCCTGCGATCCGTGGCAGTGAATCTCCGCCACGTCCTCCCGCGTGTAGCTGTGCGGCGCGCGCATCAGCACGGCCATCGCCTCGTCCGCAACGCCGCCATCCTCCATCACATAGCCGTAGGTCAGCACGCGGTTTTCCAGCGGCTTCCCGTTCTTCGCCCGGAACACGCGCGATATGATCCGCAAGCAGTCCGCCCCGCTCACGCGGACAATCGCCACGCCGCCCTCTCCCGCCGCCGTCGCCTGCGCCGCGATGGTATCCCGATTTTGAAACATGCGCCGTTCCTCCCTCTGTGTTTTCCAATCTGTTTTGATTATACCACGACCGTCCGCGGTTGAAAAGCGCGCAAACCGGCCGCCTTCCTTCATCGAACCTGCCGAAAAGCGCCCGTTTGGCGAACTTTTTCCCGGCTTCTCTTGATTTCGCACGAAAAACTGTGTAGAATAGAGGTTATGGCTTACGTCCCTTTGCGGACGGCTTGTTTTTCTTCACAACCAAAGGAGGTTCCGCATCCGATGCAAAATGTGCAGCGAATTGTTCTGGTGGACTTCGGCGCGCAGTATACCCAGCTGATCGCCCGCCGTGTGCGCGAAGCCAAGGTTTTCTGCGAGGTTGTTTCCTACCTGACGCCGCTTTCCGAAATCCTTGAAAAGAAGCCGGTGGGCATCATCCTCTCCGGCGGCCCCGCTTCCGTGCTCGACGCGGATGCGCCGCATATCGACCCGGCCATCTACGAGCAGGGCATCCCGGTTCTGGGCATCTGCTACGGCATGCAGCTGACGGCCTACACCCTCGGCGGCACCGTCGAGCGCGCCGCCCAGCGCGAATATGGCCGCGTCCCGGTGGATTTCGACGTCAACAGCCCGCTGTTTGCCGGCATGAAGGCGCAGTCCGTCGCGTGGATGAGCCACACCTTCCACGTCACCCGTGCGCCGGAGGGCTTCACCTCCATCGCCCACAGCGAAAACTGCGCGTTCTGCGCGATGGCGAACCCCGAAAAGCGCATCTACGCGGTGCAGTTCCACCCGGAAGTCACGCACAGCGAAGAGGGCCAGAAGGTCATCGCCAACTTCCTGTATAACGTCTGCGGCTGCACGGGCGACTGGACGATGAGCACCTTCATCGACAACGCCATCGCCTCCATCCGCGAGCAGGTCGGCCCGAACGGCTGCGTGATGCTCGGCCTCTCCGGCGGCGTGGATTCCTCCGTCGCAGCGGCGCTGATCTCCCGCGCCATCGGCGAGCGCCTGACCTGCGTTTACGTCGATCACGGCTTCATGCGCAAAAACGAAACCGAATCCGTCCGCGAGGTCTTCACCAAGCAGTTCCCGGTGAATCTGGTCATCGTGGACGCGCGCGAGCGCTTCCTGACCAAGCTGGCGGGCGTTTCCGATCCGGAGACGAAGCGCAAGCTCATCGGCGGCGAATTCGTCTACTGCTTCGCCGACGAAGCCAAGAAGCTCGAGGGCGTGGAATTCCTCGCGCAGGGCACGATTTACCCGGACGTGATCGAATCCGGCTCGGTCAAGGGCAGCGCGGTGATTAAGTCGCACCACAACGTCGGCGGTCTGCCAGCCGACGTGCGCGCGAAGTTCACCGGCGGTCTGGTGGAGCCGCTCCGCATGCTGTTCAAGGACGAGGTTCGCAAGGTCGGCGAGCATGCCGCACGACATGGTTTGGCGTCAGCCGTTCCCCGGCCCCGGTCTGGCGATCCGCATCATGGGCGACATCACGGCGGACAAGCTGGAAACCGTTCGCGAGAGCGACGCGATTCTGCGCGAGGAAGTCGCGCTGGCCGGTCTTGAGCGCGACGTCAACCAGTATTTCACCGTGCTGACCAACACCCGCACCGTCGGCGTGATGGGCGACGAGCGCACGCACGATTTCGTGCTGGCCATCCGCGCCGTGACGACCGACGACTTTATGACCGTCGATTGGGCGCGCCTGCCCTACGATCTGCTCGCCAAGGTCAGCGCGCGCATCGTCAACGAAGTGCCGCGCGTCAACCGCGTCGTGTACGATATCACCACCAAGCCGCCGGCAACGGTGGAGTGGGAATAATCCGAAACGGTCAAAAAAGTCAGGCATTGTTTGGTTTTTGATCCCATCAAAAGCCAAATGATACGGATTTGATACTTTCGGTCTTATTCTTCAAAATTTGAGGAAGACATGAAAATGCCCTCCGAAACGGCAAAGTTTCGGAGGGTTTTTCATGTCTTTATTCTTTTCTCCACACTTTTTTCGGTTTGAACTTCCCGCAGTCGTCGGCGGTGGAAGGCCAGTTCAGCTTCCATTCCTGATATTCCTCGCGGGTGATCTCCCTGCGCCGGAGCTGCTGCTTACGGAGCATCCACTCAGCCATGAAGCTGTCAAGGATATTGTAGTCAAAGCAGACTGCCACGCGCTTATGCGGCAGGTCGGCATCCGTGTTATCGACGGTTTCGACAAGGTGCATCCATGGGTACTGGTCGTCCAGCTCAAAGAGCGCGTGAAGAATCCCCTCCGCGTCGTTCATCGTCGGGTCTTCCAGATATGCCACGCTCACATCCAGCGCCGCGGCGATTTTCCGCATCAGTTCTTCTTTCGGTTTGCGGGAATTGTTTTCATACTGAGCAATGCGAACGTCCGCGCTCTTTTCATCGAAGCCGACCGCCATTCCCAGCTCCTTCATCGTCATCCCGCGGAAATTCCGCACCCGTTTGATTCTATCCCCCACTGCCATAGCGGTGTTCCTCCCTGATTCATCTCGTTCCCGCTCAGTATACCACACGAAAAAATCCCGCTCAAGGGATACTAAATAAAAAAAGTTAGAAATTTTTCTTCAAAAGGGCTTGCTAAGTATATTTGTTTAGTGTATGATAAAAGCGTCGATACTAAGCAAAAATATATAGTATCCGGAAAGTGAGGAACACACCATGAAAACCAACAATTCTATTCTCGTCACCGCGCCGGAAATCGCCAAAGACCTCGGCATTTCCACCACCAGTGCCTACAAGCTCATCCACAAATGGAACGCCGAGCTTGAAGCGAAGAACTACACGACCATCTCCGGGAAGGTCAGCCGCAGATACTACTATGAACGGATCTACGGCATGAACGCCCCGGCAGACAACGGGGAGGCGATGTAATGCCCGCTTACAAGGACACCAACGGAACCTACTTCGTTTCTTTCTACTACGAAGATTTTCGCGGCGTAAAGAAACGGAAAATGAAACGCGGTTTTGCCCGTCGGCGCGACGCGCTGGACTGGGAACGCCGCTTTCTGCTGCAAAGCACCGCCGACCTGAACATGAAGTTTTCGGACTTCGTTGAAATCTACCGAAACGACAAACAGATGCGCATCCGCGAAAGCACATGGGAATCCAAGAACAACATGATCGACCTGAAGATTCTGCCGTATTTCAAGGATCGCCCGATCAACGCCATCGAGCCGAAGGACATCATCGCCTGGCAGAACGAAATCATGAACCTGAAAAAGCCGAACGGTGAGCCGTATTCGACCACCTATCTCAAATCCATCCACAGTCAGCTCAGCGCGATTTTCAACCATGCGGTTCGCTACTACCGCCTGCAAAAGAATCCCGCCGGGATCGTCGGCAACATGGGGAAGGATTCACACAAGGAAATGCTGTTCTGGACAAAGGACGAGTATCTGAAATTCGCCAAAGTGATGATGGACAAGCCGACTTCCTACTATGCTTTCGAGGTGCTGTACTGGTGCGGCATCCGGCTGGGCGAGCTGCTGGCGCTGACCGCTTCGGATTTCAACTTCGAGCGGCAGACGCTGACCATCAACAAATCCCTTCAAAACATCAAGGGCAATATCATCATCACGCCGCCCAAGACGCCCAAGAGCAACCGAACGATCAAAATCCCGCAGTTTCTCGTGGATGAGATGCAGGACTACATCAAGTCGCTGTATGGGCTGGAACCCGACGACCGCATCTTCCCCATCTCCAAGGCATATCTGCACCATGAGATGAACAGGGGCGCGAAAGCCGCAGGCGTTAAACGCATCCGGATTCACGATCTCAGACACAGCCACGTTTCCCTGCTGATTGAAATGGGCTTTTCCGCCGTCGCCATTGCCGAGCGTGTCGGGCACGAAAGCATCGACATCACCTATCGTTATGCCCATCTTTTTCCCACCAAGCAGACCGAAATGGCAAACCGGCTCAACAGCGAATGGACAAAGGAGGAAGATAAACCGTGTCCCGAAAAGTGATGGACTGCTGCAACCGCTGGCGAAGCAGAACCGTTTCCTTCCGCATGTCGCCGGAAGAAGACGCGCTGCTCGACAGCATGGTGCGGCTCTCCGGCATGACCAAGCAGGACTACATCATCGCAAGGCTGCTGAAATTTGAAATCACCGTTCAAGGCAATCCGAGGGTGTACAAAGCCATGAAACAGGAACTCGCGTTCCTCTGCGCCCGCCTTTCTGAATCCGGTTCCCTGCCGGATTCGGATTGGGCGGCGAGGCTGGATCACCTGCTTCTGCTCCTTGACGGCATGAAGGAGGTTTGAATCATGCCCAACCAGAGAAATATGCTCGACCAAACAAAAATGACCGCCCCAATTCCGGCTGTTGGCGCAGCCGGGGAGCAGTCACAAAACAAAAAATCCAATGACATTATACCAAAGGACAGGAAAAATAACAACTCCCTGCACACGCTTTCCATGACAGAACTCTACGACACGACCTATCCCCCGAAAGCCGCCATCATCGACGGTCTGCTCTACGCCGGAACTTATCTGTTCGTCGGCGCGCCAAAAATCGGCAAATCCTTCTTCATGGCGCAGCTCAGCTATCATGTTGTAACAAAACATTTATTAATATTGAAAACTATACTTTAAGATTGCTTTTTCCTAAATTGCATTTATCGCAGAGTGTTTGAAGGTTATCCATTGTAGTTTTTCCGCCCAAAGACCATGGAATAATGTGGTCAACATGAAGCACCGTTATTCCACCATCTTTTGCCGGAGAAGCACCGCATGCACAGCAGGAAAAATTATCCCTAGCCAAAACAAGAAATCGTAAACGCTGGTTAATTGTACGCGAAGTTTTATTGCAAACAGAATAGTTTTCATTCCTCTCCAATACAGTATCATCATCTGGTTTATTTATATATTGAATAAAATATTCCAGTGCTTTTCGCCACCCTCCAAATCTATTTTCATATGTTTTTATTGAGTATTTTGTATGTATCTGCATTTGCGAATATGACGGTTGCTTTCCCAGCAAAATCCATACACGCTCAATATCGTCCATGAGGTCCTGTTCCGGAATATTAACAAATGCACGTGACTGTTCAAGTCCAGCCATTTTCAAACATGTAAACCATGAACCAAACCGACGTGTCAAGGTAGTCGAATGAAATTTACCATGTATATTATACTCATTCATTGTTATGGTATTAGCTTTGAGGATAGACGCTACATTTTTTAAATCTGCAATCAATTCCTCATTTGGCACATTTCTGTGAAAATCATCCAGAATAAATTTCATTATTTATCACCTTAAAACGAATTATTTTTATATTTTCAATCGAATGGAAATTAAAAATATTCAAAACACATTTGAGAAATATTATTTAGCTATCCTTCCTTATGCGCACAAAGGCAT
>ERZ825670.4310-NODE-4310-length-11090-cov-2.706298_pt1 | contig 11090 bp, 18 predicted proteins | sample MGYA00519929_ERZ825670 | MGnify/ENA primary metagenome ERZ825670 (study PRJEB31778, sample SAMEA3449207) | human gut metagenome | biome: human gut; feature: human-associated habitat; material: faeces | place: United Kingdom | collected 2010/2012 ...
GCGGGAAGCCTTTCGGCAGGCTTTTGATCAGTTTGCGATAGAAAAGATTGTAGTTTATGATGAGAAAAAAGAAGATAAGTATGTTACCGCAAGCGATTTGAAAAATGATTCGTCGGTTAAAAATATTCTTCTTTTAGGCGTTGATGCCAGAAATGGTGAAAATGCCGAGCAAACACGAAGTGATACTATGATGATTGTAAGCGTTGATTCAAAGCATCATTCTATAAAGCTTGTGTCGTTTCTTCGTGATACTTGGGTGTATATTCCGTCACTCGGGCATGAGCAAAGGCTCAATGCGGCATGCTCTGACGGGGGATATAAAAATGTAGTTGAAACTATTGAATATAATTTCGGTATAGATGTTGAAGGATATGTGGTAACCGATTTTGAAATGTTTAAGGTGCTGGTGGACAGCCTTGGCGGTGTTAAAATTGATGTTACCGAAAAAGAAGCTAAAGAAGTTACAAATCATCCGAAAAGATATGGCGATGTTACACTTGAATCCGGTAATAACAAACTTACCGGTGAGCAAGCACTTGCTTATTGCAGAATAAGGAAGATTGATACCGATTTCGTCAGAACTCAAAGGCAGCGTACGGTTATGAGTGCGATACTTAAAAAAGCACTCACAAATCCTTTTAAACTTTATAAAATGGCATATAACAGTGCACCGTATATTGAAACCGATTTATCAAAGGGTGAACTTATGGGGCTTGTGTCAAAAGCAGGTACTTGCGTATTTAATATTCACCAAACAAGCGTTCCTTTTGACGGAACTTGGGATTATGCAACTATTTGGGGCAACAGTGTTATTAAAATCAATACAGAAAAAAATAAGGACAAACTTATTGACTATATTTATAACTTATCTTCAGCCGATATTAAAGCACAGGAAAAATCAGATGAATAATGTTGACAAAAATGTTAACAAAAAAGGCAACGAATAAAATTCGTTGCCTTTTTTGTTTTTTATCATTTATCAAAAGAAGGATTGAACGCATAGTAGTTTTTACTGTCAAGTTTATCCGTAACAAGCCTTAAGCCTTCACCGAAACGCTGGTAATGCACAATTTCTCTTTCACGCAGAAATTTAATAGGCTCAATAATATCAGGGTCGTCAACAAGGCGCAAAATGTTATCATATGTTACCCTTGCTTTTTGCTCTGCCGCCAAATCTTCATTTAGGTCGCCGATTGTGTCACCGGTTGATGCAATTGATGCGGCATTCCACGGTGAACCGCTTGCGGCAGTCGGGTAAACACCCGCTGTGTGGTCAACAAAATATGCCATAAAATTAGGATTTTTTTCAATTTCGTCTTCGGTTAAATTGCGGGTAAGCTGATGCACCATAGTGCCTATCATTTCAAGATGTCCTAATTCTTCCACACCGATGTCCGTCAATAAACCTTTAAGCTCCGGATACGGCATTGAATAGCGCTGTGAAAGATAGCGAAGTGAAGCACCTAATTCACCGTGAGGTCCACCGTATTGCTTTTAGATATAGATTAGAGATAAAAATAAATAGCGAGGTTGTTATCCTCTTTTTCGTATGTTATATGGTCTATTATTGTGCGGAGTGCTTCGTTTTTGGCTGCTTCGTCTGCTTCCGGTGATTTTATAATTTTAAGTACATTTTGACACTTTTCTAAAAATTCATTAGGAATAGTGTCATTTTTCTTTTTAGGTTGTTGAATTTTAGCTTTTTCATATTCACTGATTCGTGATTGATAAGTGCGCTTTTTGATTCCGTATTCTTCAAGTGTATCGAAGCCTGCATCGTAAGCTTCACTTGCTCGGCGGATTTTTTCTTTTTCCTGCTTGATAAGTTTATCGTAATCAATATTCTCTTGCAGGTCGCTTTGCGTTTTATAAATGATATTAAAATCTAATGTTTTAAGTGTTTCCTCAATCTTATCTATAACAACTCTGTTCGCCTTGGCAATTGAAAGGCTGTGAGATACCTTGCATACACCTCTTGCGTATTGGTGGCATTGCATTGCCGGGTATTTAGTGCCGACATATACGAGTGTTGCGCCACAATTTCCACAGCGTACTAAACCTTTTAGCATGAATTGAACCGGCTGTTCCTTACGCTGATATTTACCGTAGCGCTTTTTCTGGTCCGCAATCATATCCTGCACTTGTTCAAATTTTGCGGTATCAATAACAGCTTCATGCTTTCCGTCAACAATCATAACGCTGCTGTTATCACCTTTATATCGCGATTTTGAGCCTTTGCACTCCGGTGACCAACGAATTTTTCCGATGTAAACCGGATTTTGTAAAATATATTCAACAAAACGATTATCCGGAATGTTTCCACGCTTCGTTCTGATTCCCATTGAGCCTAATTCCTGTGCTATTGCACGGTATCCTTTGCCGGATAAATATGAATCATAAATATAATTGACGATTTTTGCATCATCATTTGGAATAAATGATTTTCCATGCGAATCATAGCCGAACGGAGCAGCACTCATTGCTTCGCCACGGCTGGCTTTTTCAGTCATTCCTCGTGTGACTTCCTGCGAAAGTCTTGTTGAATAGTATTCATCCATAAACTCGATTATTCTTTCGATTAGAGGAGCAAAAGGCGAATCGTCTATTGTTTCGCTGACGGATATAACAGCCACATTGATTTTGCGAAGCATTGACTTATAAACGATACTTTCTTCCTGATTACGCGCAAAACGGCTGAATTTCCATACGAGGATTGCGTCAAATGGGTGTTCTTTCGATTTTGCATAGCCTATCATGCTATTAAAGGCTTTACGCTTTTTTACACTTCTACCGGATATTCCGTCGTCGTAAAATACATATTCATCAGGCACTATATAATCATTGTTTTTTGCATATTGCCGAATAAGCTTAAGTTGACTGTCCGGGGAGTATTCATCCTGCCGGTCATCAGATACTCTGATGTATGCTGCGGCATATTTCATTTAATCACCTTCTTCTATTTTTCTTTTCCGCGATAGTATCTTTTGTAAAAATATATAATATATATGTTGAGATTATTGGCGCCGGCAAGTAAAAGAAAAAGAGAAAATAAATGTTCAAATCTTTTTCAAATAAAAGAGAAAAATATACATATGTTATGTAAATATATGTTAGAAAAATCAAAAGTGCTTCCAGTATTTTTTTTAAAGTGATGTTTCCGTTTCGTATGTCTTTGATTTGAGAAATCAACAGCATAATTGCTAAAATTATTACTTCAACAATATAAATCGCAAAGAAACAATAACATATAACCGTAAAAACTTTTTCTACGGTTGACATATTATTAAATATAATTGTAGATGTTTCTTTAGTAGTTTCAATGTATTCTAAATCCGTTGGACTATTGTTATTTAAAAAGTGTTCATACATTTTTGTTTTTTGTTGAATTTCATTATATTTATCATTACTAATATATTTTTTGTAATTAGGAAGAGAAGCAATTACCTTTTTATTTAAACTTGAAAAGTTGCTATATAATTCAGAATCATAAGTGTTTGCTTTGCTTATTTGTTGTCGGGCAGAAGAATAGTAGTTGTTAAGCTTTTCATAATTATTAAGGTATTCTTGTACCCAATCATTGATTTTGGCTTTATTGCGTAATGAATCGTAGTCAATTTCATTACTGTTGTTGCTTTTTGTGTTATCTTCAACAATTATTGTTGCAAATGTTTCTATTTCGGCAGTTTGAACTTTTGTAGTTGTTTCTTCGTAATTATAATATTTTTCTGTACTTTTTTCGTTATTTTTAAAATCATAAGGGCAAGTACCGTTATCGTGCTGATGAGCAGGATAACCGTGGTGATAATGATATTCGCCGGTAGAACGGTCGTAATGTCCACCGCTTGAATCTGTTTTACCCGGATGTGCAAAAACAGCAACGCAAGAGCCTGAAATTATAATGATTGCTGATAAAGCAATTAGAAAAATTTTAAAAGCTTTCTTCATTTTATCCCCTTAAATAATGAATTTGTTCAAATTAGTAATTAAATTATGAAATTAAGCTTGTGAACCCTACTGCCTTACCTAATATTCTAATATTGTTCATTTCTTCTTTTGAATATACAAAAGGTGGATACTTTGTATTTTCAGGCTGAAGAACAACTTTATCATCATATATGTAAACTCTTTTTAGTGTAGCTTCATTATCAATAAGTACAACAGCTATTTCGCCATTATCAACTTGATTTTGTTTCTTGATGTAAACTATATCACCGTCATTTATTCGTGCGTTAATCATACTGTCACCTTTACATATCAGCGTGAAGTCACATTTTATATTATTAGGTATATCGTCGTATGCTTCAATATTTTCTTCTGCAAGTATCGGCTCGCCACAAGCAATAGTACCTAAGCGTGGCCTTTTATATGTGTTTGGAACAGGATTTATCCCGTTAATAGAAAATATGTCTATCGTATTATAATCGTTACCGTCCATAAGATATGACGGCTTGACACCTAATGCTTGTGCTATTGCTTGTATTTTATCTCCTGTAATATTTCTTTCGCCTTTTTCAATTTTGTTAATTGTAGAACGACTTGTGTATCCGCTTTTTAATGCTAATTCTTCTTGTGACATGTTTTTTTCTATTCTTAATCTTTTTATGCGGTCATACATTGTTTCAGACATTTTATCACTTCCTATGCCAACAATATATCACGGTGTTGACTTAAAGTCAATAAATTTGAAAAAAATTCAAAAAAACTGTTGACATAAGGTCAACGCTGTGCTATATTGATTTTGTTGACAAATAGTCAACACGAAGATATTGGAGATGAATTTTATGGTTAATGTAAATATGCTTAAAGCAAAAAACATTGAAAAAAAGAAAATAGCTGAATATTTGGGTATTTCACCTACCTCTCTTAATTATAAAATTAACGGAAAAACTGAATTTAAGGGTAGCGAAATACAGCTTTTGAGCAAAATTTTAGGTATCGAAAAAGAAAAAGATGTCTATTTTTTTAATTAAATTGTTGACCAAAAGTCAACATCGCTATTACTTATTTAGATAAAGTAAAAAACGAAGATGAAATTCACTAACACTTAATCAAGGCAGCAGGGTGCAGGCTGAAATATCCCCTTACCGTTCACTGAATGCAGCCGAAAAACTATCAACAAATTTCTTTTGAAATAAATCGTCTTATACTCCTCTTTTGATTTTTTAATTGCGATAGTTAGCTATGCTGTTTTGATTAAGCGTTAGTGATACGGACAAAAAGGTTCATCATATTTTAAATTGAGGTGATGAAATGGCAAGAAAACCATTAACTGCAACGGTTAATGTAATTATGGAAGACAAAAGTATAAAGCCATTTGAGGAATTAACGAGTGATGAAGTTGAAAAATTAAGGCAAAATGTGAAAAAAAGACTTGAAAGCGCAATGAGCTTATATTTTTCAAATCATCCGGAAGAATTCAAAAAACTTTAAATATAAATGAAGGGAAGTGAAAAAATGTTTAAGTTACCGGCAATATCGCTTGCATTATTTGTAATATATTTAACGATATGCAAAGTGGCTATGTTCGTACCGCGCGGTAAGGTGTGCAAAATCAAGAAAAAGAAAAAGCCACTCCGCAAGCGGAATGGCTTTGAACGAAAATGCCGATATATATTCTCCGATAATGCCGAGTGGGAATACATATTACGCAGCATTAAATGAGTTGTGATAACCCAATTGACACCATTATGTTATCACAACTCTTATAAAAAATCAATAGGAGTCGAACAAATATGGAAGTTTATACAAATGAAATTTGCGAAAGCTGTACGAACGGAAGTTTTGACAAGTGCGAAGCTGATTTTACACAAATAACGCTTGATGATGTGACAAGGGCAGTTGTTGACTGTGAAATTTACAAGCGAAAAGCAAAGCATAAACTTAAAATTACATATGAATGCGAAGGCAAGATAGCCGTCGTTGAAAAAGTGGTATACGAACTGCCCGAAGTCGAATGGCAGCAGGCAGACAAGAGCGCCGGGAATATGAGCACCGACGATATCAAGGTTATTGTTGAATATCTCAACGATAAAATCGGTGCGCACTATAAGCCAAACGGTAAGAAAATGAAAGAGTTAATCAGGGCAAGAATGAATGAGGGCTACACGGTTGAGGATTTCAAGACGGTAATTGATAAGAAATTCAAAAGCTGGGGCAACGACCCGAAAATGAGCTTATACTTACGGCCGTCAACGCTTTTTGGTACACGCTTCGGCGAGTACCTGAACGAGTATCAGGCAGAAAGCCCGGAGCAGAGCGGCAACAACATATTCCTTTCGCTTGCAAATGATAGGGCGGCGTTAAAATGACACGTGACGAAACGACTAAGGTTTTGGCATTGCTAAAGGCAGCATATCCAAACTCTTACAAAGGAATGACTAAGGAAGAAGCAATGGGGACGATTTCAATTTGGACTATGCAATTTGAAAGCGTGCCGGTTGATATTATGTTAATGGCAATTAACAGGCTTATAAGCAACAAACCTTTTCCGCCGGCGATAAGCGAAGTCAAGTTGGAATTACATAGCCTGCATTGGGACGCTTTCGGCGAATTTCATCAGGACTGTAATTGCTTGACACCTGAGCAGGAAGCAAGGTATCGCCGCATTTATAACGAAACAGAAAAATATAAAAATTCACGAAAGCTTGAGCCGAGTATCAGCGAAATTGTTTTAGGTTCAGAGAAAAAATATATAAAGGGAGAAACATTATGACATCAGAGGAAAGAATTGAAAAAGTAAAGCAGCTTCTTATGGAAGAAATGACGGACGAAAAGAAAAGTAAGGAAAATTACTTAAAAATTGCTCAGCTTGAAGTTGATAATATTGTATCAGTAATAACACCGAGTTCAACTGTCGAAACAAGTTTTATTCTTTTTGCACTTGAACAAGTTACGAAAATGATGAAAGGCACAATAAAGAGATACCCGAAGCAGAAGATAAATTATTGTGTTTTAAAGAGCTTAATAGGCTCAGAAGGAATGTGTATTGAAGTACCTAAGAGGAGCAAAGATGATAAATAGTGTTGTTTTAATGGGACGGCTCACATATGAGCCTGAGCTAAAGGTTACGAATGAGGGCACGTCTTTTATAAACTTTCAAATTGCGGTTGACCGAGGTTATTCTAAGGACAACCGTGCTTGTGACTTTATAGATTGTACTGCTTGGCGAAAGACTGCTGAATTTATTTCTCGTTATTTCCACAAGGGCTCAATGATTGCTGTTGAGGGCTCGATACAAACGAGCAACTATATTGCAAATACCGGTGAAAACAGAAAAGCGGTAACAGTTGTAGCTAATCAGGTCAGCTTTTGCGGCGAAAAAGGACAGGCTCCGGCGCAAGTAAACGAAAATACAGAATTTGAGGAAATAGAATAATGAGGGCTGCGAAAAACTGTTGTTACATGAAAGTGACAAACGATAAATACAGATTGCCGGTCGCAGTTGCCGATTCCGCAGTTGAACTTGCCCGATTAGTCGGTGCAACAAAAAATACGGTTTTATCTTCAATATCGCACGGCACCGGTACTTATGAAAAGGTTGAGTTAGAATAGTTGATTAAAAATTCACATAGCAGCAGGGTAAGGTGATTTTATGGGTGATGCGAATATTGAAAAGTTTGAATTTATCGGTGAAAGCAATCGGCGTAAGTATTATGCAAGTAATCAAGGCTACATAATGAGTGTTTCGACAAAAAGTTTTGTTGAACGCAAGCTAAAGGGCTATCGTCAACATGGTAAAAAGAATGGACCGCTAACAGTGAGGATATTAGGTCAAGAACATTATGTAAAGAATCTAATAGCGCAAGCGTTCATTCCTGCATATAAAGGGCCAAATGTAAGCAATGTTTTTAACAAAGACGGAAACCACAAAAATAACTGCACGGAAAATTTAATTGTGATTTCTAAAAATCAGGTTGCTAAAATAACCGGCGCTATGTCAAAAGCGCAAGGAGTTGTTGTTATTGATGAAAACGGAAATGAGAACAAATTTGGAAGTATAAGAAAAGCTGCGAAGTATCTTAATTGCAGCTATCAGACTTTGGCTGATTATTTGAATGGCAAATACAAAAAGAGCGTACTTGACGGATATAAAATAAAAAGGTGTTAAAGTTGATGATATGAGCGAATTAAAGACAAAAATAAACACGGCAATAAAACGATTAAAAGCGTTTGAGCCGGCTGATGAACCGTATTATTTGTGTTACAGCGGTGGTAAAGACAGCGACTGCATTCGTATTCTTGCTGACCTTGCAGGAGTAAAACACGATATAGTACATAACCTTACAACCGTTGACGCACCTGAAACAGTCCGATATATCAAGTCAATACCGAATGTTCAAGTTGTCACTCCTCAATACTCAATGTGGCAGTTGATTGAGAAAAAGAAAATACCGCCTACAAGGCGTATTCGTTATTGTTGTGCCGAATTGAAAGAAAAAGGCGGTAAAGGACGAATTAAGGTTACAGGCGTTCGTTGGGCTGAAAGCGCAAGCAGAAAGCAAAATGGTGGCGTTGTTAAGTTAATCGGTAAGCCTAAAACAACAATTAAGCTTGCAGAAGAATTACAAGCGGAATATGAGCAGAACTCAAAAGGTGGAATAATTCTTAATACCGATAATGACGAAAGTCGCCGAATGGTTGAGCAATGTTACAGAACAACCTCAACGCTTGTAAACCCTATCATTGATTGGACTGATAAAGATGTGTGGGAATTTCTGCATCACTATGGATGTAAGTCAAATCCTTTATATCAATGCGGAATGAAGCGTATTGGATGTATCGGCTGCCCTATGCAAAACGGTAAAGGTATGAAAGCTGATTTTATACGCTACCCAAAGTATCGAGATAACTATTTGCGAGCGTTCAGACGAATGCTTAAAGCAAGAGAGGCAGCAGGGCTTGATGATTCGGTAGGTTGGAATACCCCTGAAGCCGTAATGATGTGGTGGGTCGGCGATAACCCATTGCAAATGAGCTTTGAAACGCCTGAATATCTGAAATGAGGTGATTTGATGATATTTTTAGAAAAAGGCAATCTCTATTTAGGTCATGGAATATTTGACAATAATGGGAATGTAACTGAACAGACCGAGCCTAAATTTGTGAGTGATGATAGCGGTAATTGCGTTATTGTCGGTGTACTCGATTCTAAAACAAAGGAGCAGGTTGGAAAAGCAGATATTTTCGGTGATTTTAACGCAACAGGTTACTTGAAAAAGGTTCTTGAATTGTTAGCGCCCGAAAGAGCTATTGATATTCCAAATTTCAAAAGGATATTTGCCGCTGCATTTAATGACGATATAAATATATGCGATTACTGTAATGAGTTTCAATGCAATAATTGCATTGTTTTCAAATGGAAAGAAGAGTATCAGAGGTGATGAAAAATGAAAACACATATAATCAAACTTCTTTTAAATTTCTGCGATGATGTTTTGTCCGGTGATAAATCCTTTGAGATTCGTGAGAATGACCGAGGTTATCAAAAAGGTGACAGGGTTATTTTTCAACCTTATAAGCCAAGCGACCCATTCGTAAAGCACCCTATAACCGACAAAGTATATGAAATAACTTATGTTCTTAACGGTTGGGGGCTTAAAAACGGATATGTGGTATTTGGAATTAAAGAGGTAAAAAATGACTTGTAAAGATTGTTATCATTATGATGTATGCCATAGAAGAATAAACAGCATTGATTTTCTGCCTGTTATAAAAGGCAAAGTAAGCATATCATCTATTATGTATAAGAAGTGTGACGATGTTGAAAAACATTGTTTACATTTCAAAGACAAATCAAAGTATATTGAATTGCCTTATCCTTGCAGAAGAAAAGTTAAAGGAGTTAAACAGAAATGATTGATGAAACTTTAGAACTTACACTTGACGAAGTGGAATACATAATTGCGTTCATTCGCAGTCACGAATGGAGTGACATACCCGAGCCATTAAAAAGTAAAATTCTACCGAAGTTAGAAAATTTCCATGTTAGTTTCTTTGCAAGGAAATGCCCATTAAGTGTTTCCGAATGTATTGAAAAAGCAGTACAAGATTACAAGAAAAATATGAGTTGAGGGAGTAGAAATGACAGATAGAGAGCGTATATATAACCTTGTCAACAAGGTATGTGATTTATCTATTAAAGCAATAGATAAAATAACGGAATTAAAGCAAGAGAACAGCAAATTAAAACAGCGAGTTGCAGAACTCGAAAAGCCAAAGAAAAAGCGTAAGTTTAGGGCTATGACTTATAATGAATTTTGCAAAAAATTCATTAAGGGTTGTAATGAATGCCCTTTTGAAGATGATTATAATTGTATTAAACAAAAAGATTATCCTTGCAAGCCGTATGGCAAATACATATTGGTTGAGGTAACTAACGATGCTTGAAGTAATTTACAGAATTTATGAGGTTGCTGATGAAGAAACAGCCGCAAAAAATCGTGAAAAAGATTTAGGATTCGGTTTGTTTTCTTCAACGAGTAAAGTGGAAAATACTGAAATTCTTATGGACTGCCTAATCTGTGACAACCGGGAGCAATTCAAAGAAATAATTAAAGAACAGTATGGGCAAGCGATTGCTTTTCGTTACTCAAAAAAATTAAAAGCAGGAGATTTGTACTGCATTATCATCGGCGAGCATTGTTATAACACAGAACGATATTTCAATAAAGTCACTTTTACTTGCGACTGTTGTGGTGCAATCGTAGAAACTTACTACGGTAGTGCGATATATTTCTCTGACTATGAAGTAAGAAATAGATTTTATGGTATAGAAGAATATGCAAAAAAGCGTTTTTGCTGTCACAAATGTAAACAAGTATATGAGGAGCGAGAACACGCAAAATTACGCCCCGATGATGAACAAGAATTTTATATTCAAAGAGATATGTTTACAGAGGATATATCCGGCTATATCTATAAAATCTCGAAGAAGTCAACAGGCGAATTTTATATCGGGCAAACAATGTATGCACCTGTTTTTCGTTGGGGTCAACATTTGAAAACAGAAAGATTTCCTATCAAGAATATTACAGATTACAAGTTTGAGGTTATAGAGATTGTTCCGAAAACTGAAAACATTTTGGAACGAG
>ERZ825670.4314-NODE-4314-length-11086-cov-3.118303_pt1 | contig 11086 bp, 10 predicted proteins | sample MGYA00519929_ERZ825670 | MGnify/ENA primary metagenome ERZ825670 (study PRJEB31778, sample SAMEA3449207) | human gut metagenome | biome: human gut; feature: human-associated habitat; material: faeces | place: United Kingdom | collected 2010/2012 ...
AAACCTTGTCTCTTTTTATCCCTTTTTGAATTTGCGCAATTTATTGTACCTTATCGAGCTAGATCTTGCGTGCGTTAATCGCTCTTTTTACTTGCAAATAGGATAAAATCGTTATCACGTCTAATCCCATGACTCATCTTCACAATCATATTCCTCATATTGAATATCGAATTCTTCGCTTTCAATTTTGCTAATCACTATCTTTTTGGGGAACCCAAAATCATACAAAGAAACCACATCTGAAAAATACCCGTCAATATTCATCACTGTATCAAAGTAATTCGTCGATTCTATAATCTGAGAGAAGATATCCCAACTTACTACTGGAATGTGAGTCACCCCATATTCCCCAATGAAATAGCTACTACTCGTAATTACTACAGGAATAACTTTTTTGATGTCTTCTTTGCTTGCAACAAACCCATCTTTCTTTAAGATTGAATACAGAAGATTGGGATCCTCTGAAAATTTTGACATTGAGAGATTTATTTGGGCAACTGCTTTGTTTATTGTTTGTTTCGCCTTCCAAATATCATATCTTGTGCGTCCGCTATTAGCAAATTTAATCTGCCCTATAATAACAAGCCCTTGGTTATATGCGATTAAGTCAATATCCGTTTTTGTCTGGTTTTCTCCTTTGATTTTTATCGATGACGGTTTTACTTTCCACCCTGTTTTTCCAAGCATTGATCTAACTAATTCTTCGTATATTTCTTTTCCGAATTTATTTGCATTTTTGCCAGCTTGGCGCGATTCTTTGGCGTTCAATGATATTCTTTTGGCTAGTTCAACTATGTTTAAATCAAAATCTAATTGCCATCGTCCAACAACAATATCTTCATCTACGACAATAAACGTATTTTTAAAAACATCATCCCCAACGACTAATCTATAGCAATCATTGAAAACCTCATCACTAATCACATCTCCCCAAAGCATTTTTTCTCGAATATAAGATTTTGTGATTACTTTCATGGTTTGAGAAGAACAGAAAAACAAGGTCAAAAATTGCGTATATATGGAAGTCAAAATAGAGAGGACAAACGATTGATACTCACCTGTCAAAAAGAAAAATAAATCCGTTTGATTGCGATTAACAAATTGTCGTTTTAACATTTGCATAGCCACTTCTTTATCAGAATCAGCCACTCCAGTAAGACGACAATATTTGCAAATAATACATTTATAAAACGATTCTATGTAGCCATCGTCCTCGCTATATCTCTTCTTAGCAATGAGATTATCGTATTTATTCCCACACTGCAGCCCGTATTCGAATTCGGGATTTGTAAGTTTCAATACCATGCTAGGAACCTGATCTATAGTAATAGACTCTATAAGCTCACTTCCAAAGCTAATTGCATCATATTTTTCGATGAGCACACCGTACTTAATGGCATCTTGGTATATCAAGAGTAAGCTGGGTCTACTTCTTGAATATATATTTTCTAAAGAAATAGAAAGCTGATAATTGATGGATGAGACATCATTTTTAAGACATTTTTTAGCAATAGATAGAATAACATTCTTAGCTGTCCCAATTATATCAGGAGTTTCATCAACAAATCTTCCCATACAATAATAGAAGACTGTTAGTGAATCCGGGAAATTATCAGTCACACTATTTTCTATCCTATGTGCTATTATATCTCCAACTGGAATGAAAGCCTGAAGAAATAAATAGGTTTTTTCAATGTGATCCTTATGTTGTGGTATCTTATTTCCAATAAGTTCAATCAAGTCACTTTTCTGTTTCTCCGACATCTTCTCGTTTCGATAAATCTTTTCAAGACCTTTGCGAGCCATTAACGACTCAAAGTGCGTGCAATTAATATTGTCAAAAATCATTTTAGCGCAATGTGTGTAATCTGATTTTGCCAGAGACTCAATTATTGTTGAAAAATTCTTCATATGGCCTCCTTCCTGCAATGCGCCATATTAATCAGGATAATTTATCGATATCGAAAAAAGAAATTCAAATTAATCTAGATTAAGACATAATTTTCTACTAACACCTATAAACTTATCCCATATTGAGCAATTCCACAGACGATACATTTGGCAAACATTCGATAATCGCTATTTATCCAACTACAAGCTTATTTGTCTTCTTCAAGAACTTCGCCGGGATCGGTCTATCCAGTTTCCAAGTGATGTTCATCGGTGTGGAGCCCTCGTGTTTTACATAGTTTGCTGTACCGAGATAGGTATAAGCCTCTGCACCACCCGTGATCCGGTCAGACTTGAACTCACGGACGGCACCTATGCCACGCTGCGCGGCGCAAAGGTGGGCGATGCGCTTTCCTCCGTTACAGAGCTTTACGGCGCGGATTATTTTGACGACGGCTATCTCACCTATTCCATCTCAAACGACCCGGAGGACATTCAATCCGAGCGGATTCAGTTTGAACCCCTGGGCGATACAGTCGGCACGATCTACATCTATTCCCCCAGCTATTGATTGCAAACGGAGTGAGCCATGGTTTTCAGCTCCCCTACGTTCTTTTTTCTGTTCCTGCCGGCAGCGTTTCTCGTAAATCTGCTGTTTCGGCGCAGCATCCGTTGGAGCAACGCGCTCCTTCTTGTTGCCTCGCTGCTGTTTTATGCATGGGGCGAGCCCGTTTACGTGCTGCTGATGATTTTTACCACGCTCGTAAACTATGCCGCAGCCCGTTTCATGGAACGTTTCCCTGCGCAAAGGCGTTTCTGGTGCGGCGCAGCCGTAGTCTGGAGCCTTGGCACGCTCGTCTTTTTCAAGTATACGGATTTTCTTATTGAAAGCATAAACGGAGCGCTCGGGCTTTCCCTCCCGCTCCCTGGCATTGCGCTGCCCATCGGCATTTCGTTTTTCACGTTTCAGGCCATGAGCTACGTGCTCGACGTATATCGCGGGGATGCGCAGCTTTCCAAAAACTATTTTGACGTGCTGCTTTACATCTCGCTGTTTCCCCAGCTCATCGCAGGGCCCATCGTAAAATATCACGATGTGGACCAACAGCTTCACGCGCGCACCATCACAATAGAAAAGACGGCGGCGGGCTTCCGCCGCTTCTGTTTCGGCCTTGCCAAGAAGGTGCTTATCGCCAACACGCTCGCCATGACGGCGGATGCGGTTTACGCGCTTCCCATGGGGTCCGTGACCGCCCCCACGGCATGGCTCGGCGCTGTCGCATATCTTTTTCAAATTTACTTTGATTTTTCCGGGTATTCGGACATGGCCATCGGCCTCGGGCAAGCCTTCGGCTTTACGTTCAAGGAAAACTTCAATTATCCTTACATCGCACAAACCATGCAGGAGTTTTGGCGCAGATGGCACATCTCGCTTTCCACCTGGTTCCGCGAATATGTGTATATCCCGCTCGGCGGGAACCGCAAGGGCAGGCTCCGCACGGGGCTCAATAAACTCACAGTGTTCCTTCTGACCGGCCTTTGGCACGGCGCAAGCTGGAACTTCGCGGTGTGGGGGCTTTATCACGGCAGCTTTCTGATGCTGGAGTCCTACGGCGCGCTCAAGCCTGCAAAGTGGCCGCGCGCACTCCGGCATGCGTATACCCTTCTTGCGGTCACGGTGGGCTTCGTGTTCTTCCGTGCGGAAACCATGGAGCATGCGCTCACCCTCATCGGGTGCATGTTCACGGCCTGGAGCCTTTCTCCCGCTGCGCTTGCGGAGCTTTCCGCGCTTGTATCGCCGCTTTGCCTCGTGGCGCTCGCCGTTGCAGCCTTCGCCTGCACGCCTGTTCTGCACCGCTTTGGGGAACGCCTCTTTGCGCGCCGGCCTGCTGCGGAATGCGCCGTTTATATTGCGGCGCTGCTGCTTGCGGTGCTTTGCGCCCTCTGCCTTTCCACAGCCGCCTACAACCCGTTCATTTATTTCCGCTTTTAAGGAGGGACGCTTATGAAGAAACCGTTCTACCTCGCCTTCATTGCGGCGTTCCTCGCCGTATGCCTGCTGCCCACGGCAGCGCTTCTTTGCGGCTACGAAGCCGAAAACCGCGAAAACAGGCCGCTTGCCCGGCTCACCTCCCTTTGGGGGCGGGATGGGCTGAACCTTTCCTTCCCCGTGGAGTTCGATGCATATTTCGAGGATCACTTCGGCTTCCGGGAGGAGATGGTCACGGCCTTTCACGGGCTTACAATGGCGCTCTTCGGGGATACGCTCAATGAGAAGGTCATCGTCGGCAAAAACGACATGCTGTTTTATTCCGAGACGCTGGATGATTATCTTGGGCGCAACCTGCTTTCAGAGGAGGAAATCGCCCGCATCGCCGCATGCCTCGGCATTGAGCAGGCTTGGTGCAAAGCGCGGGGGATTTCCTTCACCTTCTCCATCGCTCCCAACAAAAACACGGTCTATCCGGAAAACATGCCTTCCCGCCTCGTTCCTGCAGCGGGCGCAGGCAACCGGGAGCGGCTGTATGCCGCACTTGCAGAAGCGGGGATAGAAACCGTGGATTTTGCTTCGCTGCTCTGTTCTCACAAGCAGGACGGCCAGCTTTACCATGATCGGGATACCCACTGGAACGAGCGCGGCGCGCTGCTTGCCTACAATGCGATCATGCAGCGCATCGCAGCAGGCGAAGCATACGAATCTTATGCTTCGCTTGTGCCGGAAACGGTGTATGACGATGCAGGCGACCTGCACAACTTCGTGCTTCCCGCGCTTCCGGGCAACCGACCGCGCCCGGATTACGGCATTGAACCGGACTTTGCGTATGATGAAGGCGCGCGCCCCGCGCAGGACACGACCTTCGGCACCACCAGCAGCGCGAACGGCGTTTCACTGCACCTGTTCCGCGATTCGTTCGGCAACGCCTTGCTGCCGCTCCTTTCCACAAATCTCGGGCGCGTGAAATACAGCGCGGAATTCCCGTACAATTACACGCTGTTGGATGAAGGAACGCCGGACGCCGTGTTCATCGAACTGGTGGAGCGCAACATGAAAAACCTGCTCTCTGCAGCGCCCCTCATGCCCGCGCTTGAAGCGGATGCGCCGCATGCGAAAGCGGAGGGCGGCACGGCTCTGCTCACGCAATATGGGCGCAGCGGCTATACGCAGCTTGCGGGCTGCTTTGACGCGGATGTGCAAGCCCGGCATATTTATGTGCTCCTCCTGCGGGACGGCGAATCCCATTGCTTCGAGGCGTTCCCCATTTTGGAGGAGCGGGCCGACTCCCTTGCAGAAACTATGGTTTCCCCGCGGGGCTTCTCGCTGACGCTGCCTGAAGGGCTTTCAGGCGAATATGAAGCGGCCGTTCTCGCGGACGGTGTGCGATATGATGCGGGAACGGTTCTGCTGACGAACGGTTGAGTTTGAAGGAGAAAGGCATGATCACGATCCGAATTGCAACCCCTGCGGATGCACCCGCACTCGCAGCGATCTACAAGCCCTATGTTGAAACGACCGATATCACGTTTGAATATGCCGCGCCTTCGGATGCGGAGTTCGCCGCACGCATCGCGCACACGCTTGAACGCTATCCTTACCTCATCGCAGAGGAAGGCGGCATCGCTTTAGGCTACGCTTATGCAGGCACATTCAAAAGCCGCCCTGCCTATGATTGGGCAGTTGAAGTTACCGTGTATGTGAAGATGGGCTTTTCCGGGCATGGCGCCGGCACGCTGCTTTACACCGAGCTGGAGCGCTGCCTCAGCATGCAGAACATTATAAACCTCAATGCCTGCATCACGTATCCGAACGAAAAATGCGAAGCGTTTCACCGCAAACTCGGTTATAAAACCGTAGCGCATTTCACAAAATGCGGCTATAAATCCGGCGCATGGAAGGACATGATCTGGATGGAAAAATTCCTTTGCGCGCACCCGGCCGCCCCGGCAGCGGTGATCCCGTTCCCGGAGGTGCAGGGGAGGTGATCCCTCATCCGCCCCGCACAAGCGCGATTTCCCGCGCATAGCCGGAAAGGTCGTTCGGGGTTTCAAGCGCGGCCGGCAGGCCGCAAAGCGCGGGGTGGTTGACCACCGCCAGCAGCGCAGGGAGGCCGATGTGCCCCGCCCCGAGGCAGGCATGGCGATCCTTATGGGAGCCGATCGGGTTCATGCTGTCGTTAAGGTGTACAGCGCAAAGCCGCTTGAGGCCGATGATGCGGTCAAACTCCGCAAGTACGCCCTCGAGGTTATTCACGATGTCATACCCCGCGTCAAACACATGGCAGGTGTCCAGGCAAACGCCAAGGCGCTCCGGCCGCTCAACACGGTCAATCACTGCGCGCAGCTCCTCGAACCGGCTGCCGACCTCGCTGCCCTTACCTGCCATGGTTTCAAGCAGCACCGTGGTTTCTCCCGCCTCCGGCAAAACGGCGTTGAGCGTTTCAGCGATCAAGTCGATTCCGGCTTCCGTGCCCTGCTTCACATGACTGCCGGGGTGGAAATTGTAAAAATTGCCGGGCAGATGCGTAAGCCTCCGAAGGTCATCCAGCATCGTTTCCCGCGCGAACGTGCGCAAGCCTTCGTCCGCTGCGCAGGCGTTGAGCGTATAGGGCGCATGCGCGATGATGGGGCCGATCCCGTGCTCTGCCGCAAACGCGCGGTACGCCGCAAGATCCGCCGCATCAAGCGGCTTCGCCGCGCCGCCGCGCGGGTTGCGCGTGAAGAACTGGAACGTATTCGCGCCGATGGAAACGGCTTCTTCTCCCATGTGCAAAAACCCTTTTGACGAGGAAAGGTGGCATCCGATCCTTTGCATCGCATTCTCCTTTTGTGCTTATCTTCTGCGTTTAGTATACCACCCCGCTATGTTCTCTGCCAACCATGCAGCCGCCGCACATTCTTTTGCAGGAATTCCTGCAAATTATGTTTTTACATCTGTTCAGTGCGTAAAAAACGTGCTAATATATAAGCGATATTAATAGAATATACCGTTCTTCTTTGTTAATATAATAACCAATCCGGAGGTTTCCATGAACGCTCGAGACACCCGCTACCTCACGCTCCTTGCGCGGGAGTACCCTTCGCCGCAGGCGGCCAGTGCGGAGATCATCAACCTGACTGCTATCCTGAACCTGCCTAAGGGCACAGAACACTTCATGAGCGACATCCATGGCGAGCATGAAGCGTTCCTGCACATTCTGAACAACGGCTCCGGCGCAGTTGCAGACAAGATCGACCAAGCGTTTGAAGGCTCGCTTGTGATTGCGGAGCGGCGCGCGCTCTCGGCGCTCATCTATTACCCGCGCGAAAAGCTTATTGAGGCCAAAGCCACCGTAACGGATCTTTACGACTGGTACTGCGTAATGCTCCGGCGGCTCATTGCCGTGTGCCGGCTTTCCGCCTCCAAGTATTCCCGCTCCAAGGTGCGCAAGGCGCTGCCGCGCGAATTCGCTTACATTATGGAGGAGCTGCTCAACACCGCGCCCAACCGCAACCAGGACCGGTATTATGACAACATCATCCGTGCCATCATCGACACAGGCAGCGCAGACACGTTCATCGTGGAAATGGCGACGCTCATCAAGCGCATGACGGTGGATGTGCTGCACATCGTGGGCGATATTTTCGACCGTGGGCCGCATGCAGACGTAATCCTTGACCACTTGATGCAGCACCACAACGTAGACATCCAATGGGGCAACCACGATGTTATGTGGATGGGAGCTGCTGCGGGCAGCGATGTTTGCGTTGCCACTGCAGTGCGCAACTGCGTGCAGTATGATAACCTTGATATGCTCGAAAACGGGTACGGCATCAATCTGCTGCCGCTCGCAGTGTTTTCCACAGAGCAATACAGTGCGGGCGATGCCTGCGTCTTCAAGCCGCGCAAGCTGCCGGAAGAACCCTTTAAACCGCGCGATCTCAACCTTTATGCGCGCATGCACAAAGCCATCAGCGTCATCCTCTTTAAGCTGGAAGGGCAGGCGATCCGCCGCCATCCGGAATACCGCATGGATGACCGGGATATGCTTTCCCGCGTGAATTGGGAAAAAGGCACGCTCACGGTGGATGGCAAGGAATATCCGCTGCGCGATACGGATTTCCCCACCATTGACCCTGCTGACCCGACGAAGCTTACCGAGGAGGAAGAAGCCCTGATGGGGCAGCTCGTCTCCGCCTTCATGCACAGCGAGCGTTTGCAGCAGCATGCGCGCTTCCTGTATTCCGTGGGCTCTGTGTACCGCTGCTACAACGGCAACCTGCTTTATCACGGCTGCATCCCCTGCAACCGGGATGGGAGCTTTATGGAATTTGAATTCGGGCGCAACCGCCTGAGCGGGCGTGATTTCCTTGATTACTGCGACAAGATTGCCCGTCAGGGCTATTTCGCTCTGGAAGGCTCCGCAGAGCGCCGGAACGGGCAGGACTTCCTTTGGTTCCTTTGGTGCGGGCGTAACTCCCCCATCTTTGGCCGCAGCCACATCACCACGTTTGAACGTGCGCTGATCGAGGATAAGGCGGCCTGGAAGGAACCAAAGAACGCTTACTATGAATATTACAACGACGAGGATTTCTGCCGTGGCATCCTTGCCGCATTCGGGCTTGACAAACCCTGGAGCCGCATCGTAAACGGCCACATCCCCGTGCGTGCAAAGGAAGGCGAAAATCCCTGCAAGGCACATGGCCGCCTTGTGGTGATCGACGGCGGCTTCTGCCGTGCGTATCAGGGGCAAACAGGCATTGCAGGCTACACGATGTTCTTCAATTCCTGGGGCATGCGCATCGCCGCGCACGAACCGTTCACCACCATTGAGGATGCGGTGCGGCACGACAGAGACATCACCTCCCACACGCATATCGTGGAAGAATTCCAAAAGCGCGTGATGGTGTCCGATATTGACACGGGCGTGGAGCTTGAAGGGCGCATCGCCGACCTCCGCAAGCTGCTTGACGCGTACCGCAGCGGCGTGATCAAGCCAGACCCCACGCGCAAGGGGCGATAAGAATCCATACGCACAGCAAGCAGGGAGCGGACAACCGCTCCCTGCTTCGTTTTTTAACGTTCCTTCCCGCGCTCCATTTCTTCCGCAAGCTCCGCTTTCAGGCGTTTATAGTTCCTGCCGGCCCGGTATGCAATGTAGAACTGCATCATTCCGATCACGGCAAAAATCGGGGAACTGTTCACGAAGGAACTGATCAGAAACAGAACTCCGGCAACCGTTGGCAAAATGGTGTTAATAAGGCACAGGACCTTTTCGCGCTTCATTTTTCCAAGCCGCTTGTCGCGGTCTATCCTCGTCTCGAACGGTCGTTTCTCCATGCGCCCCTCCGTTTTCGTTTTGATTTTTGGCTGGCTTTCCAAAGGTCATGATGCTTTTCCTTGCATTATATAGCGTTTTAAATCAAATCGTCAAATAAGTATCATAATTATACGATATATTCCTCTTTACTTTAGCGCGCTAATGTGTTATCATACAAAAGCAACGAAACCTATTGTACTGAAAGAGAGGAACCACACCCATGAAACGCACGAAATTTTTTCTGCTGACGCTTGCGCTTGCTTTCGTTCTTGCCACCGCATTCGGCTGCGCTGAAAAGGAAGAAAAGACCTTTACCGTCGGCTTTGATGCAGATTTCCCGCCCTACGGCTACATTGATGAAAACGGCGAATACATCGGGTTTGATCTTGACCTTGCCGCCGAGGTTTGCGAACGCCGCGGATGGACGCTCAAGCTTTCCCCCATCGACTGGAACTCCAAGGATTTTGAGCTGGAATCCGGCGCGATCGACTGCATTTGGAATGGCTTTACGATGAACGAACGCGAGGAGCTTTACACCTGGACGAACGCTTACATGGACAATTCTCAGGTGTTTGTGACCCGCGCTGCGGATGGCCTTACCACCTTTGCGGACCTTGCGGGCAAGGTTGTAACCGTTCAGGCGGACAGTTCCTGCGAAGCCGCCCTGAACGATGAAGAAAACGCGGATGCGATTGCGCTTCGGGATTCCTTTGCCTCGCTTGAAAAGTGCGCGGAATACAACACCGCGTTTATGGAACTTGAATCCGGCGCGGTGGACGCCATCGGCATGGACGTCGGCGTTGCGAAATACCAGATCGAAGGCCGTGAGGATCAGTTTGTCATCATGGAAGAACCACTCCAGAGCGAGCAATACGGCGTTGGCTTCAAGCTCGGCAACACCGAACTGCGCGACCAGGTGCAGGAAACCCTTCTTGAGATGGTCGAGGACGGAACGTTCGCTGAAATTTCCAACGAGTGGTTTGGCTACGACGTTTGCACGCTCAGCAAATAACAACATGCTTTCAAAACGCGGGCCGCTCTGTGCCGCCCGCGTTTTATGTCGGTTTATGATAAACCGATTTATCACACCCGGAAAGTAGAGAATCCTTATGTCTTTTCAAGTAATGCTCGAACAGCTTGGCGGCGGCATGCTCACCTCCATACTCATTTTCATCCTGACGCTCCTCGGCTCTCTGCCATTGGCGCTTCCGGTAGCCTTTGGGCGCATGAGCAAATGCCGGCCTCTCTGCACGCTGATGCGCGTTTATATTTCCTTCATGCGCGGCACTCCGCTGATGCTGCAATTGCTGGTGGTTTATTTTGGGCCGTGGTTTCTGCTGCGCATTCCGCTCACCAACGGTTATCGGTTTTATGCCGTCATCATTGCGTTTGTGCTCAACTATGCCGCCTATTTTGCGGAAATTTACCGTGCCGGCATTGAATCCATCCCGCTTGGCCAATATGAAGCCGCAGAGGTGCTGGGCTATTCCAAGGGGCAGACCTTCCGCCGCATCATCTTTCCGCAGATGGTCAAACGCATCCTGCCGCCCGTTACAAACGAGATCATCACGCTCATTAAGGATACTTCCCTGGCGTTTGCCATCGGTGTGCTCGAAATGTTCACCCTTGCCAAGCAGATCGCATCCGCCGAAAAAAGCATGATCCCCTTTGTCGCCGCCGCCGCGCCGTCACCGACCGCCGTGGTAAGCTGACGCAACTCCTTGCGGCGGCAGTCCCCCGCGACGAATATTCCGTCGCCGACCGAAAGCTCCTCGCCGACCGAAACGTATCCTGCTTCATCGAGAGGTAGAATTCCCTCAAACGGCGCGTTCTGCGGGATCTGTCCGACCGCGATGAACAGTCCCTGTGCCGGTATCTCACGTTCGCGTCCGTCGGTATAT
>ERZ825670.4317-NODE-4317-length-11082-cov-3.794776_pt1 | contig 11082 bp, 10 predicted proteins | sample MGYA00519929_ERZ825670 | MGnify/ENA primary metagenome ERZ825670 (study PRJEB31778, sample SAMEA3449207) | human gut metagenome | biome: human gut; feature: human-associated habitat; material: faeces | place: United Kingdom | collected 2010/2012 ...
GCGCGGGCGCACTCGTAGTTGGCGATAGACTGCTGGGTCGAGATGTGGCGCTCGCACTTGGGCGCATACTTCCCCGCGAGCGTAAATGCGCCGAGGTCGGCCAAAATGAGCGCATCGACGCCTGCATCATTCAGCCGCTCAAGATGCTCGGGCAGGCGCGCGACCTCGTCGTTGCGCGGCATCGTATTCACCGTCACGTGGACGCGCACACCGTGGTCGTGCGCGAACTTCACCGCTTTGGGAAGCTCCTCCGGCGTGAAGTTGCCCGCGAACGAGCGCATGCCGAAGCTCGTACCGGCCAAATACACTGCGTCCGCGCCGTAGAGCACGGCCATCTGCAATTTTTCCATATCGCCCGCCGGGGCGAGGATCTCGGGTTTTCTTCTCATCGTTGTCCTCTTTCAAAGCGGCAGCGTGGCATAAGCCACGCTGCCGCGTCATTTTATGTTAGCCTGCGTACTGGCTGGAGCTGACGAAGCTCGAGTGCTCCGCGTAGGTCTTGAAGAAGGGGTGCACGCCGTCCTTGCCGAGCGCGTAGAAGTAGTAGTTCGTCTGCGCCGGTTCGAGCGCCGCCTGGATGGAGGCGAGACCGGGGTTCGCGATGGGCGTGGGCGGTAAGCCCTCGTACATCGAGAGGTTGTAGGGCGTGTTGTAATTGAGGTCACTGCTCGTGAGCGTGCCGGTGTAGTTGTCACCAAGGCCGTAAATGAGCGAGGCGTCGATCTGTAACTTGTGATACGTCTCGCCGATGTTGTTGAGACGGTTATAGATAACCGACGCGATGTTCTCGCGGTCCGTGCCGTCCGTCTCCTTTTCGATAAGCGAGGCGATGGTCAAGATCTGGTTGAGCGAATAGCCGGAGGCCTCGACCTTCTGCATGAGCTCATCGCTCATCTTTGTATTAAAGTTGTCGAGCAGTCTCGACAGCGCGTGCGTCGGGTCCTCGTCTACGAAGAACTCATAGGTATCTGGGAAGAGGAAGCCCTCAAGGCGGTAGGCACTGCCCTCTTCGCCGCCCTCAAGGAAGGAATAGTTAAAGGTTGCGGTCGCGGCGGCTTCCATGAGGTCGTTATAGCTGCACACGCCCTCCTCCTCAAGACGGAGGAATATCTGGTGCATTGAGAAGCCCTCCGGTATCGTGACCGTGGTGGTCAGCGTGGAGCCGGAGCCTGACTGCATGTTCTTTATAAGCGCGCGGTAGTCGAAGCTCGACCGCAGCTCGTAGCTGCCGGGATCGACCTTGGAACCTGCGTGGGAGATCTTACAGAACGCCTCAAACAGCCACTTATATTCGATAAGTCCTGCGTCCTTCAGCGCGTCCGCAACATAGCTGACGTCCGCCTGAGACACACGCTTTGTCCCGATTTTGTTGCCGTTTTCGTCCAGATCGTCAACCGTGGCGATCTCGAAGATGTTGCTCGGCAGCGTCACGACCGCGGTGAAGCTGTCCTTATTCAGGGCGAGCGCATCGCTCGCCGCCATCCATGCAAAGCATGCGAGAACAACGCTGAGCGCCGTGACGAACACGAAGTACATCACTCCACCGAGGCAGCCGGAGCGGTATTCCCTGCTCTGGCGCACCGGACGGTAATCCCGCTCTGTCATCTCGTCGCCGGTGTAGTTGTGGTTCTCGTCGCCGTTTTTATCTATGAAGAAATTGTCCACCGCGGAGAAGCGGCTGGATCTGTCCTTCGCATCCTTTGCGGCGGGTTCCTGCGGGTGCTCCTGCGGCTTTGCCGCCGGCTGTGCGCCGGTCTTGCCCGTCTGTCCGGTTTTCTTCTTAGCATTCTCATCGTGAATGCGGAATATCTCATTTATCTTTTCAATATCGTCCGGCATTGTTTTCCTCCTCATATGGATATCGGCATGGCGCACAATTCGTCGTAGCACCAGCCGGCAGGGCTGCATATTATGGCATGAGCGACGCAGAAAACTGCTCGCGGTGTTATCTGGATATGGCTGCTGTGCCGCGCACCGTGCCTGCGGCACAGGCAAAGTTCCGGCACGGGGAAAGGAATATATATATGTTCTGTAACGGCTGCAACAACAATAGCATTCTGTGGATAATCATTATCCTCATCATTCTCTTCGGCTGGGGCGGCTGCGGATGCGGCTGTGACAACAGCTGCGGATGCGGCTGCAATAACAACAACGGCTGCGGCTGCTGAGTTATCTGCAATCACCGGGGGCTCCGAAAGGAGTCCCTTTTTTGACGCAGTAGAGCTTAAATATGTTTCCGGATCAGCTCGTATATCTCGTCGTTTTTTTCCTCGACCTCGCGCTCAACTCCGTTTTTCGTAAACGGAATTCGCGTCCAGCCGTAGTAATCCGCGGCCATGTCCGCCGTATGCAGGCAGCGCCGCAGATATTCAACGTCCTTCTCATGGATGTCGGCCGTGGTGTGCGTCTTATCCTGACGGCGCTTCATACGCGCAAGCGAGGTATCAATATCGACGTCAAGGTATATGACAAGATCAGGCTGCGGCAGACCCATTTTTACATATTCAAGGTCGTAGAGCCATCCGAAAAACTCCGGCAGCTCCTCATCGCTGAGCTTGCAGCCCTGATGGACGGCGTTCGAAGTCGTGTAGCGGTCGGAGATGATAAGTCCGCCCGCGTTATATATATCGCCCCACGCCTCGCGGTAAGACGCGAAGCGGTCGACCGCGTAAAAGGTGGACGCGGTATAGGCATTCACATCCTCCGGATGACTGCCGAAGCTGCCGCCAAGATACATGCGTATCAGTGCGCTGCTCTCCTTGTCGTAACGGGGAAACACAATATGATTATAGTCAATTCCGTCGTTTTCAAGACGCTGGCATATGTGCCTGTACTGGCACGACTTTCCGCTGCCGTCTATGCCCTCGAAAACTATCAGCTTACCTTTTGCCATAAATCCTCCGGAAGAGGCCTTCCGTTTATATCAGGCTGAAAACCTCTCCAATTTTTTCATGTATTATCAGATCCGCGCAGCTGTCATACGGGGTTTCGCTCAGGTTCACAAGAACAAGCTTATTTCCCCGGTAATAGTTGATGAGTCCCGCCGCCGGATACACGTTCAGCGACGTGCCGCCGACGATGAGCACATCGGCATTGCGCAGATAGTGCACGGACTTTGCCAGCACGTCCTCGTCAAGCTGCTCCTCGTACAACACGATGTCCGGTCTGATGACGCCGCCGCACTTGCAGCGCGGGACGCCCTCGCCGTGGTTCATCTTGTCTGCCGGATACGGCATACGGCAGCGCGAGCAATACGCGCGCAGTATGCTGCCGTGCAGCTCAAGTACGTTTTTACTGCCGGCTGCCTGATGCAGTCCATCAATATTCTGCGTTATAACGGCCCGCAGCTTGCCCTCGCGCTCCAGCTCCGCAAGGCGCAGATGCGCGCGATTAGGCTTCACACCGTCGATAACGAGCTTTGCCCGATGGAACCGGTAATACTCCTCGGGATAGCGCTCAAAGAAGCTGTGGCTCAGAATTGTCTCCGGCGGGTACTTCCACTGCTGATTATACAGTCCGTCAACGCTGCGGAAATCCGGTATCCCGCTCTCGGTGCTGACACCCGCGCCGCCGAAAAACACGATATTGTCGCTCTCCGCGACCCATTTTTTAAGCTGGTCGATCTTAGCGTCCATAGGCCAAGCCTCCATTCAACGCCGGTAGTACCGGTTAACAAGGGCAGATACTAAACGGAGATATTATACAACATATTTCACGAATTGACAAGGCGGCGGACATTTTTTAATATATGCGCAATAAATAAGCGGGCGGCAAAGCTGCCGTCCGCTTGAGCATATTGAATTTTTACAGGCTGCCGTTTACAAGCTCGCCGTCAATGAATGTCGCCTTGAGGTTCAGCTCCTCGTCCAGCAGCAGCATATCGGCGCATTTGCCAACTTCGAGCGATCCGATCTCGCCGAAGCTGTTTATCGCTTTTGCGGGCGCTACCGTCATAGCATAGACCGCGTCCTCAAGCGGTATCCCGTAGGACACGACGTTTTTCAGTTCCTGAAGAAGATTGCTGGAAGAACCGGCGAGCGTACCGTCGAGCAGCGTCGCGCGGCCGTTTTTGACAACTATCGGCTGTCCCGCAAGATCATAATTGCCGTCACAAAGTCCGGCGCAGCGCAGAGAATCGCTGATTATTATCATCTTTTTTCCGAACATCCGGTACACGGCGTTTATCACCGCCGGATGGATATGCAGTCCGTCACAGATAAGCTCGACCTCGGCTCCCGCCATCAGCGCCGCGCCGATAAGCCCCGGCTCACGGTGGTGCAGCGGCTGCATGGCGTTGAAGAGATGCGTCACCTGCGTCGCGCCCGCCTCGAATCCGGCCATTGCCGTAGCGTAATCCGCAGTGGTATGGCCGAGGGATACGGCGCACACCTTCGACGCCTCGCGGATAAACTCCACCGCGCCGTCAAGCTCCGGCGCCATGGTGATTATCTTTAGCTTTCCTCCGCTCAGCTCGCTCATACGGTAAAACAGATCAAGATCAGGCATGCGGATGTTTTCCGCCTTCTGCGCGCCACGCTTTTTATACGACACGAACGGCCCCTCAAGATGCACGCCCGCGCACTTTGCCTGCGCGCCCTGCCGCTCATAACCGCGGATATTGCGCATCGCCTGCGCCAGCGCGTCCTCGCCTATGGTCATGGTCGTGAAGCAGAATGAGGTCACGCCGTGCGCGGCGTAGTAGCCCGCGAGTGCGGGTATCTCGTCGGCGCGGCAGTCGCTCGCGTCGTAGCCGATTGCGCCGTGCGTGTGAATGTCGATGAAGCCGGGGACGAGGTACGCGCCGTGCGCGTCAACGCCGCCCTCAACGTCAAAGGCGCTTATCTTATCGGAAAACTCAACGGAAGAACGCTCAAAGCGCCCGTTTCTGTAAACCCTCGCATTGCTTATCTTCATGGATCAGACCTCCATGGCATACAGCCGGAAATATGTATCAGCTCAGAGATAGAAGCTGGGAGACTTTCTGCCCGCGCACATCTTCAGCAGCGCCGCCGACACCGCAAGCTGTGCCGCCTTCGGGACACTGCGCGCGCCGAAGGGACATACGGTGATGCAGCGCATACAGCTTATGCACTTGGTCTTGTCGGGCTTTCTGGGATCGCCCTGATCTATCGCCCCAGCGGGACATTCGGCAGAACATGTGCCGCAGCCGGAACAGTGTATTCCGGAGCTGGGATACAGCGGCAGTCCTTTGTAAGGCTTATAATCGTGGCTACCGGGCATCGGCACATCGCGCAGAGTCTCGCGCGTTGTGAGCGCATTAAGGAAGCTCTTGAGCTGGGCAACATCCTTCTCGTCGGGACGGCCTGCGCCGAAGCGGCGATCAAGTGAATGCGGCGCGACCATCTCCGCCCCGCCGACAACGCGGAAGCCGTTCTTTTTGCAGAGGTCTGCCATCTCCTGAAGCGCATCCTCAACGGCGCGGTTGCCGTATACCGCCACGGGCACGACGGGCGTATTGTCGCCGCGGACATCCTTCATGCGGCGATACATGGGAGCAGGGATGCGGCCGCCGTAAACCGGAAAGCAGATGAAAACCAGCATATCCGAGTCAAAGCTCATGTCGAAATCGAACACGGTGATGTCCGCCGTCTCGGCCTTTAGCTCGGAAGCGATGAGCTTTGCGATATGCTCGGTCCCGCCGGTCGCGCTGAAGTAAAGAACGATAGGTTTCATACTCTGTACCCCTTATAATTATTATAATTATGTTTCAAGAATAACACTTTGCGCAGACACCGTCAATGCCTCGCCTTGGTCATTCTTAATTCTCGATGCCGTTGAGTGCGATCTGCGTCCAGGTTTCGAGCATATCCCAGTTCCCGCGCAGCCCCGCCGCCGTCGTCCAGCCGCCCTCGAGCTTCTCCGTCTCGCGGACGCGCACCTCGCCCTCGACGGGCAGCGTGTAGCACAGGCCGAGATGTACGCTGCCGACGACGTTGGTGTCGTCGTTGATAAAGCCGACGGGGTGCAGCCCGCCGCGGTGCTCGATCTCGACCTCCTCGTCAAGCTCACGCTCAAGTCCGCGCAGCAGGACGTTCTCGCGGTCAACGTCGTCCACGGGGTTTATATGCCCGCCTACGCCGATGGACATAAGCCCGTGCAGCCGCGCTTCCCCGCCTTTTTTGAGGCGGCGCGTCATGAATATCTCGTCCCCGCGGCGCAGCACCACATACGGGATTATCTGCTTGTAGCCTGGGTCATTCTCTGCATCAGGACGCGGGATGAACTCATGCTCTGCGCGGATAATGTCCAGCATCTCGGCGTTCGACTCCGTGATAAGGCCGGTACGGCCGGAGATAAATTGCGACAATTTCTCGGTTTTAACTACCAATACGTATTCCATAGTCGTCTCTTTTCTGTTGACTTATTTTTGCTGTGACCTTATAATTTATTACATAATAACATAAACGGAGGTATTTTTCCATGGCGAATTTTTCGGATTTTTATTTCGACTCCAGCACCGGAAAAAACCGCATCTACGTCCGCCAGTGGTCGCCGGAAGGCGAGCCGCGCGGCATCGTGCAGATAGAGCACGGCATCGCCGAGCATATCGAGCGCTATGACGATTTTGCCCGTTTTCTCGCCGATAACGGCTTCATCGTCGTCGGCGACGATCACCTTGGCCATGGCAAGTCCATCGACAACGGCGGCGAGCAGGGCTTCTTCGCCGAGAGCGACGGCTGGGACTATGTCGTCTGGGATATCGACCGGCTGCACGACATCATGCACGAGAAGTACCCCGACCTGCCATATATTTTCTTCGGGCACAGCATGGGCAGCTTCCTTGTGCGCACCTATATCATCCGCCATCCGGAGAAGCCGGACGCCGTGATAATCAGCGGCACGGGGCATCAGCCGCTGCCGATGGTGCTTGGCGGGCTTGCGATGGCAAGCGCTGCGGTCAAGCTCTACGGGGCGCACAAGATCGGCGACACGCTCAACAGCGTCGCCTTCGGCTCATACAACAAGGGCTATGCCAACCCGCGCACTGATTTTGACTGGCTCAGCCGCGACACGGAGAATGTTGACAAATATATCGCCGATCCTCTCTGCGGCTTTGTGCCGACGGTCAGCCTGTTCCGCGATATGATGAGCGGCATAAAATTCGTCACCAACCAGGCGAACATCGACAAGATGAGCAAGGAGACGCCGGTATACTTCATGTCCGGCGACGCCGATCCTGTCGGCGAGAACGGCAAGGGCGTCACGCGCGCGTACAACGCCTTCTGCAAGGCCGGTCTGCATGACGTGAAGATGCGGCTTTACCCCGGCGGACGGCATGAAATGCTCAACGAGATAAACCGCGCAGACGTGTATAAAGACATTCTCGACTGGATAAACGAGAAGATCTAAGCAAAACAGCGAAGCCGGTTCGGCTTCGCTGTTTTGCTATAACACTCTTCTGTCATTCCGAGGAGCGAAGCGACGTGGGAATCCGTTCTCCTTAGCCGCCATACTATCAGGGATGCGGATTGCCGCAGGCAGTGGCGGCATGATTTAAGCTGGGCGCGACATATAAAGTTTCGACGGCATAAAAAAGCCTTGGCAGCTAAACTGCCAAGGCTTTTGATTATGTTGGATTACTCCTCTTCGGGGGCGATGCCGGTGGCTTCGCCGGTAGCGGAGACTTCGTATACGAGAGCGTCGCCTGCGGGCTCCTCGACCTCTTCCTCCTCTTCCTCGACCGCTGCGGGTGCGGGCTCGGACAGAGCGCGGATGGACAGGGAGATCTTGTGCTTCTCGTCATCGATAGCGGTGATCTTCGCGTCAACAACATCGCCGACGGTCAGAACGTCCTCGGGCTTGCCGATGCGGCGGTTTGCGATCTGGGAGATGTGGATCAGACCATCAACGCCGGGCAGAACTTCCGCGAATGCGCCGAAGGGCATGAGCTTGACGATAGTGACCTTTGCAACGCTGCCGACACCGTAGGTGTTGGTGAACACGGTCCAGGGGTTGCCGTTGGGATCCTTGTAGCCGAGGGAGATCTTGCGCTTCTCCTTGTCGAAGCTGATGACGTAAACATCGACCTCGTCGCCGACGGAGAGAACGTCGGAGGGCTGCTTGATACGGCTCCAGCTCAGCTCGGAGACGTGAACCATACCGTCAATGCCGCCGATATCGACGAATGCACCGTAGCTGGTCAGGGACTTGACGACGCCGTGGTACTTCTTGCCGACCTCGATCTCGTTCCAGATGGACTCGATGCGCTCGCGGCGCTCGGCCTGTGCAACGCGGCGGATGGAGCCGACTACTCTCTTGCGAGCCTTGTTGACCTCGGTGATCTTGAGGCGAACGGTCTTCTTGATGAGCTGGCTCAGCTCTGCATCGCGGGGCAGATCGGTCTGGGATGCGGGGACGAACACGCTGACGCCCTTGACATTGACAACAACGCCGCCCTTGTTCTCGCCGGAGACAACGCCTTCGAGAACTGCGCCGGACTCGGCGGCCTCTTCGATATCGTTCCAGCTCTTTGCAGCGTCAAGACGCTTCTTGGAGAGCATAACGGTGCCTTCGACATCGTTGACTCTGACAACAACTGCTTCAATGGTGTCGCCGACCTTGACAACGTCTTCGACCTTGACGCCGTCGTCAGTGAACTCGGAAGTGGGAATGAAGCCGGAATACTTGGTGCCGAGGTCTACGCTGATCTCAGTACCGGTAATAGCCACAACATGTCCGGTTACCTTGTCTCCATTATATATAGTTTTGAGAGTCTCCTCCAGCATTTCGTCGAAGGACTTTTCGACCTCGACTGCGGATTCTTCAACTTTGATTTCGTCGCTCATTTTGTTTCTTACCTCCTTAATTATCCACGCCGGCGTGGATGCCCCCGCTGTGAGCCCGATGGTATCCGCGTCCGTGACCTTGTCCATATCCAGCTCATCACACTTCTCTATGAACTGGACCCAGCCGCAATGCTCAGAACAGATCTGGGCAAGATGCAGGCTGTTGGCGCTGTGCTTTCCGCCGATAACCACCATTGCGTCACATTCGGAGGCCAGCTTTTCAGCCTCCTGCTGCCGCGCAGACGTAGCAGTACATATTGTATCAGATATTTTCAGATTTGTACACCTTTTTTTTAGGATATTGCAACATTCGGTAAAATTACCGTGCGTCTGAGTTGTTTGCACCACAACACTTAGAGGTTTATCCCAAAAATTCGGATTTTGGTTCAGCCACGTCTCAAGCTCCGCCGCCGTTTCAAACACCATGTGCTCTCCGCACCAGCCGCATATGCCCTCGACCTCCGGATGACGGCGCATTCCGATGATAATCACAAAGCGCCCTTCGGCCGTGGCCTCGCTGACGATATTGTGGATATGCTTCACCTTCGGGCAGGTCGCGTCAACGATCTCCGCGCCGCTGCGCTCCAGCTCCTGCTGCACGCTTCTTGCTATTCCGTGCGCGCGGATCAGCACCTTTTCGCCCGCGTGTGCCTCTGAGGGGCTTTCTATGAGCCGCAGGCCGCGCGAGGCAAGCTCGTTTACAACGTCTGCATTATGGATAAGCTCGCCGAGGCTGCTGCACTTTTCGCCGCTGCGGAGCAGCTCCTCCGCCATTTTCACGGATCTGCTCACGCCGAAGCAGAATCCCGCACTTTTTGCGACAATAAGCTTCTTCATACGCCCAGCCGCTCCCGCACGATGCTCCGAAGGAGCGCCGCGCTCTGCTCGAAATCAATGTCGCTCGTATCGACGCGCACGGCGTCCTCAGCCGCCTTGAGCGGTGCGGCCGCGCGGCTGGTGTCCTGCTTATCGCGGTATTCTATATCGCGCAGAACTTCGTCATAATCTGCCTTGACGCTCTTACCCTGAAGCTCAAGCAGGCGGCGCTGCGCGCGTGCCGCGGCGCTGGCGGTCAGGAATATCTTCAGCTCCGCATCCGGCAGGACGACGGTGCCTATATCGCGCCCGTCCATGATGACGTTATGCGTCCGCGCCATGCGTCGCTGCATCTCCAGCAGGTATGCGCGCACCGCAGGCATCGCCGAGACGTTTGAGGCGCAGATGGATATCTCGGGCATGCGTATCTCGGCGGACACGTCCTCCCCGTCGAGGAACATTCTCTGCTCGCCTTCGTCATTATAGCGCATTTCTATGCTTATCTCCGGCAGCATCGCCGAGACAGCGATCTCATTTTTCGTATCGAGCCCGCGGCGGTGTGCCGCGAGGCCGACGCTGCGGTATATTGCGCCGGTATCGACGTAAATGTACCCCAGTTCCTTTGAAAGTCTGCGCGCAAGGCTGCTCTTTCCCGCTCCGGCGGGGCCGTCTATGGCGATAGAATTAAATCCGTTCATCAGAATTCATCCTTAAGTATAGATTTTCCGGCAATATAGCCGGTAGACCATGCGATCTGGAGATTGAAGCCGCCCGTATATCCGTCAAGGTTCAGCACTTCGCCCGCGAAGTACAGGCCGTCAACCAGCTTCGACTCCATGGTGCGCGGATTTACCTCCTTCGTGCTCACGCCGCCGGCGGTCACGATGGCCTCGTCGATCGGGCGCGTACCGGTGATGGACACAGGAAACGCCTTGAACAGATGCAGCAGCTGATGCCGCTGCTCGCGGGTTATGGAGTTGACCTTGGTGTCCTCCGGTATGCCCGACAGCCTGATGAGAACAGGTATCATCGACTTGCCCGCAAGGTCTGTGAGTGAATTTTTGAACTCCTTGTTCGCATACTTATCAAAGTCGCGCAGGATACGCGCGTCGAGCTTCTTCTCGTCGAGCCCGGGCTTGAGGTCGATCTCGAGCCGGTATTTCGCTTTGCCCATGTGCCGCATGTGTGAGCTTGCCGACAGCACCAGCGGCCCCGAGACGCCGAAATGCGTGAACAGCATCTCGCCAAGCTCTCGGTATATCAGCACGTCGTTCTCATAGGCCGAGAGCGTCACGTTTTTCAGCGCGAAGCCCTGCATCTCGGCGCAGTAATCATCGTCGCTTTCAAGCGGAACGAGAGACGGCCACGGCGTGTCGATAGTATGCCCCGCGCTGCGGGCGAATTTATAGCCGTCGCCGGTCGAGCCGGTCAGCGCATATGTAAGACCGCCGGTGCATAT
>ERZ825670.4319-NODE-4319-length-11073-cov-5.163369_pt1 | contig 11073 bp, 10 predicted proteins | sample MGYA00519929_ERZ825670 | MGnify/ENA primary metagenome ERZ825670 (study PRJEB31778, sample SAMEA3449207) | human gut metagenome | biome: human gut; feature: human-associated habitat; material: faeces | place: United Kingdom | collected 2010/2012 ...
TGACTGATGAAGAAAAAATAAAAGCATTATCTGAAGCAAAAAGAGTTACTAAAAAGAACGGTTATATTTTAGTTCAATATTTTATGAATGATTATTGTATTATTAGATATGGTTTTAAAGAAAATAACATAATGAACTCTATTAATAATAATGAAATTGATAATAATTATAAAATTGTATCTTGGGTTGATAATCTATATTCACCTGTTAGAATTGAAGAGATAAATAATTATAATAAAATATTAAATTTAAAAAGAGTTAAAATTATAACTCCTGATGGATGTGCAAATTATATTAGAGATGTATTAAATAAAATGGATGAAAATACATTTAATGAATTTATTAAATATCATTTAAGTACTTGTGAAAGATATGAAATGATAGGATCTGCTGCGCATACTTTAGATATATTAAAAAAGGAAGACTAAAATCTTCCTTTTAACATTTTTTATCAATAGAACAAGAGTTTTTATTTTCTGTAACACACTCTAAAACACACTTAAATTTATTATATGTTTCTTTTTTCATTTCATCTGTTAATTTCATATATGCATCTGTTTGTGCATCGCTTATACCAGTTGTCATATCTTCTACTTTTCCATCTACAATAGAAATAACTGTTGGTGCATATATTCTTTTTTCATTCGCACTTACTCCTTCATTATCTTTATTTGTAAGTGTATAATCATCTAAAACATTATCTAGTAATTTTAATAATTTATAATATCCACTAGTTCCTTTTTTATCTGTTTCTACTTTACCATCATCATTAACTTTCATTGTATCACGAATATCTTTTACATCTACATAATATATTTCTTCTAATCCTAAATCACTTGATACTTCTATTAATGATTCTATTACACTTCTACACCATGGACATTCTTTAAATCCAAAATATACTGCGAATGTTTCTTTATTTTCTATTTTAATCTCTATTCCTAGTCTTTTCATTATCTCAAAGGCATCAAGTTTTTCTGTATTTTCTATTTTATTTTTCATCATTCCATATACTATTGCTCTATATATTTCTCCACCATGTAATATTATTGAATTTTCTATTTGTTTTAATAATTCTCTACATATAGATGTTTTACCTGCTCCAACAGTCCCTTCTATTCCTATTACTATATTTCTCATTTTACTTTTCCCTCCATATATATTTTTTATTATATAACTTTTAAGCTTGAATTACAATAATTTTGTATATTTATCCACTATTAGGGTAAAATAATTTTGTAAATTTGAAATGGAGGTGTTCTTCTATGTCAGAAAAAAATAATAAACAAAATAAAAATAATAACAGAAATAATGAAAACAACAACAACAATAATAACAGCCAAAAAAATAACAATAGATAGTTTTACTATATTTAAAAGACTCTATGTAAAACAATTACATGGAGTCTTTTATTATTTATATGATTATGCTGTTTCTTTTTGTTCAACAGTCGTCATTCTTTCTCTTCTGTCCCTTTTAATTTTATTAGGATTTTCAATTATTTTAGGTCCAACATTATTTAGCACTGTATCTTTAGTAATAATGCATTTTTCTATTTTTTCATTTGATGGTATATCAAACATAATATCTCTCATAATATCTTCAATTATAGAACGCAAGCCTCTAGCTCCTGTCTTTCTTTCTATGGCTTTATCAACAATCGCTTCTAATGCCTCTTGTTCAAATACCAATTCTACATCATCCATTTGTAGCAATTTTTTATATTGTTTTACTAAAGCATTTTTAGGTTCTGTAGTTATTTTTATTAATGCCTCTTTGTCTAGTTCTTTCAAAGATGCAATTATTGGTAATCTTCCTATAAATTCAGGTATCATACCAAATTTTAATAAATCTTGCGGTAAAATTTGTTCAAATACTTTATATCTATCAATATCTTTTTTGCTTTGGATTTCTGCTCCAAATCCCATTGATTTTTTACCCATTCTATCTTTAATTATATTTTCTAGTCCTTCAAAAGCACCACCACATATAAATAATATATTTGATGTATCTATTTGCAACAATTCCTGTTGTGGATGTTTTCTCCCTCCTTGTGGGGGAACTGATGCTATTGTCCCTTCTACTATTTTTAGTAAAGCTTGTTGTACTCCTTCTCCACTTACATCTCTGGTTATTGATGGATTTTCTGATTTCCTTGTTATTTTATCTATTTCATCTATATATATTATTCCTTTTTCAGCTTTTTCTATATCCCCATCTGCTGCTTGGATTAATTTTAAAAGTATATTTTCAACATCTTCTCCAACATATCCAGCTTCTGTAAGTGTTGTAGCATCTGCTATTGCAAATGGTACATTTAAAATTTTTGCTAATGTACTTGCTAAAAGAGTTTTTCCACATCCTGTTGGTCCTAATAATAAAATATTACTTTTTTGTATTTCTATATCATCATCATTTTGCTCATGTTTAGATTCCATTTCTTCTTCATTAGCAATTCTTTTATAATGATTATATACTGCTACTGATAATGTTTTTTTAGCTTCATCTTGACCTATTACATATTGATCAAGAATTTCTTTTATTTCTCTCGGACTTGGTATTTTTTCCAATCCAGCTAGTGTATATGTGTCATTGTCCTCTTCATAATATTCGCTTTCAATTATTTCATTACACAACTCTATACATTCATTACATATATATACTCCTGGACCAGCAACTATTTTTCTAACACTGTCTTGTGTTTTACCACAAAATGAACATTTTACACCTTTTGGTGTATCGTTTTTTGCCATATGCTTTTCTCCTTTTTTAATTTAACTTACTAGATTCTTTTATCCATAATTCCATCAATCAATCCATATTCTAATGCTTCTTGTGCTGTCATATAGTGATCTCTTTCTGTATCTCTTTCAATTGTTTCTATTGATTGCCCTGTTTTTTCACTTAATAATTTATTTAGTTTTTCTCTTGTTCTTATCATGTGATCTGCATGAATTTTTATTTCTGTTGCTTGACCAGAAATTCCTCCACCTTGACCTCCTATTAATGGTTGATGTATTAATATTTCTGAATTTGGTGTTGCAAACCTCTTACCTTTCTCGCCATTTGCTAGTAATACTGCTCCAAAACTTGCAGCTAATCCAACACATATTGTTGATACTGGACATTTAATATAATTCATTGTGTCTACAATACCCATTCCATCTGTTATTGATCCACCTGGTGAATTTATATATAAAAATATTTCTTTGTCTGGATCTTCTGATTCTAAAAATAATAATTGTGCAATTATCAAACTAGCTGATGTTGGATTTACATCCTCTCCTAAAAAAATTATTCTGTCTTTTAATAATCTTGAGAATATGTCATATGACCTTTCTCCTTTGCTTGTTTGCTCAATTACATATGGTACTAAACTAGCTTTTTCTAACATATTTCTTCCTCCTTTTTATTTTACCGATTAAATCGGATTTTTTCTATTTTTATTAAAATAATTAAAAGGGAAAATAGGAATCGACACTATTTTACCCATAAAGGGCAAAAAGAGAACCGACACCAATTTGCCCTTTTCAGCTATTTCTTACTACTCTTTTTTGTTTCTTTTTTTGTTTCCTTTTTATTTTCAATATGTTTTGCATTCTTTACTATAAATTCTAATGCTTTTTCTGACTTTATTCCTTCTTCTAAGTAGTTTTTTAAGTTTTCATTTTTACTTAGTTCTTCTACTTTTTTTCCATAGTTTTTAGCCATTTCTTCCATTTTTGCATTTACTTCCTCTTCACTTGCTTCTATTTTTTCTGCTTTTATTATAGCTTCTAGTACAAGTCTTGATTTTATTGCTTCTATAGCTTGTGGCTCATATTCTTTTCTCATTTCTTCTTCTGTTCTACCTACCATTTTTAGATATTGCTCTAAATTTAATCCTTGATATGATAGTCTTTGTTCAAAATCTCTTAACATATTATCAATTTCTAAATCTATCATTCCTGATGGAATATCTAATTTTGCTTCTGCACATATAGCTTTCATTGTTGCATCTTCTGTTTCATATTTTATTCTTTGTTCGTTATTTTTTTCTAATTTTTCTTTAATGCTCTTTTTTAATTCATCAAGTGTATCGAATTCACTTACATCTTTCGCAAACTCATCATCTAGTTCTGGTAATTCCTTTTTCTTGATTTCATGCAATTTTACTTTAAATATAGCTTCTTTTCCAGCTAAATCTTTTGAAAAATATTCTTTTGGAAATGTTACTTTTATTTCTTTATCTTCATCAATGTTCATACCTACTAATTGGTCTTCAAACCCTGGAACAAATGCTCCACTTCCAATTTCTAATTCATGGCTTTCTGCTTTTCCACCATCAAATGCCACTCCATCAACAAATCCCTCAAAATCTATTATTGCAGTATCTCCATTAGCTAATGGTCTATCATCTACTGTAATTAATCTTGAATTATGTTCTTGCATGTGTCCTAATTCATGTTCAATATCTCCATCTTCAACTGTATATTCTACCTTTGGGATTTCTACTCCTTTATATTTTCCAAGTTGTACTTCTGGCTTTGTTTGTACTACTGCTGTAAAAATCAAATCTTTTCCTTTTTCCATTTGAACAATATCTACTTCTGGTCTGCTTACAGCGTCTATTTTATTTTCTTTTAAAGCTTCTTCATATCCTTCAGTAGCAACATCATTAAATGCGTCTTCATAAAAAATTTGTGCCCCATAATATTTTTCTACTATATTCATTGGTGCTTTTCCTTTTCTGAACCCTGGTATATTGAAATATTTCGCATTTTGGAAATATACTTTTTTCATAGCATTTTCAAATTTTTCCGCTTCTATTGTAATTTCTAATTTAACTTCATTTGCCTTTTCTGTTTTCTCTACTTTACAATTCATTATAATCTTCCTTTCTTGTCGCTTTTAACTTTTATATTATATCATAATTTTTCCATTTTGCAATACTTTTTTAAAAATACTTATTAGCTCTATTTAATTATGCTATAAAAATTTTCAAATTCGAATCCTCGTTCTCTAAAATATTGAATAATTGTTGGTAATGCCTCTGCTGTTGCAGTCTTATTTCCTGCATCATGCATTAGAACAACAACACTATTATGTTTTGGAACGGTTTTTTCGAGTTCTGCAATAAATTCTTCAATAGTTTTAGCACCAGCAGAATCTGATGTTAAAGCATTCCAATCAACATGCAAAATTCCATTTTGATCTAATATTTGAGCAGCACTTTGTTTTACTTTAGCGTATTTTCCTCCTATATATCCTCCTGGAAATCTGAACAAATGTGGCTCATATTCCTGAACTCCTATAGCATTTTTTATTAAAATTATACTTTTGTTATATTCATCTAATACACTTTGTGGTGAAGCATATATTTGTGAATACACGTGAGAATAACCGTGACTAGCTAAATAGTGTCCTTCTTCATATTCTCTTTTTACAATGTCTGGGCTTAATTCTACTCTACTTCCCAGTAAGAAAAATGTTGCCTTGATATTCTCTCGTTTTAATGTATCTAAAATTACAGGTGTTACTGTTTGTGATGGCCCATCATCAAAAGTTAAAAATACTCTTTTATTTTCTGAGTGATATATATTTGCTAAATTATTTTTTGCTTCTTCAGTTAACTGCGGTAATTTGGCCATTTTATTTGCCTCTTCTTCTGCTTTTTGCTTCTCTGTATTCGCTTGTTTATTTCCTTTAACATGCTCTATTTGGTCCTCATAAGAAACATAAAACTCTTGAATCTTTTTATTTCTATTTATTTCCCTAATTACAATTATAAACATAATTAAAAGTACTAATAAAAAAGCTATTATTATTGAGTTTCTTTTATTTATATATTTTCTTCTTATAGATATCAAATCCATTTTTTCACCTTTTATTTATATTCTAGTTTCTTAAATATTCTAACTCTTCTTCCATATTTTTTCTCATGAATAGTGGTTTTCCTTTTTCAATTACTTTAATACTTTTTAATTGATTATATTTATCTAAACTTTTCCATGTTTGTAATTCTGATGGTATTCCTATTTGATTTAATAAATCTTTTGCTGTTTCCTCCATAAATGGCAATAACACTATTCCTATTTTTCTGATATTTTCAATTAAATGATACATACTTGATGATAATTTTTCTGTTTCTTCATTTTTAGAAAGTTCCCATGGGCGAGTTTCATCTATATATTTATTTGTCCTTGCAATAATTGCCCATAGTTCTTGCAATGCATTTGCCATTTCATATTTTTCTATTAATTCTTCAACTTTTGCAGTTTGTTTATTTGTAAAGTCTTCAAATTCTTTATCTACGTCATTTGGTGTCCCGTTATATTCAGGCACATTTCCATTAAAATATTTGTTAATCATTGAAACTGTTCTATTTACAAGATTTCCTAAATCATTGCATAAGTCAAAATTATATCTTTCAACAAAGCTTTCTGGTGTATACAATCCATCTTGTGATATTGGCATCTCTCTTAATAAAAAATATCTTGTTGCATCAAGTCCATATCTACTTATTAATTTTTCTGGATATACAACATTTCCCTTAGATTTTGACATTTTACCATCTTTCATCATTATCCAATTATGAACTAATATCTTTTTAGGTAATGGCAAATCTAGTGCCATTAAGAATATTGGCCAATATATTAGGTGAAATCTTGCTATGTCTTTTCCAATTATTTGTAAATCAGCTGGCCAGTACTTTTTAAATAAACTATCATCTTCTTGCATATACCCTAATGCTGTTAAATAATTGGTTAATGCATCTAACCATACATATATCACATGTTTAGGATCACTTTTAACTTTTATTCCCCAATCAAATGATGTTCTTGTTACACATAAATCTTCAAGTCCTGGTTTTATAAAATTATTTATCATCTCTGTTTTTCTATATTCAGGTTGAATGAAATCTGGATGTTCATTATAATATTTTAATAGCTTGTCCGCATATTTTTTCATATTAAAGAAATATGCTTCCTCTTTCATTAATTTTACTTCTCTTCCGCAATCTGGACATTTTCCATCAACTAACTGTGTTTCTGTAAAATATGTTTCACATGGCATACAATACCATCCCTCATATTCCCCTTTATAAATGTCTCCTTTTTTCAAGAAAAATTCAAATATATCTTGAACTGCATTTTCATGTCTTTGTTCAGTTGTTCTTATAAAATAATCATATTTTATATTCATTAATTTCCATAGGTCTTTTGCCATTTGTGCCATCTCATTTACATGCTCTTGTGGTGTTTTTTTTCTTTCTTTTGCAACTGTTTCTATTTTTTGTCCATGTTCATCTGTTCCTGTAAGCATGTAGACGTCATATCCTTTTAATTGCTTATATCTTTTTACTGTGTCAGCTAATGTTGTTGTATATGCTGTTCCTATATGAAATTTTCCACTTGGGTAATATATTGGTGTTGTTATATAAAACTTTTCCATACTTTCGTCCTCCTTATTTTACAATATTATATCCCTTTTAAGCAAGCTATTTTTAATAGTTCCTATCCCTATAAATTGGCTGTCACTATAAATTTTGTAAACTCCATCTTCTAATTTCCATGTTAATTGAACTCCATTCAAAAATAACTGTAACCTTTTATTATCTAATTCGATACTTTTGCTCTTATCAAAATATTCTTCAATAGTAATAAAATTATTATGTATGTTTTTTTCAAGTTCTTCTATTCTTATTGAATCTTCTATTTTAAATTCTCCAACTTTGATTCTATTTAATTCTTTCATATAACCTATTGTATGAAGCCTTTCGGCTATGTTTTCACACAATGTTCTTATATAAGTTCCTTTAGAACAATATACTCTAAATTCTATTGTTTTGTTTTGCAAATCAGTCCTTATAAGTTCTATATTATATATTTCTATTGTTCTTGGTTGTATTTCTACATGCTCTCCTCTTCTTGCATATTCATAAAGTTTTTTTCCATTTACTTTTATTGCTGAATACATTGGTGGAACCTGATTCTGCTTTCCAATCAAAGATTTAAACATTTTGTCTATATTTATTTGTTGTAAACTTTCTTCATATACTTCTCCAGTTTCAAGAATATTACCTTCTCCATCTGCTGTATCTGTCTTCGTTCCAAGTTGTAATATTGCTTCATATGTTTTATCATGATTTATTATGTATTTGGAAATTTGTGTTCCTTTCCCTACAAGTAAAGGTAATACTCCTGTTGCATTAGGATCTAAAGTGCCAGTATGTCCAACTTTTTCATTCAAAATTCTCTTTGCCCTTTTTACTATATCGTGTGATGTACAACCTTTAGATTTATTTATAACTATTATTCCATTCATATTCTTCTAATCCCTGTTTTATCGCTTTTATAGCCTTACTTTTTGCTTGTTTAATATTTCCACTTATAAAGCATCCTGCTGCTCCTCTGTGTCCTCCACCTCCAAGCAACATGCATATGTCAGATACATTTACTGTTTCATGTGAACGCAAAGAACCTTTAAATCCATTTACTCCTTCTTTTTCTTTTAGAAGTACTGCAACTTCAACACCCTCTATATCTCTCATCATTTCGGCTAATCCATCATCATCTCCTACTTCTGCTTTTGCTCTTTTATAGTCATCTAATGTCAAATAAGCCATAGCTATTTTTCCATCTTCTAAAAATTCTAATCTATTGTAAACAACTTTTTCTAATTCACAATGTGCTTTACTTTTATTTCTTACTGCTATTTTACAAATCTCTTTTAATTTTGCTCCTTTTCTTATTAACTCTGCTGCAAATTCAAATGTTTCTGGTACTACTCCACCCCATTGAAATCCACCTGTATCAGTTACCATTCCAGTTAATATACAAGTTGCAATTTCTTTTGTTATAGGTATTTCGTAGTATTCAAAAATTGCAATTAAAATTTGAGAACATGCTGGTGCAACTGGATCTACATAATTTAAATCTGCAAACATTGCATTTACTGAATGATGATCTATTTGTATTGTCTTTTTAGCTGGTTCAAAATATTCCTTTGAACCAACTAATCTTTTTAGATCTGTACAATCCACTGATATAGCCAACTCATAAGGTTCTTTCTTTCCTTCTGTTACTATTCTTTCTATTCCTGGTAGAAACTTCAGATTTTTTGGATATTCTGGTATTACAACATCTGCTCTTTTTCCTAGTTGATCTAATGCATGCATCATTGCTAGTGAACTTGCTACAGCATCTCCATCTGGTGATTCATGTGTTAATATAACTATGGTTTGTGCTTTTTTTATCTCTTCTATTATATTATCTAATGTCATTTTTTCCTCCCTTATATTCGTACAATATTCTCTAATCTTTTATTTATTTTCTATTTAGTTCATTTATAATATTTTCAATCTTTGCACCATATTCTAGTGATTCATCTAATTCAAATACCAATTCTGGTGTATTTCTTAAATTTATTCTTTTTGCTAATTCTGATCGTAAGTATCCAGATGATTTTTTTAAACCTGCTAAAGTATCTTGCACATTTTTAGAATTCAAAATACTTACTGATACTTTTGCATATTTCAAATCTGGTGTCACTTTTACTCTAGTCACACTAATCATTCCTGTTACACTAGGCTCTTTTAACTCGTAACTAATTATTTGACTAAGTTCTTTTCTATATTCTTCGTCAATTCTTCCTTGGCGATTATTATTCTTTGGCATTTTTTCCTCCTTACTAAAAAAGGGCAAAATGGGGTCGGTTCTATTTTTGCCCTCTCTTTAAGTCTAAGGCAAAAATAGAACCGACCCCATTTTGCCCTGCTGTGCTATCTCTTAATTTCCTCAAGAATATATGCTTCTATGATATCTCCCTCTTTAATATCATTATATTTTTCAATTTGAATACCACATTCATAGCCTTTAGCAACTTCTTTAGCATCATCTTTAAATCTTTTTAAAGATGCAAGTTTACCCTCATGTATAACAACATTATCACGTAAAACTCTAACACCAGCGTTTCTTTCAAGCTTTCCTTCTATAACATATGCACCAGCAATAGTCCCAACATTTGATATCTTAAATGTTTGCCTTACCTCTGCATTTCCTATTACATGTTCTTCAAATTTTGGTGCAAGCATTCCCTTCATAGCCGCTTGAACATCATCTATTGCTTGATAAATTACTGAATATTGTTTTATTTCTACCTCTTCTTTCTCTGCCATGTCTCTTGCTGACGGTATTGGACGTACATTAAATGCTATTATTATTGCATTAGAAACTTTTGCAAGTGTTACATCTGACTCTGTTACTGCTCCAGCAGCAGCATGAATAACTTTTACTTTAACTTCTTCATTTGACAATTTCTCCATTGATTGTTTAATTGCCTCTACAGACCCTTGAACATCTGCTTTTACTATTAAATTAAGTACTTTCAAGTCTCCAGCTTCCATTTGACTAAATAAATTGTCTAATGTTACTTTACTCATAGCATTTATATTTTTTTCTCTTTCTTGACGTTTTCTCTTTTCAATTAAATGTTTTGCTGTTTTTTCGTCTTTTACTTCATAGAATATATCTCCTGCTTGTGGCACTTCTGTTAATCCCATTATTTCTACTGGTGTTGATGGTCCAGCTTTTTTTACCTTTTTGCCCTTTTCATCTGTCATGCTTCTTATTCTTCCTATTGCAGATCCTACAACTATTGTGTCTCCAACATCAAGTGTTCCTCTTTGTACAAGCATTGATGCTATTGCTCCTCTTCCTTTATCAAGTCTTGCTTCTATTACTACTCCTTTTGCTTGTTTATTTGGATTTGCTTTTAGTTCTAACACATCTGCTTCTAATAATACCATCTCTAGTAATTGATCTATATTTGCATGTTTTTTAGCAGAAATCGGCACAAATATTGTGTCTCCGCCCCATTCTTCTGGAACTAATTCATATGTCATTAATTCTTGTTTAACTTTATCTATATTTGCATCTGGTAAATCTATTTTATTTATAGCTACAATTATTGGAATTCCAGCAGATTTAGCATGATTTATTGCCTCTATAGTTTGTGGCATTACACCATCATTTGCGGCTACTACAAGTATAGCTATATCTGTTATTTGTGCTCCTCTGGCTCTCATTGCTG
>ERZ825670.4322-NODE-4322-length-11070-cov-6.504766_pt1 | contig 11070 bp, 12 predicted proteins | sample MGYA00519929_ERZ825670 | MGnify/ENA primary metagenome ERZ825670 (study PRJEB31778, sample SAMEA3449207) | human gut metagenome | biome: human gut; feature: human-associated habitat; material: faeces | place: United Kingdom | collected 2010/2012 ...
ACGCCTTCGCGCTTTCCTCCGTCAGCTCCATGCCGTTTTCCTTGGCAAGCGCCATCAGCTCTTCAGGGGTCTTTGCGGATTTTGCCTTTTCAATAAGTTCGGGTGTAAATTTGTTTTCCATAAAAATCTCCTTGTTTAAGGATGTTTATTTCATGTTAACGGGGTTATTGCAGAGCCACAGCCCTTTTTCGTAGGTACAATACTGACATGAATGGCAGTATGCGGCGACCCCGCAGGTGTTGCAGCGTACCAGTATGTCGTATATATCGCATTGGGAGCCGTCATCCTTGCAACGCCATTCATCGCAGAAATGCATTACGGAAACGACAAGCCTGCCGCCGTTATGGCAGCCGCCGCCGGCGACGTTGTCAAGCTCGTCGTCGCTCAGCTCGCCCGTCTGCGGGTGGAGCAGGTCGAGATACGCCTTCGCGCTTTCCTCCGTCAGCTCCATGCCGTTTTCCTTGGCAAGCGCCATGATCTCCTCGGCGGTCTTTGCCGCCTTTGCCTTGGTCAATAATTCCTTGTTCAGTTCCATGTTCGTCTCCCCTCACGATTTAAGATTATTCCGGTGTCCCTCTCCGCAAACGAACTTTGCATGTCAATATCTTGCTGCGCTTATCCCCGATGCTGTTCATACAGTTCCAACACCTTGGATTGTAGGCAAGACATCCCGAACAGCGCAGTTCGCCGTTGCGCACGATAATACCCCGCGAGCCGCAGCGAGAGCAGATATAGTCCGAGCAATAGCTGTTTGCCATACATGCTTCATAATAGGTGGTACCGCAGGCGCCGCCGGAGACGTTATCCAGCTCGTCGTCGGCAAGCTCGCCGCTCTGCGAGTGGAGCTGCGCAAAGATCTTCTGCGCTTCCTCTGCGGTCATTTCGATGCCGTTTTCCTTGGCAAGCGCCAGCAGCTCCTCGGGAGTTTTCGCTTCCTTTGCCTTCGAAAGCAATTCCTTGTTGAGTTCCATCGTTTCTCCTTCTATATTTTTTGGTTCAGCTCGTTGCTGCGGTGCCGGAGTCCTGCTTATTTCCCTCTGCGGTTCTTTGGATTGAGACATTTGAGCGGCGCACCGAGTGTTTCGTATCCGGTCCAATTGGCTTGGTCCCAATGCCTGCACCGGCAGCAAGTACCCATCAGACCGAAGGCGGTGGGGCTTGTATCCTCCTCAAAAAAGCCGCACCGGTACCCCGCAGTGGTCAGAAGGTACCCGCCCTTTGTGTGGCAGCCGCCGCCGGAGACGTTATCCAGCTCGTCGTCGCTCAGCTCGCCCGTTTTCGGATGAAGCTGTTCAAAGTATGCCTTTGCTTCCTCCTCGGTCAGATCGATGCTGCTCTCCTTTGCAAGCGCGGCCAGTTCCTCCGGCGTCTTTGTTCCTTTTGCCTTTGCAATCAGTTCTTCGCTGAGTTCCATGGTCGAGCTCCTTTCCGTTATTTTTTTCTGCCAGGGTCCTGCAGATCGCTTTTTTTGTTGAGATCAAGGGAAATTTCGAGCCGCCTGCCGCCGCTCACCGTTTCGAGAGCCTCGTCGTTCAGCGGCTTCGCGTTGGTCTCCTCCGGGATGCTGTTCCGTTTTTCTTCCTTTTTCATTTTGTCCCTCCTTTGATTTATTTGATTGGAGCCTCAAAACACTCTCGGAGCGTTTTGAGGGCATTGCTGTGCAGTATCTTGACGTAGGCGTAGGATACGCCGAGCCTTGCCGCCGTGTCCTTCAGCGACAGCCCCTTGCCGTACCGCAGGACGATCAGGGCGCGCAAACGTTCGTCCAGCCTGTTCAGGGCTTCACCGAGCGCCTGAAGGGATTCCCTTTGCAGCAGACCGTCGTCTATGCCGGCTGCGTCCGGCAGATCGTCCGGCAGCTCCGCGCCGGGACGATGGGTGCGGAAATAGTCGATGACCGTATTCCGGGTGATGGTGTAGAGCCATGTGGAGACCGAGGCGCGGTCCGCGTCAAAGGTCGGGTACTTTTCATACGCCTTCAGAAAAACGTCGCTGACAAGATCCTCCGCGTCATGCCGGTTTGCGACCTTGCCGAACACATAGCCCCGGACCTTTTCGGAATACGCCGTGTACAGCGCTTCTCTCTCTTCCGTCCGATTCATACCGCGCCGTCCTCATCCGTTCCGCGCCGTTTGATGCGCTTCGCCTCTCCCGCGGCGCTCACCTGCGCGAGATCATCGTCCGACAGCTCCGCGCAGTATTCGTTCTCGGTCTCGTCGAGCAGCGCCTCCAGCTCCGGCTCGTGCTCGAAGCGTTGGTAATCGAAGAGCAGGGAGAGCGTTTTTTCATTCAGACCGGAGGCGTCCCCGGACCATTTCGTTTTTTTGTGTTCCATTTCTTTCTCCTTTGCTTCTTGATACGAACCGGAAGCGGAAAAGGCTAATGCAATCGGAAAATTTTCTCAAAAAATCTTCCGCGCGGCGTGTAGCGCCGTTACAAAGCGGCGTCCGGTACGTCGTCCAGCCTTTGTCGGGCCACCAGCTCGGCAAAGAAGCCGTTTGCGGCGATCAGCTCGTCATAGGTCCCGTCCTCGACGATCCTTCCGTGATCGAGCACGAGGATGCGGTCGCATTGTCTGATGGTGGACAGGCGGTGGGCGATGACAATGCGGGTGCACTTCAGCCGGTCCAGCGACTCCGACACCTTTTTCTGTGTGATGTTGTCCAGCGCGCTCGTCGCCTCGTCGAACATCAAAATCTTGGGCTTCGGCGCGATGGCGCGGGCGATCATCAGCCGCTGGCGCTGCCCGCCGGATATGCCGCCCGAGCCCTCCGATATGACCGTGTTCATACCCATGGGCATCCTGCGGATGTCCTCGGCGATGCCGGTCAGCTCCGCCGCCTCCCACGCGTCCTGCTGCGACAGCCACGGCGCGGAGATCACGATGTTGGAATAAATGTCGCCCTGAAACAGCTTTCCGTTCTGCATCACAACACCGATGCGGCGGCGCAGGGAGCGCAGGTCGATCCGCTCCAGATCCTTGCCGTCGTAATAAATGGCGCCCTTCTGCGGCTTTTCAAAGCCTAAAAGCAGACGCAGCAGCGTGGATTTCCCGCAGCCGGTCCGGCCGACGATGGCGACATACTGCCCCGGACGGATCTTGAGCGAAAGATCGTCGAGGATCAGCGGCATATTTTCGTTGTACCGGAAGGAAACGTTGTTCAGCTCGATGCCGCCGGACAGCCGCTCGATGACCTGCTTGCCGTCCGAGACCTCGGGGACCGCGTCAAAAAACGGCTGGACCATCGTGAGAATGGGCCTGATCTGCGCCGCGCTCAGCGCGATCCCGGCGAGCGACAGAAACGCGCCGGAGACCATGCCGTAGGCCGTGTTGAAGGCATAGTAATCCGCCACAGACAGGCCGGCTCTTACTGACATATAATACATGACGAGCGTTCCCGTGAGGCTGATGGCAAGGCTGATGACGGAATTGAGCTTCAGGAACATCGGCGGATCGTACGTCATTTTTGCGCTCTGCGCGTAGAGGTTGCCCCATCTCGCGAAGGCGCGCTTCTCCGCGCCCGCCAGCTTGATCTTCTGTATCCCTGTGATCAGCGCGTAGGTCATACCGCTCTCCCGCCCGGAGAGCGTCATCTGCTCTGTGCTGATCTTCATTTGCGCCAGGGAGGAGACCACCGAGAAAACGACCGTGACGAGCAGGATCGCCAGCGCCGGTGCGACGAGCGCCGGCGCATAGGCAAAGATCTGCGATATGTATATAAGGGAGAACAGCGAGGTCAGTCCGGTCGATAATACCATCGATACGAGCATCCGGCACAGCGGGCCGACCTGCGCCGCGCGGCTGGAGAGCTCGCCCGCGCTGTACTGCTTGAAGAAATCCGCCGGCAGCGACATGACGCGCATCATAGTCGCCGCCTCGACCGATAGATTCAGCTTTGTTTCGATCCGCGCCGTAAGCATACTTTTTACCGCGGAGAGAAGCAGCGTGCTGACGGAGACGCAGACGGTAAAGGCGGCAAGCGCGAGAAGGATGCGTGTATTCCCAGAGGGCAGCACACGATCAAACAGCAGCCGGCTGAGCATCGGAGAGAGCAGCCCCACGAGCGACACGGCAAGCGTTGCCAGCGCGATCAAAACGAAGTCGGAGACGGAAAGAGTTTGCACAATGTAGGCCGAGAGCGAAGCGATGCTGAGCTTCTTGAGGGGAAAGGGCTTATAAAACGCGATCGCCTCGTCGTCAAACAGGTGCTGATTTTTGCGCGTGATGCGCCGGGACTTTCCGGATTCATAGTCAAAGAAGCTGTAGCCGGAAAGACCGGACGGAATGAGCGCCACGACCCGTCCACTCTCCGACAGGGTGCCGAGCATTGCGCCCACGGCGTCGCGGTACCAGCCGTCCTCCAGCTTCACCGTGCGCCGCATGATGCCATACGGGCGCATCAGGAACTCAAGCTGCTCGTTCACATCCTTGATGCTGTCGGGGACCTCCCGGCTCTTTACATGGTAGTATTTCAATATCTCGTCGATCGCGTCCTTGGTAACGGCGCGGTCGTTGGTGAACGCCGCCTCGAACCGCTTTCCCATCACGGCGGACGCCATGTTCGCAAAGGCCTCGGAAAACGCGTCGTCGTCGTATTGCCTGCGCTCTTTTATCTGTTCGTCAAACCAGCCCATCGTGTCGTCACCTCCTACTCGTTGGACACCAGGCGCGTATAGGCGCCGCCGTTTTTCATCAGCTCCTCGTGCGTTCCGCGCTCCACGACATTTCCCTGCTCCATCACGATGATCTCGTCGCAGTCGCGTATGGTGGATAAGCGGTGCGCCACCACGATGCAGGTGATGCCGCGATCCTTGATGGAGCGCACAACGTCGTATTCTGTTTTCGCGTCCAGCGCGCTCGTCGCCTCGTCCAGAAGGATGATCGTGGGGTCCTGCGCAAGCACGCGGGCGATCTCCATGCGCTGGCGCTGCCCGCCGGAGAGGTCCTTGCCGCCCTCGGTCAGCTTATACTGATAGCCGCCCTCGCGCCGCATGATGTCCTCATGCAGCTGGGCATCCCGCGCCGCCATGATCATCTCGAAGTCCTCGATGGAGTTATCCCACATTTTTATGTTGTTTGCGATGGTGTCCTCAAAGAGAATAATATCCTGATCCACCACAGCGAGAGAGCCGGTAAACACGCAGCGGTCGATCTGCGAGATCGGCTTTCCGTCAAACAGGATCTCGCCGCTCCACGGCTTATAAAGGCCGGAGATCAGCTTGGAGATCGTGGATTTTCCGCAGCCCGAAGCGCCGACAAACGCCACGCGGTCCCCGGGCCTGAGCGTGAGGTTGAAATCCCGGATCAGCGGCTCGGCCAGGCGCGAATAGCCGAAGGTGACATTTTTGAGCTCGATATTGCCGGACAGCTTGCCGTATTCCGTGCTCTCATCGCCGCTGTCTTCCGCAAAGACATCGTCGTCGGGATAACGCATCACATCCTCGATCCGCTCCATATCGGTGCGCATTTCCTGCAGCGTCTGTCCCGCCGAAATGAGCGTCGTTGCGGGGGAGAGGAAGGAGGATAAAAAGCCCTGAAACGCCATGATCATGCCGACGGTAAAACTGCCCTGCATCGCGAGGAACACGCCCGTCATCAGAACCGCGGTGCTGCAGATCGAGCTGACAAGCGCCGGCAGCAGTCCGAGGAGCTGGTTCATGCGCTGGAAGCGGACCTGACTGGTATTGACGCTCGCCTGGTAACCCGCCCACTTTTCAAAAAAGCCGTTCTCCGCGCCGCTCGCCTTGATCGTTTCGATCATCTCGATGCCGGCGACGGTCGTTCCGGCGAGCTTGCCCGCGTCGCGCATCTGCACGCGGGTGAGGTTGATCCGCTTTTTTGAAATGACGCTGGAAAGGACCAAGTTAGCGAGGATCGAAACGAGTCCGATGAGCGTGAGGAGCACGCTGTAGCGGAGCATCACGACCAGGTAAAACACCATCATGGCGGCGTTCAGGGCAAGCGGTGCGAGCGTGCCGACAAGCTGCTCCGCGATCATCGCGTTTGCGCTCTGTCGGCCCTGAATATCTCCCGCCATACGCTGTGAGAAAAACGCCATCGGCATGTGCAGGACTTTCCACAGAAAGGTGGTATTTCCCACCATTGCGAGCTTTCCGTTGATCCGGAGGGAATAGACCGCCTGGATCCACGCGACGATGAGCTGAAGCACGCTGATGCCCGCGAGCGCAAGCGTGAAGGACATAAGCCACCCCGGGTTTTCGCCGGTCAGCAGCCGGTCGAGAAAAATACGGGAAAACGCCGGCGTCACAATGCCGAGCAGCGACGAAATGACCGTGGTCAGCGTTACAAAAGCGATCGCGGTTCCAGCGCCGACCAGCCGCTTCTTCGCGTATTGCAGCATGGACTGCGGCTTACCCTCGGGAACAAAGCCTTCGGCGGGCTCGAAGAACAGGCAGATGCCGGTGAAGGAGTCGTCAAAGGTCTGCATCGGGACGGAATAGGTCCCCTTTGCGGGGTCGTTGAGCACTGCCTTGTTGCCCCGAAAGCCGTTGAGAACGACAAAGTGATTGAAGTTCCAATGAATGATGCAGGGGAATTTTCCGTTCGCTTTCAGGCCCTCCGGCTCATAGCGGTAGCCCTTTGCGGTAAGACCGTAGCTGCGCGCGGCGCGAAGAATGTTGCGCGCGTTCGAGCCGTCCCGTGAAACGCCGCAATCCAGACGCACCTGCTCGAGCGGGACCCACTTTTCGTAGTAGGCAAGGATCATCGCAAGACTTGCGGCGCCGCATTCCAGCGCCTCCATCTGCATGACAACGGGCACCTTGGCGACGCCCGCCGTGATCGGCGACTTGATCTTTTGTGCTGCTTTCATCTTCGCGCACCTCAGTTCAGGACGAAGTCAAGGGGCCTGACGCGCTCAATAATAACGGATACGGCATAAACGCCGTCCTTGAGATCGGGGGCCTCCGCCGACAGGGCGTGCACCCAGTCGCCCGCGGAGAGCCCAATGAGATGGAGCAGATAAGGGTCGGTGCTTTCGTCGAGCCGGGTGGGTGTGCCCGCCGCATCGGACGCAGCCGCGTACTCGGCTTCGCCGACCGAGAGGATTGCCTCGCCGTCTGATCTGGCAAAATCACTCTCGCTCAAATAAACCGTCAAGCGTCCGTCCTCGCAGATGCCGCCGGTTTGTACGGCGGTATCGAGATGCCCGAACGCGCCCCATACGCAAACGCCGATCAGAAGCACAATGACCGCCGCGAGGAGCATCCATACGCTTGGATTGGAAACACGGATATAATCATTCATCTGCTCCGGCGATGTGATCCTTTCCATGCTTTTTTGACGAAAGACCGAATGATCCATAGCTCCGCACCCCTTGTTCAGAATAAATATAGTCTAACAATAGTGTATCATATTGTGCGCCAAAGGCAAGAAAATCCACGCAATTCGGATATATATTTTTAGCTGGATCCGACCCGGCGGCCGCTGACGGTTCGCTTTGAGCATCCGAGTGTTGAGAAACTCCGCATAGGAAGCGGAACTGTTCGGCACTATGGGACATACACTGCGGTTCTATACGGGCCGTGGGCTTTTGCCTATTCTGCCGACTTTGCGCAGGAGAAAGGGGAAGCTTTTTGCGTAAAACGGAGAGAAGAAAAAAATTCGCAAAAAGGGGTTGACAATGGGAGCGCGCATGCTATAATACGCTACAACAAGTTAAAGCAGTAAAAACCAATGACGGAGAGAAGTAGCCGATGCAGGCAAGCCTTCAGAGAGTCCCGGATGGTGTGATCGGGGCGGCGGACGGTCGGTGAATGGACTTCGGAGGGCGGATCAAAAGGCGAAAGCCGAGTAGAGACCGACGGGTATCCCACCCGTTATCCATCGGGGTGCGTATGATGGTGCGCGTAAGCGAGCGGGCGTTTGATAACGTCAATTTGGGTGGTATCGCAGAAGTTCAACGACTTTTGTCCCATGTAGGTGGGATGAAGGTCTTTTTCTTTTTCCCCGCTCTGTTCCGGCAAGACAGAGCTTCATCTGCCGCTCAAAATCAAATATATTGGAGGAAAACCAAAATGAAAAACAACATGATGAAAAAGATTCTGACCCTCGTTCTTGCCGGTGCGATGACGCTGTCCCTCGCCGCCTGCGGCGCAAAGGATCCCCAGCCGGACAGCGGGACGGACGGCAGTACGCCCCGTAGCTTCCGTGTTGCGATCATCAAGCAGCTCGACCACGCCTCGCTCGACGAGATCGCAAACGCCGTCGCCGCCGAGCTGGATCAGCTTGCGCAGACGGAGGGCGTGAAGATCGAGTACGAGATCACCTCCGGCCAGGGCGACCAGACCATTCTCAAGCAGCTTGCCGATCAGGCCATCGCCGACGGCGTGGACGCCATCGTTCCCATCGCCACCACTGCCGCGCAGATCGCCGCGCTCTCCGCCGAGGACGCGAAGACTCCTGTGGTCTACGCCGCAGTTTCCGACCCCGAGACCGCCAAGCTCACCGGCATCGACTACGTTACCGGCACGAGCGACGCGCTCAACACCGAGTTCATCATGGATATGATGTTCGCCCAGAACCCGAACGTTGCTAAGGTCGGCCTGCTCTACTCCCTCAATGAGCCGAACTCCACCAAGCCCGTCGCGGACGCCAAGGCTTACCTCGACGCCAAGGGCATCGAGTACGTCGAGCAGACCGCGAACACCAACGATGAGGTCGTTGCCGCTGCCTCCGCGCTCATCGCCGCCGGTGTGGACGCCGTGTTCACCCCGACCGACAACGTGATCATGGCGGCGGAAATGGCCATCGCTGAGGACTTTGCCATCAACGGCATCCCGCACTACACCGGCGCGGACTCCTTCGTCCGCAACGGCGCCTACGCCACCTGCGGCGTGAACTACACCGACCTCGGCACAAGGACCGCCGACCTCGCCCTCAAGGCCATGGCTGAGGGCATGAGCGGCATGGAGGATTACTACCTCATGGATGGCGGCATCATCACCGTCAACACCGATACCGCAGCTATGATCGGCAAGCAGGCCGAGTATTCCTGCTTCGACAGCATGGGCACCGTCGTGGAAGTGACCACCACCAAGGACTGAACCGAAACAACAACGCGGAAGCCCTCCGACGAAGGTCGGAGGGCCGAAGCCTGAAAGGAGAGCGACCCCATGCTCATCATCACGCAGACCGCCCTGGAGCTGGGCTTTTTGTACGCGCCGGTCGCGCTGGCGCTGTTTCTGAGCTACCGCATCCTCGACATTGCCGACCTCACGACGGACGGCTGCTTCGTTCTCGGCGCGGCGGTGTCCGTCAGCCTGACGGCGGCGGGACATCCGTTCCTCGCCATCCCCGCGGCGATGCTCGCTGGCGCGTGCGCGGGACTCGTCACCGCTTTTTTGCAGACCAACCTCGGCGTGCCGAGCATCCTCGCGGGCATCGTGACGAATACGGGACTTTACACCGTGAACCTCATGGCGATGGGATGGAAGGCCAACCAGAGCCTGCTCGGCTCCGACACCGTGTTCACGCTGGCGCGCGACGCCGGCATCGGCGGGGCGTGGTATGAGCTGCTGCTTGCGGTCATCGTTACCGGACTTGCGGCGGTGCTGCTGCGCGCTTTCCTCGGCACGCATCTCGGCCTGTCGCTCCGCGCGACGGGCGATAATCCCGATATGGTGCGCGCGTCGTCGCTGAATCCTGCGTTCACCATCTCCGTCGGCCTCTGCCTTGCCAATGCCATGACCGGCCTTGCCGGCGCGATGGTGGGCCAGTATCAAAAGACGGTGGACATCAACTCCGGCACGGGCATCGTGGTCATCGGCCTTGCCTGCCTCATCATCGGTGAAACGGTGCTCGGCCGCCGCAGCATGACGCGCGGCGTACTCGCCGCGCTCGTCGGCTCGCTGATCTACCGCTTCATCTACGCGGTCGTGTTCTACACGAAGATCGTGCCGGTGGAGTGCCTGAAGCTGCTCACGGCGATCATTGTGGCGCTGGCCATCGCCGCGCCGAGCATCCAAAGGTGGGCGGCGTTCCAGCGCCGCAAGGCCGCGGCAAAAGGGAAGGGGGGCAACTGATATGCTGGACATTCAACACATCTCCAAGACCTTCAACGTCGGAACGGTGAACGAAAAGCGCGCCGTCACCGACCTGTCGCTCCATCTCGAGAAGGGCGATTTCGTCACCGTTATCGGCTCGAACGGCGCGGGCAAGTCCACGCTTTTCAACGCCATCGCGGGCAGCTTTTATGTGGACAAGGGCCGCATTCTGCTAAATGGCAAGGACATTACCTTTACACGAGAACATGACCGCAGCCGCGTCATCGGGCGGCTGTTTCAGGACCCGCTGCGCGGCACCGCGCCGCACATGAGCATTGAGGAAAACCTTGCCCTCGCGTATCTGCGCGCGGCGCACGGCAATCCGTTCAGCCGCATCACGGCCAAGGACCGCGAGCTCTTCCGCGCCCAGCTCGCGCAGCTCGACATGGGGCTGGAGGACCGGCTGGGCCAGCCCGTCGGCCTGCTCTCGGGCGGCCAGCGGCAGGCGCTGACGCTTTTGATGGCGACGATGGTGCCGCCGGAGCTGCTGCTGCTCGACGAGCACACGGCGGCGCTCGACCCGGGCACGGCGGAAAAGGTGCTCGCGCTCACGCAGCGCGTGGTGGCGGAGCATCACATCACCTGTCTGATGGTGACGCACAACATGACGCAGGCTCTCGCGCTCGGTAACCGCACGCTGATGATGGCGGACGGCGGCATCGTGCTCGACGTCGCGGGTACGGAACGCGCCGGCATGACGGTGGAGGACCTCATCGAGCGCTTCCGCGCGGGCACGGGCAGGACGCTCGACAACGACCGTATGCTCCTTTCCGAATGAAGCCCTGCGGGCCGGCCCTACGGTGCGCTGACGGCAGAGCGGATTTTCCTTTTTAAGATGCGCCAAAGCGGCAGAGCCTTTTGGCTCTGCCGCTTTGGCTCTGCCGCTTTGGCTGTATACTGTAAACCATATGATTAGCGCCTATTAGGAAAACACACTGTCAAAGGGGTTTGTAGCGGGGGTTAGCCCGCTACTGCGGTATCTTCCGTAGTGTTGATTTCAATGTA
>ERZ825670.4325-NODE-4325-length-11060-cov-5.166288_pt1 | contig 11060 bp, 6 predicted proteins | sample MGYA00519929_ERZ825670 | MGnify/ENA primary metagenome ERZ825670 (study PRJEB31778, sample SAMEA3449207) | human gut metagenome | biome: human gut; feature: human-associated habitat; material: faeces | place: United Kingdom | collected 2010/2012 ...
CCACCATGCGGTTGCCCACCGCCGAATGGATGGCGTAGGCAAAGTCGATGCAGGTGGCACCGGTGGGCAGGTTGATGACGTCGCCCTTGGGGGTGAAGGCGAACACTTCCTCGGGCAGCAGGTCGCTCTTGAGGTCGTGCAGCAGGTTTCCGGAATCCTCGCTGACGCGCTGGTTTTCCAGCAGCTGGCTCACCCAAGCCAGACGCTCGTCCAGCTTGTCGTGGCCGTCCAGACCTTCCTTATACTTCCAGTGGGCGGCCACGCCGTACTCGGCCATCTCGTCCATTTTGCGGGTGCGGATCTGCACCTCGAAGGGGATGCCCTCGTGGCCGATGACCGTGGTGTGCAGGCTCTGGTAGCCGTTGGGCTTGGGGGTGGAGATATAATCCTTGAAGCGGTTGGGCAGCGGATGGTACATATCGTGGATGAGGCCCAGGGTGCTGTAGCACTCAGCCAGCGTATCCAGAATGACGCGCACCGCATAGATATCATAAATTTCATCGAAGGACTTGTTCTGCATGATGGTCTTGCGGTAGATGCCGTAGATGCTCTTGACCCGGCGCTTGATGGTGGCGCCTTCGATACCGCTTTCCACCAGACGCTGCTCGATGACACCGGAGACCTTGGTCAAAAACTCCTCGCCCGCACGCTCGCTGAGCATCCGGCTGATCTCCTCGTAGCCCACGGGGTCGAGGTAATGCAGGCTGCGGTCCTCCAGCTCTTCCTTCACGTTCAGGATGCCCAGCCGGTTGGCGATGGGGGCATACACCTCCATGGTCTCCCGGGCCTTGTCGCGGCGCTTCTGCTCCGGCCATGCGTCGCCGGTGCGCATATTGTGCAGGCGGTCACAGAGCTTGATGATCATGACGCGGACGTCACGGCTCATGGCCAGCAGCATCTTGCGCAGGTTCTCGGCCTGCAGCTCTTCGATATTGGAAAATTGGATCTTGGTCAGCTTGGTGACGCCGTCCACCAGCGCGGCCACCTCTTCGCCGAAAGCGGCAGTCAGGTCGGTCAGCGTGGTGGGGGTGTCCTCCACCACGTCGTGGAGCAGGGCGGCAGCGATGCTCTCGCTGTCCATGCCGAGGTCCAGCACGAGGCGGGCCACGGCCAGCGGGTGGCAGATATAGGGCTCACCGCTGCGGCGGCAGACCCCCTTGTGGGCGTCGTTGGCCAGGTCGTAAGCCTTTTCTATCATGGCCATGTTGTAGGCTTTGCCACTGGCTTTGATGGCTTCCACCAGCTTCTCCCAGGTCACGATCTCGGGCCGCACCTCCGAGGGAAGGGTCCCCTCAGGGGCGTTGGCCGGCAGGGCCGTTGCGGCCACGGTAGCCATCTCCGTCACCGGCACGGGCTGGTGGAGATGGGTCTTTGCAGAGTAGCTGTCCTCTTTCGCCGCAGCCGGTGCTGCGGGCGAGGGGGCGACAGGTTTCTTTCCCTCAGGCATCTTTATCGTTCCTCCAGACATTTCAGGATGGGCGCATCGGCAAGGTTCTTCTTTCCGGTGGCAGGCACGAGTTCCCAGAACTTTGCCCCGCCCCGGTCAGCCACTGTGATGAGGCCGACCTGTTCCAGCGCGGCGACGGCCACCAGCGTCCGACCGGTGTTCTCCTCGCCGAGTTTTGCAAACAGGGGCTGCAGGTCTTCGGCGTGCCAGCGCCGCGCCTGCAGCTCCCGATAAACGGTGATGATATGGCTGCGCTCCGGGGCGATGCTCTCCTTCTGCTCCGGCGTCAGGGGCGTACCCCGGCGCAGCGCCTGCACCAGCGCGGCCTGCTCTGCAGCTGTGTTGCCGAGGCCCGCCGGGTGCAGCTCGATGATGCGGCCCGACAGCTGTGCGCCCCGGGGCGAATCGTAGACCGAAAGGCTGATGGCTGCGTCCACGACGTCGCCCGTCGAGTAAGGCACCTGTTCCGGGTGCATCCCGAACCAGACGGCGTAGATGCTGGAATTGCCCTGCCGCAGACGCAGGCGGCAGTGCTTGCCCTCCGAGACGGCGTAGACGCCCTCCACGACAGCCATTTCCAGCACGAAGACCGGGCTGGGGTTGTCGGCACCGTAGGGTGCCAGCTGGTCGAGGCGGCGGACGCTCTCCACCGTCAGACGGTCGAGGTGGACGGACAGATCACATTCCAGCGGCGGGGTGCGCAGCACGGGACACTCCCGGGCCGCCCAGTCGTTGAGCCGCTGGCGGAGCGTCTGCAGATCCTCTTCCCGCACCGAGAGGCCCGCTGCCATAGCGTGGCCGCCGAAGCGAAGCAGGATGTCGGCGCAGGAGGCAATGCACTCGTGCAGGTTGAAGCCCTGCACGCTGCGGCCGCTGCCCTTGCCCTCGCCGTGCTCATCTACCGACACCACGATGACCGGGCGTCCGGTCTTTTCCACAAGGCGGGAGGCCACGATGCCGATGACGCCGGGGTGCCAGTCTCTGCCCCAGAGCAGGATGACCCGATCTTCGAGGCGTTCCGGCTCAGCGTCCAGCAGCTCCTGCGCGGCTTTGACGATCTCCATCTCCGTCTCCTGCCGCTGGATGTTGATGTCACTCAGCTTATGAGCCAATTCGACCGCCCGGTCTTCGTCTTCACAGAGCACCAGCTGCAAAGCGGTGACAGCGCTGTCCATCCGGCCCGCCGCATTGATGCGGGGCGCGATGGCGTAGCTGATGTTCTCTGCCGTCACCGGCTTGCCTGCAAGGCCCACTTCTTCCAAAAGGGCGCAGAAGCCGGGTCTGTCCGTATTTTGCAGCTGGCGCAGACCTGCTTTGACGATGGTGCGGTTCTCCCCTGTCAGGGGCATGACGTCGGCCACGGTGCCAACAGCGGCGAGGTCGCCGCAGTATTCCAGCATCTCTTCCGGCGGGCAGCCATCCAGCGCGGCGCAGAGCTTGAAGGCCACGCCCGCGCCGCACAGGCCCTTGAAGGGGCTGTGGTCGTCGGCACGGCGGGGGTCCACGATGGCCACTGCCTGGGGCAGGGTGTCGTGGGGCAGATGGTGGTCTGTGATGATGAGGTCGATGCCGAGGCTGGCCGCGAATGCGGCTTCCTCTACGGCAGAGATGCCGTTGTCCACCGTGACGATGAGGCGGCAGCCCTTATCGTAAATCGACTGGATTGCGTTCTTCGAGAGGCCGTAGCCGTCGCCCTCCCGGCTGGGCAGCATACACTTGACGGCGGCGCCCATCCCTTTCAGGTGCTGATAGAGCAGGGCTGTGGCGGTCACACCGTCCACGTCGTAATCGCCGAAGACGACGATCGTCTCCCCTTCGTCGATGGCCCGCAGGATGCGCTCACAGGCTTTGTCCATGTCGGTCAGGAGCATAGGGTCGCTCAGCTCTTCTTCGCCCGCCAGAAGGGTCAGCGCCTCGGCAGGGTCGGTGATGCCCCGGGCAGCGAGGATGCCGGCCAGCAGGCCGGCTTCTTTCTGCTGGGCCGCGAGGACAGAGCGGTACTTTTCCTCGCTCCACTCTTCGTCCATGTTCTGGTATTCCAGCTCTTCGGTGTTCTGCTGGGCGATGGCCGCTGTCAGCTCTTTCAGGGCGGCGCGGTCAACGGTCTTGGTGTTCCAGGCCCGATAGGTCATCGCAATCCCTCCCCAGCCAGACCATCATTCGCCAGCATCCCCTGCAGCGCAGCGATCTCGCTGGAAATGTCCAGTGCCACGTCCGACAAAAGCTTATCGTAGAGGTTATCATAAGCCTGATTCAGGGTGTGCAGGATGCCCGCAATATCCCGGCGGATGGCCTCCGCGTTCTCGCCCTGCTGGCTCTGCACGTCGTTGTAGGTGTGCAGGAGCTTGAGGGTGGTGGGGATATAGTATTCCGCAAAGCGGCGGGCCTTGGGCAGGCTCTCGGGGTGGGCTTCCAGCCAGGCACAGATGGACTCGGTGGTCTTCTGCATATGCTGCAGCTCCTCCACAGCCCGCTCATCCTCCATGAGTTCCTGCTCCTTCTCGAGTACCTGCGCAAAGCGGCGGGTCGTCTCGAGGTTCAGGGGGACTTCTCCGGCCTGTTCCGGCGCTTTTTCCGGTTCGGGCTGGGGCTGATTTTCCTGTGCAGCGCGGTAGTCCTCTGCCGTCAGGTAGAGCTTGTCGTTTTTCTCGTCCAGCCAGGCACTGAGCCAGCCCTTGTGGATGAATTTCCGCAGCATCTTGAGAGCCTTGGCCTTCTTTTTATGCGTCAGGTCGGCCAGCATGGAGAGGGACAGGCCCTTGTGCCAGTCGAAGCCCTCGGCGGTATCGGCGTAGAGCTCCAGGGTCTTGGCGGCCTTCATACGGGACGCACCCGCTGCGGTCAGCCAGCCGAACACAGCGGTCACAGCGGCAGAGCACCACCCCGTCACCGCGATAGCACCCAGTGCGAGATCGCCGATGGCACTGAGGACCGTCATATCAGCCGCCACCATCACGCCGCCGGACGTGAACGCCCCCGCCGTGCCGAAGCAGGCGATGGCCGTGATGCCGAAGATGACGGCGAAGGTGATGCCGGTCGCCAGCATGGCGACGCCTGCGCTGTGGCGCTTTTTCGCGCTGGTGCGGATATTCTCGATGGCCGTCGGTTCCGGCTTCTTTGCAAAGAAATTGCGCGCCCAGTCGGTCATCCCGCTGGCGCCGGCACTGCTTCTGGCCTCCTCGGCCCGCTTCTGGTACTCCTGTTTTCCGGCCTGAAAGGCCCGGCCTGCCTCCGAGATGCCATAACCGGCGGCGTTCACCGCGGCGCGGCCCACATCCCACACACGGTCGCCGATCTCCTCGCCCCGGCCCTCAAAGCCGTGGCGGAAGGAGTCGGACATGGTGTCGCCCAGCTCGCGGAGCTGGCGTTCCAGCTCCTGCTGCACCTGACGGCCCTCGCCGTCCTGCGCCGTGCGGTTAAAATCGTTTTCACGATCAGTCATTCAACTTCTCACCCTTCTGCCGGGCTGTACCGGCTGATGATGGCGCGGGCCACCCGCAGGCCATCGACGGCGGCACTCATGATGCCGCCCGCATATCCGGCACCCTCGCCGCAGGGATACAATCCTGCCAGCTGGGCGCATTCAAAATTTTCTTCCCGTTTCAGCCGCACCGGGCTGCTGGTACGGGTCTCGAGGCCGGTCAGAATGGCCTCAGGGGCGGTGTAACCCGCAATTTTCCGCTCGTAAGCCCGCAGACCGGCCCGCAGGGTGTCGGCCAGTTCGGTCGGCAGCAGTGCGCCGAGGTCCGCAGCGACGACGCCCCGGTCATAGGTGGGCTGGACGCGGCCAATGTTCAGCCGGCCCCTGCCCTCCAAAAAGCTCTGGATGTTCTCCGCCGGGGCGGCATACTCTCCGCCGGGACGGCCTACCGCATAGGCCCGGGCTTCCAGCTCCCGCTGGAAGGCGATGGCCTTCCGGGGGTCGTTGCCGAAGTCTTCACCGCCCACGCTGACCACCACGGCCGCGTTGGCATTCCTGCCGCTGCGGGCGTGGTAGCTCATGCCGTTGGTCACGACGCGTCCCTTTTCGTTGGCCGAAGCCACCACCTGGCCGCCCGGACACATACAGAACGTATAAACGCACCGTTTTTCAACGTGCTGCGAAAGCTGATATTCGCCGCGCGGCAGAGCCGGATGGCCCGCCGCCTCGTGGTAGAGGCTCTTTTCGATTTCCGATTGGAGATGCTCTGCCCGGAAGCCGACGCTGAAGGGCTTGCACTCCAGCACGAGGCCGCTGTCCATCAGCATCCCGAAGGTGTCGCGGGCCGAGTGGCCCACCGCGAACACCAGCGCCTCACAGGGGAACGCACCGTCCGTGGTCTGGATGCCGACGAGCTGGCCGTCCCGCCGCTCGAAGCCGGTGAGGGCTGTGTTGAAGTGGACTTCGCCGCCCAGCGACTCGATCTCTTTTCGAATCGAAGTGATGACGCCCCGCAGCAGGTCGGTGCCGACATGGGGCTTCTGCTGCCAGGCAATTTCCTTCGGCGCGCCGTGCTCGAGGAACACTTCGGTCACGAAGCCGCAGAGCTCGTCGCCGATGCGGGTGGTGAGCTTACCGTCCGAGAAGGTTCCGGCGCCGCCCTCGCCGAACTGGATGTTGGCGTTTTCGTCCAGCTCACCGGTGGTGGAGAAATGCTCCACGGCCTTGACGCGCTCATCCAGCGCCGGGCCGCGTTCCAGCACGATGGGCCGGTAGCCCTGACGGGCCAGCAGCAGCGCCGCAAAGAGGCCTGCCGGGCCGAGGCCGCAGACCACAGGCCGGTGCGTCAGCGGCAGAGTGCCATTCTGCACCGAGAAATCGGTCTTGCCCCGGACGGTGACGCTGCGGGAAGCACCCGCACAGGCGGCCTCTTCCCTCTCCTCTTTCAGGGTCACGGCCACGGTGTACACCAGCTTGGGCTGGCCGTGGCGGGCGTCCACCGAGAGCCGGGCGATGCCCAGATGGCTCACCTTTCCCCGGGGGATGCGGGCGAGGCGGAGGGCTTTTTCGTAGGCCTGCGGCTCCCCGGCGGAGAGGGGCAGGCGAATATCATGGATCAGGATCATATACTCAGTTACTTTCTATCTTGCACTGCACCACATAGCTGCCCAGCGCAAAAATTTTGTCGTTGGCCGGCACATAGAGGCGGCAGGCGATGTTCTGCTGGCCGATGGCGACATAGAAGTCGTCGGCGTCGATTTCAATGACCACCTGTTCCGGATTCAGCGCTTCCAGCGAACCGGCCGGGCCGCAGAGGGTGACGTTCATCAGCCGCTCCGTCTCCACGGTCAGGGTGTAGGTGGAGGGCAGGTTGATGACCTGCACACAGCTGGCGGGCAGGTTCATGGTCTTGGTTTCCAGACGGGAGCTGTCGAAGCTGACCGTGATGCTGGAGATGTTGTCCAGCAGACGGATGCCGCTGGGCAGCTCGATGGGCATTTCGTACACCTTATCCAGTGCAAAGGTGGAAAGGTCGATGGTACCCACCGACAGAGTGGACAGACGGTCGATCTGGGACTCCGGGCCGGCCACATTGAGGGTCTTTTTGCTCAGGGAGTAGACCAGCACCGAGGGGTCAAAGTCGCGGGGCGCGTTGATAAAGCTGACTTCCACCGGCAGGGTGGCCAGCTTATACACCTGCAACGTGACCTCGACGCTGTCCGTTTCCAGAGTAGTATACTCAAATTCCACCTCCCTGCCGCTGCGGGTGTAAAAACGCAGGCTGGTGTCCAGAGTGACGGGGCTGGTCAGCTCGCCGTTGTAGGTCACCTCGGCGGTGCAGGTCTCCACCTTGCTCAGCTCGGTGCTGGGTCCGGAGAGAGTCACCGTCTCCTTCGAGATGTCGGTGCCGTAGAGGATATAGCCGTCTGCTATCTTCAGGTAATTCGTCGTCACCTGGATGGGCAGGGTCTTTTCTTCCACCACATCGAACACCACGTCCACGGTGTTGTCGCCGTCGATGGAGACGGACACACCGGTGAGCAGGGTGCTCTGGCTCCGCACCTGAAGGCGCAGGCTCTTTTCGCCGCTGTCGCGGACGCTGGACCAGTCGGGGTAGACGACAAAGTCGTTGGCCGACAGGCTGCCGATGGTGTAGCCGTCGCCGGAAAGCTTCAGGTTGACCGTTTTTTCCTCTGCATTGACGATGCTCAGGCCCCGGGAAGTGTAGGCAGCCGAATCATAGGTAAAGTCCACCGGAACATTATAGATGGTGGTGGTGGTGCCGGGCTGCACGACGATGGTGACAGCCATCCATGCGATAACTGCACCCAGCAAAGAAAGCAGGAGCCGGATGCGGCGGTCGTTCAGCAGATTGCGCTTGGGGGGTACGGCAGGCTTGCCGTTGTTCTGCTCAGTGCTCATTGCTGCTCATCCTCCTCCTTGTTGTTCACCCAGTTCAGCAGGCGCTTGCCCCGGGCCTTCCAGCCCTCGGCAGCACTCTTCTCGCTGGCGGTCTCCTTGGGTATCATCTCATCCACCAGCCGGGTGTAAAGGGTCTGACGGTCAAAGTGGCGCATGAGCACACCGTTTTTCGCCATCGAGATGATGCCCGTCTCCTCGCTGACCACGATGGCGATGGCGTCGGAGTTCTCGGCGATGCCGAGGCAGGCGCGGTGGCGGGTCCCCATGTCCTTGCCCAAGTCCAGGTTGTTGGAAAGGGGCAGCACACAGCCTGCGGCCTTGATGCGGCCATCCTCGATGATGGCTGCGCCGTCGTGGAGGGGGGTACCCTCGTAGAAGATGGTACCCAGCACCTCGAGGTTGACTGCGCTGTTCACGGGCGTGCCGGTGCGGACGATCTCAGAAAGGTTGGTGTTCCGTTCCAGCACGATGAGCGCGCCGGTCTTGGTCTCCGAAAAGCGCTCTGCCGCGTCGCAGATGGCGATGATGGCGCTGCGCCACGCGCCCTTGAGGCTGGTGTCGTTGTAGCGGTTTTTATTGAAGAAGCGATAGGCCCACTGGTCGGTCTGGCCCATCCGCTCCAGCGCACGCCGTATCTCGGGCTGGAACAGCACCACCAGCGTCAGCAGACCGACTTGCAGCAGCGAGTTGAGCAGCCAGGTGACGGTGCGCATATTCAGGATGTTCGCCACCAGATAGACCGCCATGACGATGAGCGCGCCCTTGGCCAGCTGGCCGGCGCGGGTGCGGTTGACGAAGCCCAGCAGCTGGTAGATGAGGAACGCGATGATGAGGATGTCCAGCAGGTCTACCAGCTTGAAGGTCTGGAAGTTTGCTACGATAGAGTTCAGAGTCATGGGTCACATTCTCCCGTTCACACTGCTTCGATGAGGGCGACGGCGTGGGCCGCGATGCCCAGCCCCTCGCCGGTAAAGCCCAGATGCTCCTCCGTGGTGGCCTTTACGCTTACCGCCTCTACCGGCAGGCCGAAAGCCGCCGCCAGATTGGCACGCATGGCCGGGATATGGGGTGCAAGCTTGGGGCGCTGGCACAGCAGGGTGGCATCGATGTTCTCAATGCGCCAGCCATGCTCCTTGAGGATCTGCGCCACGCGGCAGGCCAGCTTCAGGCTGTCGGCACCGGCGTACTCCGGGTCATTGTCCGGGAAATGCTGGCCGATATCCCCCAGCGCCGCAGCGCCCAGCACAGCATCCATCACCGCATGGGTCAGCACGTCCGCATCCGAATGCCCCAGCAGACCTTTTTCAAAGGGGATCTCCACCCCGCCAAGGATCAGCTTGCGCTGCTCTACCAAACGATGTACATCATAGCCGTGTCCAATACGCATTTCCGTTTCCTTCCTCTGTGCCGGGCAGGGCAGATCCTCCCGGGTGGTGATCTTCAGGTTTGCATAGTCGCCCTGCGTCAGCTGCACCGGGCGTCCGGTCAGTTCAAACAGGCTGCAATCATCGGTAACAAGGCGGGCGCGAGTCTCGTCCAGTTCTTCCAGCGCCGCAAGGTACGCTGCACGGTCAAAGCACTGGGGGGTCTGCACCGCATACAGGGTACTGCGGTCCGGGGTGGCGCATACCGCGCAGTCCGGGGGCACGGTTTTGCCATCGCCCCGGGCAGCGGTCTTGATGGTATCCTTCACCGGCACCGCCGGGGCTGCTGCGCCGCACCGGGCGGCAGCTTCCAGCGCCGCCGTAATGACCGACGCACTCACAAAGGGGCGGGCGGCATCGTGCACTGCCACCAGCTCTCCGTGCGCTGCCAGCACGCCGTTTTTTGCGCTCTCGGCGCGGGTAGCCCCGCCCGCTACGATCTGCACAGGCTTTGGGCAGTCCGCCGCCTGCTGCGCCACAAACTCCCGGTTTTTGCCTGCCACCAGCACAAGCTCGGTGATCTGCGGGCACTGGGCAAAGGCGCGGATGCTGCGGTGCAGCACCGTTTCGCCTCCCAGATCAAAGCTGAGCTTATCAAACCCCATGCGGGTCGAGCTGCCCGCCGCCACCAATACTGCCGATACAGTTTTTTCCATCTCTTCCACCTACCCTGCCGCTGTGCCGCGCTGCACGCCCACAGCTGCTTATAATAAACCATGTTTTATTATAGCGTATCACAGCGCAAACTTCAACCGATTTTACACAGCAAAAGTGCATCCTTGCTGCATAAAGCCCTGCGGTCTGTCCTGAAAGGACAGTCACCCAGAGTGTGCGCTTTCGCCCCCTCAGGCGCTGACCCCTTCCGTCTGCTCACTACGTTCGCAGCCACCTTCCCCAAGGGGACGGCTTTTCGCGGTGGCGGTAAACTTTGCGGCACCTCCATAAGGCTTTTGCTCCGGTCAACTATCTGCTGAACGCAAAAAAGGGCTGCTGCACAAAAACGTGCAGCAGCCCCGCAGATGCTTTGGGATAGTTTTACTTCAGGATAGGCTCGATGGCAGCAGCCAGAGCGTCCTTCTGTGCCTGCGCCTCGGCCAGATCCTTGCCCAGCGTGGTGAAGTAGGTCTTGATCTTCGGCTCAGTGCCGGAGGGACGCACCACCACGGTAGCGCCGTTTTCCAGCGTGTAGATCAGCACGTTGGCAGCGGGCAAGCCGGTCTCTTCCGGCTTCTTGTAGTCGGTCACCTTGACCACCTTGTGGCCGGCCAGTTCCACGGGGGGCTGGTCGCGCAGCTTCTGCATGATGGAGGCCATCTTCTCCATGCCGGTCAGGCCGGGGAACTCGAAGCTGTCCACCTTGTTCAGGTAGCGGCCGTACTGAGCGTAGATTTCTTCCAGACGCTGCTTGATGGAGGAACCGATGCTGCGGTAGTAAGCAGCCATCTCGCAGATGAGCATGGAGCCGATGACGGCGTCCTTATCGCGGACGTAGGGGCCAGCCAGATAGCCGTAGCTCTCCTCAAAGCCGAAGATGAAGCGGTCGACCTCACCGGCAGCCTCGAGGTTGGCAATCTGGTCGCCGATCCACTTGAAGCCGGTCAGCACATTGCGCATCTCCACGCCGTAATGCTTTGCCACAGCGTCTGCCAGCGGAGTGGACACGATGGACTTGACTGCCACGGGGTTCTTGGGCATGGTGCCCTTCTCAATGCGGCCTGCGCAGATGTAATCCAGCAGCAGAGCGCCCATCTCGTTGCCGGATACCAGCTCATAGCTGCCATCCGGGCACTTCATGGCAATGCCCACGCGGTCGGCATCGGGGTCGGTGGCCAGCATCAGGTCAGCA
>ERZ825670.4339-NODE-4339-length-11025-cov-3.416044_pt1 | contig 11025 bp, 7 predicted proteins | sample MGYA00519929_ERZ825670 | MGnify/ENA primary metagenome ERZ825670 (study PRJEB31778, sample SAMEA3449207) | human gut metagenome | biome: human gut; feature: human-associated habitat; material: faeces | place: United Kingdom | collected 2010/2012 ...
TTATCCAATACCTTTACTTCGCCATTAATATTGAAAGAAAAACGATTATAATCCGTTGCACGCAATGTACCTTCGTTTTTCAGATAACCTATACCGGCCAGGAATTTTGCCCGTTCGGAACTACCACTCACTTCGGCGTGATGGTTATGTGAAAAGCCGGTGCGATAAGCCAAATCCGACGTCTTATTATCTTGGAATATCAATGTCTTAGAAGGATCTACAGGATCCGGCATGCTTTGCCAACCCTCATTCAGTTTATGTCGGTTCGAATCATTCAAATACTGTGTGGTGAATGCTGTTTGATTGGTTAAATCATTTCCCGTACCATAACCATGTGCCATCCCTAATTCGCTGCTTGCATCCGGGAATTTATCCTGCATGATCATACCCGTACGATGCATAGTCAGATAATCTTTAGCATTCGCCATCTTATATTTCTTCCCTATCGTTGATATGGTAAAGTCATATGAATAAGAAACCGAAGCCTTACCAGCCTTAGCCGACTTAGTCGTTACGATAACAACACCGTTCGAACCTTTCGCTCCGTAAATGGAAGTAGACGCAGCATCTTTCAATACTTGTATAGACTCGATGTCATTACTTGACAAATGATTGATGTCGTCGCGCGTAATACCGTCGACCACATATAAAGGAGCAGCCCCGTCCGGGTTCTGAATAGAAGTACCGCCACGTACAACAATACGGGGAGCTTCACCGGGTTGTCCGGAAGTACTTTGCACCCTCACACCGGAAACCGATCCTTGCAAAGCAGACGCCAGATTACCATAAGGCACGCTTTCCAACACCTTATTATCAACCTTTGAAACAGATGTCGTCAACAATTCACGTGATTGCGTACCATATCCGATCACGACTACTTCATCCAAAGCCTGTGAATTTTCCTTTAGAGTAATATTAAACTGGTTTTTCCCTCTAACGGATATTTCCTGACCGTCATATCCGATATAGGAAACTAGCAAACTACTGTTATTGCCTACTTTGAAAGAAAATCGACCATCCATATCCGTAATAGTTCCGTTAGTCGTTCCTTTCTCTGAAATATTGACACCGATAACAGGTTCGCCTCTTTCATCAACAACAACTCCGCTAACTTCTTTTTTTCCTGTCGATTTCGGAGTTTGCACAGAAGAAACAGTTATCAAAATTTTATTACCCGATACCTGATATTGAAGATTTCGTTTCGATAGTATATCAGTCAAAACACTTTTCAGTGACCGTTCTTTCACTGATACTGTAACGGGGGCTTTTCCCACAAGATCAGCATCCCGATAAGAAAAACGGTAAGTTGATTGCTTTTCTATTTCTTGAAAAAGACGAGGCAATGTGACATTCTTTAGTTTCAGGTTAACATTACCTGTTTGCGCATTCGCTGGTATAGTTGTTAAAAAGATAAAACTTAGTACAAGTAACAAGTTTGTTACACAAAAATTCGTACTTTTACGTCTTAACTTAATTAAGTGTTGAATAACATTCATAATAAAAAATTTAAAGTTGACTTTTAGTTTTTTTACTGCTATGCCATCACATAGCTTCGCGAAACTGAATTCGACGATTTATCCGGAGAGCCTGCCCGCTTTCCGGATATTTTTTCTCTTTCCTATGTTTTCATAATGCTTATTTTTTTAAGGTTAACACTCTATTTATTTGTCGCAAAAAGTTGAACTTCATTCCCTTTTATTTTGTAATCAAAACCATAGTGCACTTTCAATATATCTATAACCTCTTCAATCTCTTCCTTATCAAACACACCGGTATAGGTATCCTTAACAAGTGAGGAATCCATAATTTCAAAAGAGACACCATATTTCCGCCCTATTCTCTTTAATACTGCATCCATCGGTTCCGACCTGAACACCAGTTCTTTACTTACCCAAGCAGTTTCCAATACATTCGAAGTCGTTATTTTCTTCATTGTACCCGTTTTTTTATCATAAATGACTTTCTCGTTAGGAACTACATTCAGCCTCTCAAAAGGCGGACGAACAGAAGAAACAGTAACACTCCCCTGCACTAATGCCATTTCCAATATATCCTTATTTGAATAAGCATATACATTGAACGAAGTACCCGTTACTTCAATATCCATAAATTCGGTATTCACTACAAATTTCTTTTGCACGTCTTTTTGTACATCAAAATATCCTTCACCAGAAAGAGATACACGCCGGTCTTTTTTCCCAAAATCCTGTTTATAAGAAAGTATAGACTCTGAATTAAGCTTTACAGCTGTTCCATCCGGTAAAGTAATTGAAACCCGCTCTCCTTTTCCGACTTTAACTTCCATGATTCGGTCCGCCAACTGAGTAATTTCACGGTTATCTACATATAAATAAACTGACAAGCTTCCCATAATCAGAAATGCTATAGCCGCAGCAATTTGTCGCCAGTTAAATTTTCTAATTTTAGGAGCTGGTATTATGTTCATCTCCTGCCGGATACGAACCAATAAACTTTGGGCATCTTCAGACGATAAACTTCCGTTATTATCCCAACTATTCCAACTATCAAGCAATACAGGGAAAAGTTCCTCATCCGAATGATTATTGATTTCTTTCCTGAGTTCACAAAATTCTTTCCGACTAATTTGTTCAGTCTGATATTTCGTTAACCAATCTTTCAAATTTCTATATAATGATGTACTCATAAGCTGGAAATTTCGTTCGTTTATGAGTAATATCCTGAAAGGTTAAATTTATAACATACGCTTCTGCATGCTATAAAACATATTTTCAGAAATAAATCGTGAAAAGTATAAATAAATAGGAATAGTTGGATAATTCGTTGCGCAACACTTTCAATGCAGCTGAAAGTTGGTTACGCACCACTTGCTCCGTTATAGATAGCCGGGAAGCGATTTCTGTAACGGAAAGATTATATTCCTTATTCAAAACAAATATCTCCCTTTGCCGGGGTGTCAGTTTTTGCTTGGCAACTTCCAACTCTTTTAGAAAAAGGTCGAAATCATATTTAGCTTCTACGTTATCAGTCGAAATAAGTTCTTTTTTAAAATCCAGGTAATCCTCCATCTGCGGATGATTCAACTGACGACGAAGTTCTTTCAATAAAAAATGATAGGAGATAGTAAATAAATAAGCCTTAAAAGAGGCATCCGGATTAATACTCGTTCTATTAGACCAGATCTTTACAAATGTTTCCTGCACGACATCTTTCGCCGCACTGTCTGATTTCAAATAAGAGAACGCAAAATGGTAAAGTCTGGAGGCCCATAGGTTGTACAGAGCATTAAAACTAAACTCTGATCCTTCGATTAACTCTTTTAATAATCTCCTTTCCTCTAGCATGCTTTCTCCATTTCCATATTAACGGTCACAAATATATAAAATAATAAACTTCATTCATCGGCAAATCAATTTATTGCATGTTCTTCTGGCAGTAAAAAAGTAATTTAAGCATGTAAATGAAAAAAGGATACCCCATGCTGTGAGATATCCTTTCTTCCATATTTTACTTCAACATTATTTGCTGAAATCCCTCGGAGCCGGAACCGGAGCCAACGGTTTACGGTTCTGAAGATCTTTCATTACTTCTTCGATAGCCTTGTTCAGCTGCTGGTCTTCGCCATTCCATTCCTTAACCGGATCATTGTCGATCAGGATATCCGGGTCAACACCGTGGTTTTCGATAATCCACTGCCCCGTCTTCGGATCATAGCTGGTGAAGAAAGGTACACGGATATCTGTTCCGTCCATGTAAGGCAGTGGGCCACTAATGCCGACGATACCACCCCAGGTACGGGTTCCGATCAGCTTACCCAGTCCCAAAGCACGGAATCCCCAGGGGAACAGGTCGCCATCCGATGCAGAATATTTATTGATCAAACAAACCTTCGGACCTACCTGTACGGCATCCGGAACAGTACCGATATGGTTCGAACCACGACGCATGGTCAGACGATACGGTTCGCGGGAAAGACGTTCCAGAATCATCGGAGATACATTTCCACCACCATTGGCACGATCGTCGATGATCAGACCTTCCTTATCCAGCTGAGGATAGAAATAACGGGCAAATTCATTTAATCCGTCTACGCCCATATCCGGAATATAGATATATCCTACACGGCCGTTAGTCGCTTTATCCACTTTCTTGATATTATCCTGTATCCAGTTGTAATGATACAACGAATATTCTTCAGCCAACGGACAGATCACTATTTTACGAGCTCCCCCCAATTCAGGCTTGCTGTTCAATGAAAGTTCTGTCGGGATACCGGCTTTACCGACTAATAAGGAATACATATCCTTTACACTGTTAGTCGGAATCCCGTCGATAGCCACGATAAACTCTCCGGCTTTCGCCTCGATACCCGGTTCTGTCAATGGAGAACGCAGGTCTTTACTCCAGGATGCTCCCGGTAATATCTTTTCCAGACGGAAGAATCCACTCTTGTCACGTGAAATCTCAGCACCTAACAGACCGGTCTGCACACGCTCCGGACGATCCAGTTCACCCGGATTCACATAAGCATGGCCGCAATTCAGTTCGCCAATCATTTCACCGATCACATAATTCAGATCCAGACGAGTCTTCACGTAAGGAAGAAGAACGGCATATTTTTCTTTGATCGCTTTCCAGTCCACACCATGCATGTTTTCTACATAGAAACCATCACGGTAAGCACGCCATGCCTCATCGAATATCTGTGCCCATTCTTTCGGATAATCCACCGTAATCTTCATATTGGAAAGATCGACTGCATTACTCAAATCAACACTGCCGGAAGGTATGTCGGTCACATAGATCTGTCTTCCTTTATAGAAAAGGGCTTTTTTACTTCCCGGAGTAACAGACATGGAAGCTCCGTCAGCAACAGTATCTTCTTTTTGTTTTTTCAAATCGTACACTTTTGTTCCGCCGCGACCATAATACCAGACTTTTTCGCCATCCGAATAAAAATTGCCATAATAAGAACCCGGTAAAGGAAGTTTGATAATACGGTCGGTTATACCTTCCAGATCAATCTTTACACCGGTTTCTGTCGAAACATCTTTCTTATCTTTATCTTCTTTCTTTTTATCCTCTTTCTTAGCCGTTTCTTCTTTAGCAACTTTTACTTCGGCATCTTTCTGAAGGAATGGAGAAGGAGTATCTTTTTGAAGCAACGCCAGATAAACACCTCCCATATTGTTATAAACATGGTTCCATTCCAAAGAGCCATAAGTCGGATTAAAGTCACGTGAAGAGGCGAAGATCAGGTATTTTCCGTCTCTACTGAAGGCCGGAGAATAAGAGTCGTACCATTTATCCGTAACAGGATATTCCTTGCGTGCAGCGATATCATAAACATACACCATACTTACCTGATTTTCTGCCGGACGGCTATAAGTCAGCCATTTACTATCCGGAGAGAAGGTTACGTCGCGTATCTCTGCCATTGGGTTCTGAAACAATACGGTTGTTTTCTTTCCGGCTACATCAAGCAGGTTTACCCGGTTCTTACGATCGGTATAAACAATTGATTTTGAATCGGGACCCCATTCAAAAGAACGGATATAAGTATCGTTATCTTTTGTCAGTTGAACAGGTTCACCACCAGTGGCATCCTGAAGATAAAGCTCTGTTTCGCCCGTGCCATCCGAAATATAAACAATATATTTTCCGTCAGGCGACCATTGGGCTTCACGGTCATGCTGTCCGGGCGAACGGGTAATATTCTTTGTCACGCCTTTTTCTACCGGGACATTAAACACTTCGCCACGAGCTGTAACCACCACACGCTCACCATCCGGCGAAACACTCGCTTCAGTCAGATAGCCGGAACCATCCTTTATTTCACTGCGGGCATAAATATTATCGGATGACAACGTCACATTCACCTTCTCAGGCTTTTTTGTACCGGCATCCATCTTATAGATATAACCACCGTTCTCAAATACGATCGTATTACCGTTGGCACTCGGGAATTTAACATCGTATTCCGTAAAGTCGGTTACTTTGCTCGTTTGTTTGGTCTTTGTATTGTAGACAAAGATATTCATAATACGGTCGCGATCGGAAATATAAAATATTTCATCGCCGATCCACATGGGGATAATATCCTGCGCCGGATTATCACTGATATTTTCGACTGATTGTTTTTCCGGATCATAAATCCACACGTCATCAGCCATACCTCCCTTATAATATTTCCAGGTACGGAATTCACGCATTACCCGATTATATGCCAAACGCTTGCCATCGGGTGAATAACTACAAAAACCGCCTTCCGGCAAAGGAATCACTTCGGAAAGGCCTCCTTCTTTATTTACAGTATAAAGTTTACCGGAAAATCCGTCGCTGATCCGGTTACGGTAAACAATATTCGTACCGTCGGGAGTCCAGTTCATTACAATATTATTCGGTCCCATACGGTCACCCAAGTCATCGCGCTTATTGGTTGCCGTATAAGTGATTCGCAAGGGTTCTCCACCAGTAGAAGGAATGGTGTACACTTCCGTGTTCCCGTCATACTGCCCGGTAAAAGCGATCGTTTTACCATCCGGTGAAAAACGGGGAAACATCTCATACCCGACATGCGAGGTCAGGCGTTGAGCTTCACCTCCTTTTGCAGGAACTTTATAAAGATCGCCGGCATACGAGAAAACAATCTCATTACCGTTCGTTGCCGGGAAACGCAACAGGCGTGCATCATCCGCTGCCATCATTAAGGCAGGAACACCGGCTAAAGCGAGCAAGGAAAGAATAAGTTTCTTGTTCATGTTATATTTTAGTTTAGTCTACGGGCAAAGGTAAAAAATTACATGGTACGGCAATATCATTTTGTTAAAAGAAAAATCCCCGACAGAATAACCTGCCGGAGGAATAAAATATAAATATAATAAGGCGAATATCCCATAGCATATAGTCCCGCAATTAAGCTTCCTGCGCTTGTTCCACCAATTATATCTACCCATATTCCATTGTCTTCTAATGCTTTTAACACTCCTGCATGTGCAATACCTCTAATGCCTCCACCAGATAACGCAATTCCAAGTTTCATGTATCTTACTTCCTCCCTTTTATTTATAGTATTTACCGTTATTTTATGTTTAAACATTCGTATAGTTACCAAAAAAAATCAGTCCGGCTCTTGGACTGATTTTTTTATTATTAATTTTCAGAGTATGGAAGTACTGCAATATGTCTTGCTCTTTTTACTGCTATTGTAATATCTCTTTGATGTTTTGCACATGCTCCAGTTGTTCTTCTTGGTAATATTTTTCCTTTATCATTGATAAATTTTCTTAATTGTTCTGGATTTTTGTAATCTAATTCAAAGTTTTTATCACTGCATAATACACATACTTTTTTTCTTTGTTTTCTGAATCTTGGATTATAATCCTCATCATAATTTTTATTATTTCTTCTATTTTGTTTTTTATCTGCCATTTTATTTTTCCCCCCTTGCTTAATTAGAATGGTAGGTCATCACTTGAAGATACTTCAAAATCTGCTCCCATATTTCCTGGAGCTGTATTTCCAAATGTATTTTCGAAAGAAGTACTTCCTGCTTCTCCATCTCTTCTACTATCTGCAAAATAAGCTTCTTCTGCAACAACTTCTGTTACATAGTGCTTTGTTCCTTGGTCATCATCCCAAGTTCTTGTTTGTATTCTCCCAATAATTCCTACTTGTTGACCTTTCTTAAAGTATTTGCTACAAAACTCTCCAAGCTTACTCCATGCAACTATGTTTATGAAATCTGCTTGTCTTTCTTCGCCTTGTCTTACAAATCTTCTGTTAACTGCTAAGCTAAAAGATGCTACTAATGTATTGTTTGTTTGAGTATATCTTACTTCTGGGTCTCTTGTTAGTCTTCCCATTAATATTACTTTGTTCATTTTCTATCACCTTTCTTACTTTAAATAAAGGCCCCTTACTTTATTTAATTTTTTTATTTTTTTACAACGATAAATTTTATAATATCATCTGTAATTCTATAAACTCTTTCAAGTTCTGCTATTGAATTTGGATTTGATTCAAAATTGAATAACATGTATGTAGCTTCACTGAATTTTTTGATTTCATAAGCTAATTTTTTCTTTCCCATGTTTTCTACTGATTCAACTTTTCCATTTTCATTAATTAACCCTGTGAATTTTTCTTCTAAAGCTTTTAGTCCTGCTTCATCAACATTTGGGTTAACAATGATAATACTTTCGTATTTGTTCATTATTTTCACCTCCCTTTGGATTTGTAACCTACATTTTCTGTAAGTAGAGATTTGAATTAAACATAACAAAACAGCCATGTTTTTTTCAAAACATAGCTATTTTACCATATTTTCTAGTATTTGGCAAGTGGTTTGTTGATTTTTTTCTGGTTCCTGTGTTATTTTAATTCTGCATATAAATATTACACAGAAGGCTAAGCTAATAACGATAACACAATATTAATTAAAAAATAACTAAGAGATTTCTCTTAGTCATTATATTTTTTGTTTTTCTGTATAAATTATCTTTCCAAATTTTATTTCATTTACTTTCTTCTGTATTTCCATAATCGGAATTGGAAGAATTGATATTAAAATTGTTATTATCCATTGTGTTTGATTTAATGGAACTAGTTTAAATATATTAGCTAATGTAGGTATAATTACAACAATTGTTTGAACTAGTACTCCCAAAATAAAACTTCCTATTAAAAATTTATTTTCCAAAATTCCTACTTTAAAAATAGATTGTTCACTTTTTATATTAAAACTGTGGACAAGTTCTAAGACTCCAATTGCTATAAAAGCCATTGTTCTTCCTACTTCAATTCCGTAATATTTGTTTCCTATGCTAAATGCTATTAAAGTAAGCATTCCTAACATAATTCCTTCTACTATAATTTTGTTCCATAATCCATCTGCAAAAAGTCCTTTTTTACTATCAACTGGCTTTCGATTCATTATATCTTTTTCTGGTGGTTCTAAACCTATTGCAATAGCTGGTAACGAATCTGTTACTAAATTTACCCATAATAATTGTATTGCTAATAAAGGTGATTTAAATCCTAATACTAATCCCATAAATATGGTAACTATCTCTCCAATGTTTGTTGCAATTAAGAAATGAATTGCTTTTTTTATATTATCATAAATATTTCTTCCTTGTTTTACTGCTATTACAATTGTTACAAAATTATCATCTGTTAAAACCATGTCTGCAGCATTTTTTGCTACATCTGTTCCGTTTTTTCCCATTGCAATTCCTATATCAGCATTTTTTAATGCTGGACTGTCATTTACTCCATCTCCTGTCATTGCTACTACTGCCCCTGTACTTTGCCAAGCTTTTACAATCCTTACTTTATGTTCAGGAGTTACTCTTGCAAATACAGAATAATTTGCTATTTCCTTTTCTAATTTGTTTTGTGGTATTTTATCTAATTCTTGACCTGTAATTGCTTTATCTTGAGCACCTAATATATTTAATTCTTTTGCAATTGCTTTAGCTGTTGCTATATGATCTCCTGTTATCATAACAGTTTTTATTCCAGCTCGTCGGCAAGTTCTTACTGCTTCTTTTACTCCCTCTCTTGGTGGGTCTATCATTCCTATCAATCCTACAAAATTCAAGTTGTTTTCTATATTATCTGAATCTATTTTACTTGGCATATATTCTAAATCTTTATATGCTACTGCTATTACTCTTAAGGCCCTTTCTGCCATTTGTAAATTTTCTCTCTGAATTCTCTGTTTTTCTCCTATTGAACTTTGACATTTGTTTAATAAAACATCTGGCGCACCTTTTGTTATGATTCTATATTTATTTCCAATTTTATGGATTGTTGTCATCATCTTTCTGTTAGAATCAAAAGGAATTTCATTTGTTCTTGGCATATTATGATATAATTCTGTTTTATTTTTGTTATTTTTTAATCCATTTTGTACTAATGCCACTTCAGTAGGCTCTCCACTTACTTCTATTTTGCCATTTTTATATAAAATATCACAATCTGTACACATCGTAGAAAGTTCTATTGCAAACTCTGAATTATTTGATTTTACTTCCACTACTGTCATTTCATTTTTTGTTAATGTTCCTGTCTTATCTGAACAAATAACTTTACTACTTCCTAATGTCTCTACTGCTGGCAATCTTCGAATAATGCTATTATTCTTTGCCATTTTTGTAACACCTAGTGATAACATTATTGTTACAATCGCTGGTAATCCTTCTGGAATAGCTGCAACTGCTAGTCCTACTGATGTCATAAACATTTCCATAGGATCTATATTTTTTATTAATCCTATTACAAATATAATTAAACATATTGCTAAACATACTATTCCTAATATTTTTCCTACTTGACTCAATTTTTTTTGAATAGGTGTTTCTGGTGCTTCATCTTGTATAATCATATTTGCTATTTTTCCTACTCTGGTATTCATTCCTGTTTCTGTAACAACTGCCTTTGCATGTCCATTTACTACAATGCTACTCATAAAAGCCATATTTAACATGTCACCTAATGGAATATCTTTTTTGCATATCATATCTGAGTCTTTTAAAATTGCTTCAGTTTCTCCTGTTAAACTAGATTCTTCTATTTTTAAGTTATGACTTTCTATTAATCTACAGTCTGCTGGTACGTAATTTCCTGCTTCTAATATAATTAGGTCTCCTGGTACTAATTCTTCTGCATTTATTTCTATTGTTATATTGTTTCTTATTACTTTTGCTTTTGTAGGTGTCATTTCTTTTAATGCCTCTATTGATTTTTCTGCTTTTGATTCTTGTACTACTCCCATTATAGCATTTAATATTACAATAGCTATTATAATAATTGAATCTATGTAATCATTTTCGCCTTGTATATATGAAATTCCTGCAGATACAATGGATGCTAATATTAATATAATAATCATAAAATCATTGAATTGCTTTATAAATTTTATAAACATTGTTTCTTTTGGCTTGTCTTCTAACTTATTTCCACCATATTTTTGCCTTCTTTCTATTACTTGCTCTTTTGTTATACCACTTCTTCTATCTGTTTTTAATAATTTAAAAATTT
>ERZ825670.4347-NODE-4347-length-11006-cov-2.948041_pt1 | contig 11006 bp, 7 predicted proteins | sample MGYA00519929_ERZ825670 | MGnify/ENA primary metagenome ERZ825670 (study PRJEB31778, sample SAMEA3449207) | human gut metagenome | biome: human gut; feature: human-associated habitat; material: faeces | place: United Kingdom | collected 2010/2012 ...
AGCCGTTAGAAGTAAAATATTGTGGAGAACAATTGACATATAAACAAGGAGATCTTCCACAAACTTTGAAAAATAAGCTGAAAAACTTGAAAATAAGTGTTGTGATTGCGGAAGAGTATAGCAGTGTGGCCAAAGGTGGAATTACTAGAGTGCTTTATCCAAAAGGGAAAAAATATGCCCAGGAAGGCGAGCGTGTTACGATATATGTGAGCAAAGGAGCGGAACCAAAACCAGTATCCCAGCCACAGACGCAGCCGCAAACGACACAAAAACCGAGTGAAAATAAACAACCAAATAATCAACAAAAGGAGCCAAATAAGGATCAGGAAAAATCCGGAGGCCCTGAAATTTAGAAATATTTATAGGAGGCGCATATGAAGTATTGTATGGGATGCATGGAAAACATTGAGGATGAAGTGTTACAGTGTCCAAGTTGTGGTTTTATGCAAAATAATCAGAATGTGCAAGGTTTATTGCAAACCGGAACAATATTGCAAAATCGCTATATTGTAGGTAGATCTATTGGAAATGGTGGATTTGGAGTAACCTATATTGGACTGGATGCTCAGTTAAAAAGAAAGATTGCAATAAAGGAATTTTTCCCAAGAAAAACTTCTGTCCGTATGAAGGATGGTCTTCATGTGGTTGCGCCTTCGATGGAATGCCAGCAAGCTTTTAATCGTGGCTTGGAACAGTTTTTGAATGAAGCAAAACATCTTGCGCGGTTAAGTCATATTCAAGGCATTGTATACATTTATAATTTCTTTCAGGAAAATGGTACAGGTTATATTATTATGGAATATCTGGAAGGAAAGGATTTGCGTAATCTGCTTCATCAACATAACGAAAAACTTCCTTTTGATGAAGCAAAAGAATTGATTTTATCTGTATTATATATATTAAAAAATGTACATATGAACGGAATTTTACATCGTGATATTGCGCCAGATAATGTGTTCATTACAGAGGATAAAATTGTAAAGTTGATTGATTTTGGTGCGGCACGTCATGCTGTGCGTCAACCAAGTGAAGAGACGGATGTTTTGTTGAAAGTAGGTTATGCTCCCGTAGAACAATATTATGTTGATGGAAAACAAGGGGCATGGACAGATATGTATGAAGTTGGAGCTTTGTTTTACCGAATGCTTACAGGGGTAAAACCAATTCCGTCTATTGAACGGGTAAAGAAAGATACGTTACAATTACCATCTGAACTTGGAGTAGAATTGCCGGATTACGCAGAAGCTGCAATAATGACAAGCTTGAATATAGATAGCAGGTATCGAATTCAAAGTGCACGTGATTATATGCATGCCCTTCATGGAGATAGTTTTCAGCCTACGGAGTGGACGGTTGAAACGACTCTTTTTGAACAAGATGAGTTGGAACAAAAACACAAATTTTTCTCTAAAAAGAGAATATTGTTATTAATTGCTATTTGTTTGGCAATTGTGGCAAGTGGAATGGTTGCAGCTATTAAATTAAGAAAGAATACAGATGTTGTAGTTACAAATAATAAAGAACTTCCTGATTTAAAAGGAATGACCGAAGAAGAGGCTATGAATCAGTTGCAAACACTTGATTTGTCCGATATCAAGATTGTTTATATTTATGATGCTGATGGAAAAGAGACTGTTGAAGAGCAAAATCCTGCAGCTGGAGGAAATATTGTGGCTCAAAGCGAAATAACATTGACTGTAAAAAGTGCAAAGAAGACTGTATTACCTGAACTTCAAAATAGTATGACCTACTCAGCTGCCAAAGATGAGTTGCAGAAAAAAGGCTTAATAGTAGAGAAAAAAGAAAAGTATGATGAAAATATTTCCAAAGGAAATGTTATTGATTATGAAAAAATGGCTGCAGGAGAGGTTTTAGATGCAGGAACATTGATTCAATTAAATATTTCTCTGGGAAGCAAAAAGGATTATGAAATTAAGGTGCCTGATTTGAGTGGTTTGACAATTAAAGAGGCTGAAAAGATTTGTAAAAAGTCAAAAATACCTTATAAAATAGCTAAAGGCACAAAGCAAGAGTATATTGTGCAAACACAAAGTGTTCAGGCCAATAAGACAATCAATGTAAGAGAGGAGGTACTACGTATTTTTGGAAAAAAGAAGGAAATAAAAGTAGTAAAAAGAGAACCGGTAAAGCAAAAGAAAACACCGACTGATAAAAAACAGGAAAAAGAGATGGCACGGATAGCAGAATAACTAGTGAGGTGGATAAGGAATGATAAAACAATTAGTAGATCCTAACAAACTGTGTATGGGATGTATGAATATTGTCGAAAGTACAGATGCCCCATGTCCATATTGTGGTTTTTTATTAAGTGCTTATATAGGAAGTGAAAAGTGTCTGCAACCCTATGAAATATTAAATGGAAAATATATGGTTGGACGGGTGTTGGGCATAGGCGGGTTTGGAATAACATATATTGGATGGGATTTTTATCAATGTAAAAAAATTGCAATAAAGGAATATTTCCCGAAAGGTGTTGCTGAAAGAATAATTAAACATGGAACTACGGTTTATTCCAGTAGTTTGGATGTCTCTGAGGACTATATGAGAGGCTTGTCCATATACTTGCGTGAAGCTGAGAATTTAAGTGGTTTCTATGATTTGGATGGAATTGTATCTGTTCGTGATTTCTTTTATGGAAATAAAACAGCATATATTGTAATGGAATATATTGACGGAATACAGTTAAAACAGTTTGCAAAAGCATGTGGTGGAGTTCTGGATCCGGAAGTTGTTTTTTATTTGTTAAAACCCGTTGTGAAGGCATTGATGATTATACATAAAAAAGATATTATTCATCGAGATATTAGCCCTGATAATATTATGATTGATAAACATAAAAAAGTAAAATTAATTGATTTTGGAGCTGCAAAGAATTATGAAATGAGTTCACTGCAGGAATCAATTGTTTTAAAATATGGTTATGCTCCTATTGAACAGTACGCCAAAGATGGGAAGCAGGGGCCATGGACAGATATATATGCCTTATGTGCGACTATGTATTATTTAATGAGTGGAAGAAAAATTCCTGAAGCAAAGTCGCGTGTGAAAAAGGACACAATTGTTATGTTGTCAGAAATGGGAGTGACAATTGGGAAGAAACAGGAAAATGCTATTATGAAAGGACTTTCAATTTGGCCTGACGACCGTTATCAGACGATGGAGGAATTATATAACGATGTATATATGTAAAGGTTGTTTCTGCAAAAAAGAAACAAATGGCATCTGCCCTAGATGTGGTTATGATGAAAAGAATTATATTGTAAAGAAAGAAATAAGCAAACCAGGAACAATTTTGCTTAATCGCTATTTGCTTGGAAACTGTATAAAAGAAACGGATGAGTATATTAATTATAAAGCATATGATCGTGTACTTGATGAAGAGATAATAATTCAACAAAAAAAACAAGGAATACCAGAATCCTGGTATCTAAATAAGTTAAGATGGTTTTGTTATTTTAAGGATAATCCTCATCTTATATGTTTGAAAAATTATATTGAAACGAATGAAAAGAAATATGCTATCTACGAATATTTAGAAGGAAAGGCGTTGTTGGAGGAAAAAGACATCTCTGGACAGTACATTACTATAAATACAAAAGATATTTTAGAAATAAAGAATCAGTATAAAATTTTAGATATTGATGTGGATTTGCAGCATGAAAAAGAAAGAATGAACGAGTTCAAGGAGAACACTTGCAAAGAAACACTCTTTTTGAGAGAAGGGAGTTGCTTAAATAGGCGGTATTGTATTGAAAAATGTATTGGACAAGGTGGATTTGGAATTGTATATCTAGCGTATGATGAGGTATTAAGTCGTAAAGTTGCAATAAAGGAATATATGCCTATGGAATGGGTGGAAAGAGATGCAGAAGATTCAAGTGTACAAATATTATCGTCAGCGTATGTTGATGATTTTAAAAATGGATTAAAAAAATTTATAAATGAGGCTATTTACATGGCTAAATTACAAAAAACTAGTGCAGTGGTTAATGTGTATGATATTTTCTTTGAAAATGAAACAGCGTACATTGTTATGGAATATGTTCAAGGAGAAAATATTGGAAATGTTAGAAAGGTTATGGAAGATTTTTCTTATGAAACGGCAAGAAATATCTTTATCACATTACTTAAAATTATAAGAGATATACATGAAATAGGCTTGATTCATGGAGATATTTCTCCTGGAAATATTATACTTGATCAGTTTAATCAGCTTAGAGTTATTGATTTTGGTTCTTCCCATCCAATTGGAACCAAACCAAAATCGATTGGAGAAATGTTGATTAAGGCAGGATATGCAGCTGTGGAACAGTATGATGAAGAATTACCAGAAAGAGAATATACAGATATTTATCAGGCGGCTGCAACTTTTTATTATCTTATTACAGGTGAAAAACCTGTAGAATCGACAAAACGTTTAGAAAAAGATATTTTGACAAAACTTTTTGAAGTGAATATCGATATTCCTGAAAAAGATGAGAAAATTTTGATGAGGGCTTTGGCTGTATTGCCAGAAGAACGATTTAGGAAGATTGATGAAATATTAGAAATGTATGAGATTAACGTAAATAGCGTTGATTAATAAATTGAAAAACAGGAGGAAAATTATGGTAAAGTATTGTATTTATTGTGGAAAACAGCTTGAGGAAGGGCAGATATGTGGATGTCAACAGCAAGATATGCCACAAATGCAGAATTATCCGCCAGTACAACAACAGGTTGCATATTCACCAAGTGTAGTCTCGGTGGTATTAAATTTTTTAAAACATATAATCATGCGTCCTTTTGATGCAATGGATATATTGTTAGAATCAAATAGTTACATACCAGGGGGGATTGTTATCGCGTTACAAGTGTTATTAAGTTCCCTTTTTGCAATAATTACTATTAATAATGCTGGGTGGATTTTTAAATTGATGAATATTAGTGGAAGTGTTTTTTTCTGCACTTTCATATGGGCTGTTTTATTGGATGCAATTTTTTTGGGAGGAGTGGTTCTTTGCACATTGTTATCCAGACAAAAAGTTGAATTAGTTATAGCATTGGATGTTGTTGCAATTCGAAGTGGAATTATAGCAATATTTAATGTGCTAGCAATTTTATTTAGTTTTTTAGGAACATTTGGGTTCAAGGCGAGTTTTTTGTTATTTATTATAAGTGAATTGTTTGCTATTGTATTAACAGCCATTGTTTTAAGTGAAAAATTGCGGTTTAATAAAACATCATTATTTTACGTTTTTCCAATTATATTTGTAATAATGTTTGGCACTAATGCAATGATAATGAACTCCTATATAGCTAACTTGCAAACAAAGTTAATAACGGAAGACTATGCAGAAAAAGTGGAGAAATATGTAAAGAAACATCCGGAAGAAGCTGAAAAAACTTTAAAAAATATACTGGGTATATTTGGAAAAGATGAGGAAGATACTTTAGATGATATGTTTAAGGACCTATTTTAAATTAATGTGAAACAAATAGCAGGAAGGAGTGTTTGACTATGATACGAAAAACAAATAAATGGGTGGCAGTAATGACGGCCGGAGCATTGATATTGACTTCCATTAATATGCCATTTAACAAAAGTCAGGGGAATGCGGCCACAACATATGGGATTGATAATCCAAGAATAGAAAAAGATGTTGTAGTATCTGGAGAAGATGTTGCAAAAGTTGAAGGTAAAGTGAGAAATCCCTTGGTGAAAGCAGATATATCCACATGGGATTGTATTGCGTTTGGAAATTACTGGCAGCAAGACACCAATGGAGATGGAAAGGTCGACCAAACGGATGAAAAACAGCCAATCAAATGGAGAGTTTTGTCTGTGGAGGGTGACGATGCATTTCTGATGGCTGACGAAGTGTTAGACAGTAAACAATATAATGAAAGCAGTGGAGACATTACCTGGGAAAATTGTACATTGCGGAAATGGCTAAATGAAGATTTTTTCAATACGGCATTTTCACAGGAAGAACAAGATGCTATTGTTGAAACTAAGGTTATTAACCCAGATAGTCCTGCGAATAAAAATAGTATAGAAGGGGGAAATGACACACTAGACAAAGTTTATCTTTTGTCTAGACAGGAAGCAAGTGATGAAGCGCTGGGTTTTAATAGTGATTTTGAATATAGTATATCAACAAATACCAGAAAGACAAGTGCCAAATGGTGGTTGAGATCTCCTGCTTCTTCAAGTAGTAGTGCAACAATTGTTGGTAGTGATGGAAGTGGAGATGGTGGTGTCCTAGGATTTTTACGTGAAACGGCAACGTATACAAATGGAGTTCGTCCGGTAATTCATATCAATTTGTCGAAGGATTGCTGGAAGAAGGCAGATGAAGTAAAGGAGCAGGATATAACTACAACATGGGATTGTGTTTATTATGGGAAATATTTGCAGGATGCAAACAGCATGATTAGAGAATCAATCAAATGGAGAGTTTTAGCAGTAGATGGAGAGGATGTATTTCTGGTCGCAGATCAAGGGGTGGATTGTCAAGCATATCATGAGTCGAATCAAGAGGTGACTTGGGAAACATCCACACTTCGAGAATGGTTGAATACGGATTTTGTAAACGAAGCATTTACAGATAAAGAAAAGACTGCTTTAATAAATACTAAGGTAGTAAATCAGGACAACGAATATAGCGGAAATGATACTACGGATAAAGTTTATTTGCTCTCTAAGAATGAAGTTACTAATTTAGCATATGGATTTGAAGCAGCTTTTAATAGTCAAGATAGAACAAGAAGAGTTACGAATACGAAATATGCAAGTTTGGTGCAGGGCGCTTTGAAAGCAGATCCACAATATGGTGGAGATCCTTGGTGGTTGCGAACAATGTCTAAAGAGAATAAAAAAGCAGTAACAGTAAGTTGGACATTTGGAACTGGAAATGAGCAGGGAGAGCAGGTAAATAAATCATATGCGGTTCGACCGGCAGTACATATGAAACTTTCTTCCGATATGTGGGAGGATGCTGGAACGGTTAGCTCATCTGGAGAAATGACAGCTCCCGTTTTTGCTAAAAGTACACCAAAAGATTACGGAATTGAAAATCCAACATTAGAAAATTCAGTTTCATCCTGGGATTGTATTTATTTGGGAAACTATTGGCAGAAAGATACAAATTCGGATGGAATTGCTGATAAATTGGATGAAAAACAACCAATCAAATGGCGAGTTTTATCTGTGAATGGTTCAGAGGCATTTGTTTTGGCTGATAAAATTTTAGATTGCCACAATTATTATAATACTACTGAACCTGTAGATCGTGAATGGGCGGACAGTGAAATAGACAATTGGTTAAATAATACATTTTTTAAAGCGGCTTTTTCAGAGACCGAGCAATTGACTATTAATAGGACACGAATTGGAAGTGAAATTACAAATGTGTTTTTATTATCAGAGAATGAAGTGAATGACGGACAATATCAATTAAGTTCTTCATGGACCTCTACAGAAGCAAGAAAACAGGCAAAACGTACTCAATATGCAATTGCTTGTGGAGCAGAGGCAATGGAAAGTACAACAGACGAAAATGGAAATTGGATGTTACGTTCAATGAATTTAGTAAAAATTAATAATGAGTGGAAATATAATAAAGTAAAAATTGTTGCATCGCAAGGTTATATAGGATTAAATACAATTGTGTTAGACGAAAACTGTGGAATTCGTCCTGCAATGAGAATTAATTTGGATTCAGCACAATGGAAGTATGCGGGGAAAGTACTTCAAGATGGAACAGTAATTAAACCGGAAGAGATTGTAAAACCTAGTCCAACTCCATCGGTAACACCACTTCCTGCAGCAACTCCATCATTAATACCAACTGTGAAGCCGACCCCAAATCCCGTGTCGACATCATCTTCACAGCCGACCCAAAATCCCGTGCCGATATCGTCTTCACAGCCGACCCAAAATCCCGTGCCAACATCATCTTCACAGCCAACGCATAGTCCAAGCGTATCGCCATCAACAGGGGAATCTGAGACACTGGTGCCGCCATCAATAACCCCTACGAATTTGGAAAATCAGATGACTCAGACACCAGAATTGAAACGAACAGATGATGTTGGTAAAACATCTGTGATAATGTTTTCGAAGAAATCATTATCATGGAAGTCTGTGAAAAATATGAAAAGCGGGAAAGTGATGGTAAAATGGAAAAAATTAGATAAAGCGACTGGGTATGAGGTTCAATATGCTTTAAATAAAAGTCTAAAAAAAGCAAAGAAAAAAAGGGTGAAGTCAACTTCGATTACGTTAAAAAAATTGAAAAAGAAAAAAACATATTTTATTCGAGTACGTGCATATGAGAATGTGAATGGAAAGAATGTGTATGGTAAGTGGAGCTCTGTAAAAAGAGTTAAGATAAAGAAGTAAAAGTAAAATGTAAGGAGGAACGGAAAATGAATGTGAAAAAAATAGTTACCTTGGCTCTGTGCTCAGCATTGTTACTGAGTACGGGGGTGCAGGTGGAGGCAAAGGATTATTATAAAAAGGATTTCGGTTTCCCATACATATAAATAAAAATCAGGAGGAAAAAATATGAAACTAGCAAAAAAATTTGTAGCACACTTATTGATGATAGCGATGCTGTTATTATTAGGAGTAGGAGTGCAATTCAGAGACACTACAGTAAAGGCAGCAGGAGATTACCGGAGTTTAGCTCAGAATTTACCGCTGAATGGAACTTGGACAGCAGACCAGTGGATTACAGAGAATAACGAGGAACAATGGTACAAGTTTAGCGTGACAGATGGAGGTAAACTCACGTTGAAGATTATGGGGTATATGCCTGAGATTCGTGTGAATTTAGCAACAGAAGATTTATCTCAGTACGTAATTAATGATAATTATTGTTATACAAATGGTACGGATACATCACCTGGTACTAAGACATATACCGAAGTTTTGAGTGCCGGAACTTATTATATTAAAATTTCCCAAAGTCCTTACTACGGAAAATTTAAAATATGTGCAACTTTTGAAAATTATGGTTTGACAAATCAAGGAGCAGATTCTTATGATTCCCCTAAAGTATTACCAGTCAATCAAACTATAACAGGTGCGATTACGGAAACGGATAAAGAAGATTGGTATCGATTGAATGTTACGACAGCAGGAAAATACGTAATTGATATTTCAGCATATATGGGAAGTCTCTATTTTAACTTATATAATCAGGATTTGTCGGACATGCTTGGATCAGATGGTTATCCAAACGGAACAGAAACAACACCAAGAAAGTGGAAAGAGATTTATACATTAAATCCAGGAAGTTATTACATTAAAATGTCGGCTAGTTCAGGGGGCAAGTATCTTCTTTCCTGGTCTGCTCTTACGCAGGAAAATTGCTCGCATGATTACGATTCCACCTACGTATATGCAACATATTTGTCACAGGGATACCGTTTACATACTTGTAAAAACTGCGGTCATCAGTACAAAGATGAATTTTCAAGTAAAAAGGTATTGAATCAAGTGTCTTATCCATATGCATCAGCTGGCAAAAGAAAGATGACAGTTTCTTTCTGGAGCGTATCGGATGCAGATGGTTACCAGATTCGATATTCTACAAATAAGAAATTCAAAAAAGATGTTAAACTTGTAAAAACAAAGTCTACGAGAAAAACAATTAAAAAACTGAAACGTAGAAAAAAATATTATGTTCAGATTCGAGCATATAAAAAAGTACAGGGTAAGACTGTTTACGGAAAATGGTCTGCAAAGAAAAGTGCAAAAATTAAATAATTAACTTCAAACAAATGTAAGCTCAGGTTGTTCTGATTTCAGAGCAGCCTGAGTAGTTACAATTTGCTGACAAAAATGCAGGAGGTTTTAAATAAACGCGGCGTAACGGGCGTGGACGGGATATTGCTTGATTTGGGGGTTTCCTCTTATCAGCTTGATAACGCCGAACGCGGATTTTCTTACAGGCAGAACGCTGCGCTTGATATGAGAATGAGCAAAAGCGGAATAAGCGCCGCGGATATTGTCAACACTTATTCAAAAGAGGAACTTGTAAGAATATTAAGAGATTACGGTGAAGAAAAGTTTGCTTTTAAAATAGCGGACCGCATAATAAGCGAGCGTGAAAAAGCCCCCATTGATACAACGCTTAAATTGGCTGATATAATATCATCTGCCGTGCCTGCAAGGGCGCGCAGAGACGGGCACCCCGCAAGGAAAAGCTTTCAGGCAATAAGAATTGCGGTAAACGGCGAGCTTGAGCGTGTCAACGTCGTCCTCGGTCGCCATAAGGTCGGACTTCCATATACCGTTGTAGTAGCGGGAGTAGAATGTGATAGTCTCACCGCCGAGATCCTTCGTGCCGAGCACGGAGGTCGCCGTGGGGGTGGTATCATCGGTCGTGGCTTCTCCGCCCGCGGTGGTCGCCGCGCCGGTATTCTCTCCCGAAGGCGCTGTCTGATCGCCGTCACCGTTTCCGGAACCGGCACAGCCGGCAAATATGCCGCAGGCAAGGATAAGCGCAAGGATGAGCGCGGCAACGCGTATACAGGTTATCTTTCTCATTTTTTCTTTCTCCTTTTCGGTTATTTCTTTTCGGTGAATCCCTTGAAGTCGAAGCCGGCTTCCTTCACAGCCTTCTCGACAAGCTCCTTCACGACGGGAACGGAGGACACGATGTCTATCCTGCCCTCGGCGACCGAAGGAACGACCTTTTCGATGCCGGGTATCTTCTTGAGGAGCTCCGCGACCTTTGCGGCGCAGTGCTCGCATTTCATTCCGCCTATATCAAGGCTGTATTTGTGAGCAGCTTTTTTAAACAGATCTTCGAACATAGCAAAAAACACCTTTCTTTCATTCGTGCGTAATACCGCACAATAATTCACTATGATTATATCATACTTTTCGCTCAAATGCAATATGTGAACGTCCGGTGAGCAAGCGTTATTTTCCCTTAAATATACATCGAAACATACCCGAAAACCCTTGCACGCATGAGTGTAATATGGTA
>ERZ825670.4357-NODE-4357-length-10975-cov-3.105403_pt1 | contig 10975 bp, 10 predicted proteins | sample MGYA00519929_ERZ825670 | MGnify/ENA primary metagenome ERZ825670 (study PRJEB31778, sample SAMEA3449207) | human gut metagenome | biome: human gut; feature: human-associated habitat; material: faeces | place: United Kingdom | collected 2010/2012 ...
TGCACCGTGGTGTTCTGATATTCATTGCCCATGTCCTTGCTGAACGTGACGTGGTTGAAGAGCTTCGACGTGGCAGCCTTCGGCGAGAGGGCACCATTATAATAATAGTATCCGTCCGCGCCGGGGGTCCAGTCAGTGTCGTTCAGGTCGAGCGTGAGCAGGCTCCTGTCCGTGAGCGGGACAAGCTCGCCATTCGCGGCGACCACCTCAGGCGTGATCTTCACGCGGGTGTAAAACGCACCCGTGCCGACATTCTCCACATACACCACTTTGTTCACGACGCTGCCGGGCATGACGCGCACGGTCGTGAACGGATTGCCGTTACCGTCCTCGTCGTGCAGCGCGAGCTTGACCGAGCCCATCGTGATGACGTTGTCCGCCGTGCCGACGGCCGAAAAGTACGCCCACGTACCGACCGCCAGCAGTGCCACTGCCAGGAGGAGCACCGTCGCGATGGTCCACTTCTTCTTCATGCACAAACCACCTTTCTCCTTGCCGGGGGTTATTCTGCGCTGTGCGCAGGGATTCTCTTCCGCGCCCGAAGGCGCGCCGGGACTGTTTTTGCGGGATTCTCTCTTTCAGTCTGCGCGCGGACAGCGGCAGTACCGCCGCCCGCGCCCGGATTGAAGCCGGGCCAGAGTCCCCGATAGGGGCGGCGATTTCGCCGCCCCTTTGGGGTCAAAATGTTGGGGAATTACTTGCCGTTGTTGTTATAAGCAGCAACAGCCTCATCCACCGCGTTAAAGCCATCCGCCTGGATCGCGTAAGCGGTCACGATGACTTCCCAAGAAGCATCCGCAGAGATCGGATCGCCAGCGGGCAGGATGTACTGAGTGCCATCTTCATTCGTGGTCACGCGCCAATCCATGTAGACCTGAGCGAGGCAGGGCAGAGAGGTCTTGCCAGCGGGCAGGGTCTTTGCCATGGTCGTGCGGATTACAACATACTCGATGCCACCGATTGTTTCAGTGCCAACATACTTGTAGTCGTTCCAGAGGCCATCTTCAACAGCAACCATTTTGGGGTCGGTAACTTTGTGGTTTGCATCAACGATGCCGTCGTTGGTCGCGAGGCCCCAATAATTTCCGGAGTTGTACTCCACGTTGAAGCAGCCGTAGCTGTTCCAGTGCAGTGCGTTCTTGCTCTCGTTGGTGGGATATTCCTTGCTCACAAGGTACTTGGGAATCTTCAGCTCAACCCAAACCCAAGCATCATTCGCGCCCGTGTTCTTAACTGTAACGATCTTGGAAACGGCATTGCCGTCGTTGGACTTGCCGGGGACAAGGGTCTTGTTCTGTTCAAAAGCCTCAAGACCGTTTTCGCCCTTCTGCTGCTCATCCAGAGCAATCTTGACATTGCCCATGGTGAACGTATTGGTCGCGGACTTCGTGTCGGTGAAGTACGCCAGCGTGCCGCCGACGACGAGCGCCGCGACGAGCATGACTGCGATCGCAGCCATCAGAATGGATTTCTTCTTCATAAGTAGCGTTCTCCTTTTCTTTTTTATGTACAGCTCTCTGTACAAGATATTCAAGGGATCTGCTCAGGGAAAGCTGCGAGGGAGTTACTTAAAAGCACTCGGCAAACGCGGCCGCAGCATCCGCAAAACCAGCGGACTGGCACAGATAGCCATAGAACGTCAGGCTGGCAGTCGCATCCGAATTCACGTCAAAATCGTTAACCTCGACAAGGTTGTTCGCCAGAATGTTGGTCGCAGTGACATCTGCAGTCACTCTGTTGCCATCGTTCGTCTTGTAAACGTAAACCGCGCCGCCGTTCTTGCCCGTAACACCAGCAAGCTGCTCCCACGTATCGGCCACACTATAATTCAGAACGCTACTCGCGTCCGAAGCCACGACCTCAACATAAAGATAGCAGGAAGCGCCGGCTTTCAGGCCGGTGACCTTAACAAACGGGTCTTTTTCGATCTTCGTGCCGGGGAGCAGATTGTACTCATTGCCCGTCGCCTCTTCAGTGGTGACCTTGTAAGAATACTCGCCGGAAGTCTGCGCAACCGCCTTGTGCTCTTTCAGCGTCAACGCGCCGCCCTGATCAAACAGCTTGCCGACCGTGAACGTGTTCACAACCGGGCCGCTCTGCGCCGTCAGATACGCCCACGTCGCGCCAACCGCCAGCGCCACGACAAGCACGAGCGCGATGGCGATCGTCAAAGTTTTCTTCTTCATTTCGTGTTATCCTCCCTTACAAAAGCATCATGTTCCGAACTTACCATGTCCCAACAGCGTCCAACGTGCGCTGTCAGCGTTCATTGAGTTAATGCACGGAGATTTGAAAATATTTCATGCTCCCGTGAAAATGTTTAAATCTGGCGGTTTTCGCCGCCGTTTTCTGTGCATTCTGCCACGTTTTCTGCCTCTGCTCGGCGCGCCGCATCGCGGGCATCGGCCTCAGCCGCCTTGCGCAGCATATCCGGCAGGAACGCCAGAACGATGAGCACGATCGCGATCGCAATGGCCAGATACATCCCCGGCGGGTTCGAGACCCAGTGCGAAACATAGCCGAGATACGGGATGGTGAACACCGGGCGGCCGATGAGGTTCTTGAAATAGACAGGTGCGCCGTCGGGCGCGTCGTTCGCGTCTCCCTGCGTGTAGAAATGCTCGTTATCCGCATCGATGGAGATCACGCGGTGTGTGACGACATCCAAGTCCTCATTGAGCACAAAGGTGATCGCGTCCCCGACCTGCACGTCCTCGGGCGCACAGGGCTTGACATAGATCAGCGAGCCGGTGTGATACGTCGGCTCCATGCTGCCGGACAGGACGCACATCGGCCGCAGACCGACCAGCCGCACGCCCACCAGAAGCAGCGCCAGAATGACCACCAGCACCACCGCAGCGGTGGAGATGGCATTGCACACTTTCTGAACCTGTTTTGACATCTTCGTTCTTCCTTTCCCTTCGCGGGCATCCCTCCTGTTGATCCCGGCCGGAGGGCAGACCTCCGAAGCGCAGCCTGTCCGAACCGGAAACGCGCACGGCGGGGCGGGGCGGGAACGCTTCGGAGTTTCCCGCCCCACTTCAGCCGTCACGCTTACTAACCAAAAGGATGCCACGATTTTCTAAGCACTGAAAGGGGGTAATGTACACAAATTTTCAGTTGGAATTTTGTAAGAAACAAACAGTTTTGCCTTTTGCTGTCCATCATTCTGTACAGTTATCCCACGCCCATTGTACGTTTCGGCCGCGGGCGCGTCAAGTGCGGAGCGCGGGCGCGCGGGAATCTTACCTTTTTCTTAAAACTGTCGCGGTTTTGCTTGTTTTTAGTGGGGAAACATGATAGGATAGTTGCCGATTATGGATAGATAACAGGAAGGAGCTGCACGCATGGATACAAACGTGCTCGACTGGCTGGAAGTCACCGCCGCAGCCTGTCCGGACAAGCCCGCCTTTCTTGACGAGGACGGCGCGGTGACCTTTGCCGACGTGCGGCGCGAGGCGCGCATCATCGGCACGGCGGCGGCAAGGCTGCGCGCCGGACGCAAGGCGCCCATCGCCGTGATGAGTGGGCGCAACGCACACACCCCGGCCGTGTTTCTCGGCGCGGTATACGCCGGCTGCTGCTACGCACCGATGGACGGGACGATGCCCGTGCACCGGCTCAACTCTATTTTAAATACGCTTGACACCGACCTGATGATCGTGCAGCGCGCGTTTTACGACAAGGCCAGGACGCTGGAATTCGGCGGCGAGATCCTCATCGCGGAGGATCTGCTCGAGGGCTGCGAGGACGCGGCGCTGCTGGCTGACTGCCGCGCGCGCGCGCGCGAGCTCGACCCGCTGTACATCATCTTCACCTCCGGCTCGACCGGTACGCCCAAGGGCGTCATCACGGCGCAGCACTCGCTCATGTGCTACATCGAGGACTACGCCGGCGTGATGGGCATCGTGCGCGAGGACGTGCTCGGCAACCAGTCGCCGCTGGACTACATCGCCGCCGTGCGCGACATTTATCTGCCGCTGCGCTTCGGCGCGACGACGGCCATCATCCCGAAGGAACTTTTCATGTCGCCGGAGCGTCTGTTCGAATACATGAACGACAAGGGCGTGACAGCCGTGGGCTGGAGCGTCTCGGCGCTGACGGTGCCGGCCGCGCTGGGCGCGTTCGAGTGCAGCGTGCCGCAGCACCTGCGCAAGGTGTGCTTCTCCGGCTCGGTGATGCCGTGCAGCTGCCTGCGCCAGTGGCAGCTCGCGCTGCCGCAGGCGCGCTTCGTCAACCAGTACGGCCCGACGGAGGCGACCGCCTCGTGCACGTATTACGTCGTGCCCGGTCTGGTGGAGGACACCGACGTGCTGCCGATCGGCAAGCCGTACCCGCACTACGAGGTGTTTCTGCTCTCGGAGCAAAACGAGGCCGTGCCCGACGGCGAGATCGGCGAGATCTGCGTCAAGGGGCCCATCCTCGCGCTCGGCTACTACAACAGCCGCGAAAAGACCGCCGAGAGCTTCCTGCAAAACCCGCTCAATCACGCTTACGACGAGCGCATCTACAAGACCGGCGACCTCGGGCACTTCGCGCCCGACGGCAACCTCATGTTCCACGGCCGCAAGGACCGGCAGGTCAAGCACCTCGGTCACCGCGTGGAGCTCGGCGAGATCGACCTCGCCGCGGCGAAGGTGTCCGGCGTGGAGGAGGCCTGCGCGCTCTACGATCAGGAGCACGAGCAGATCTGGCTGTTTTACACCGGCGCGGACGTGACCAAGCGCGACATCGCCGTGGCGCTGCGCGCCGACCTGCCGGGCTTTATGGTGCCGCGCAAGATCGAGCAGCTGGACGCCATGCCCCGGCTCGACAACGGCAAGACGGATATGCGCGCGCTGGCCGGGCGCATCGCCGACGCCCACCGATAATCGCTTACATTACTCACATTTCAGGAGGTATTTTATTATGGAACAGGAACTGATGGACATTCTGACCGATCTGCGCCCGGACGTGGATTTTGAGACCGAGACCGCGCTCATCGACGACCACATTCTCGAATCGTTCGACATCGTGTCGCTCGTCGCGGCGCTCAACGACGCGTTCGACATCGAGATCGGCGCAAAGGATCTCGTGCCGGAGAACTTCAACTCCGCCAAGAGTCTGCTGGCCATGGTGCAGCGCCTGCAGGACGAGGACTGATGGACAGGACTGCTCTGAAAACGGCGGCCGCGAAATACGGCACGCCGCTGTATCTGTTTGATCTGGATGCTTTCACGGCGCGCGCTGAAAAAGTGCGCGCCGCGTTCGGCTCTCACGTGCAGCTTTGCTACTCCATGAAGGCAAACCCCTTCGTGCTGCGCGGCCTGCCGGACGTGTTCCGCTGGGTGGAGGTCTGCTCCCCGGGCGAGCTGACGATCTGCGAAAAGCTCGGCATCGCGCCCGAGCGCATCCTCTACTCCGGCGTGAACAAGGGCGCGGACGATGTCGCGCGCGCCGTCGCGCTGGGGGCAGACCTGCTCACGGCCGAGAGCACGCTGCATTTTGATCTCATCTGCGCCGCCGCGGCCGCGCAGGGAAAGCACGTGCGCGTGCTGCCGCGCCTGACCGCCGGCAGCCAGTTCGGCATGGATCCCGCCGCGCTGGAGGATCTCGTTGCGCGCCGCGCGGAGTTCCGGAACGTGACGATCGCGGGCATCCACTATTTTTCCGGCACGCAAAAGCGCAAGGACGCCGTGATCGCAAAGGAGCTTGCACATCTGGACGAATACCTCACGATGCTGCACGACAAGTACGGCTTCACGGCGCAGCACGTGGAATACGGCCCCGGGCTGAACGCCGAGTGCCTGCGCGACGATGCCGAGGCGCGCGACAGCGCGCTGCTCGACGCGGCGGCGGCGCACATCCGCGCCTTTGGCGAAAAGTATCCGCTGACGATCGAGATGGGGCGCTTTTTCGCCGCCCCCTGCGGCACGTTTCTCACCGGCGTGGCCGACGCCAAGTGCAACCTCGGCGTGAACTATGCCGTGTGCGACGGCGGTATGCATCAGGTGAAGTATGACGGTCAGCTCATGGGCATGCAGTCCCCGCCGCTGACGCTCCTGCGCGAGAGCGCGGACGCCGCCGGGCCGTGGATGCTCTGCGGCAGCCTGTGCACGACCGCGGACGTGCTCGTGCGCGAGGCGCAGCTGCCGCCCCTGCGCGTGGGCGACGTGATCGCCTTCGGACGCTGCGGCGCCTACTCCGTGACGGAGGGCGTGGCCGTGTTCCTCTCGCGTGACATGCCGCGCGTGGCGCTCTGCCGCGGCGGGGACTTCACGCTCGTGCGCGACCGGTTCGCGACCGACGTGCTCAACACCTGCCGGACGCCGGAGGACAAAGCATGACGCTGACATCGCTGCCGTTTTATCTGCTGGTGCTCGCACTGCTGGTGCTGTACTACCTCGTGCCGAAGCGGTTCCAGTGGGTAGTGCTGCTGATCGGCAGCTACGCGTTTTACGCGTTCGTGTGCCTGCGCTACATGGGCTTTATCCTCGTGACGACGCTCACGACCTACTTCGGCGCACGCGGCATGGACGCCATGACCGCGCGCATGGAGCAGACCGTCGCCGCGCACAAGCAGGACTGGGAGCGCGAGGAGCGCAAGGCGTACAAAAAGCGCTGTAAGTCCCGCCGCAAGGCGCTCATGATCGCCATCCTGCTGCTGAACTTCGGCATCCTCGCCGTGCTCAAATACTATAACTTCTTTGCCGAGTCCATGGAGGCGCTCTTTGCGTCCGTGGGGCTGACGGTCTCGCTCGGCCACATCGGGCTGCTGCTGCCGCTGGGCATCTCGTTTTACACGTTCCAGTCCATGGGCTATGTGCTCGATGTCTACCGCGAAAAAGTGCCCGCCGAGCGCAACGTCGGCAAGCTCGCGCTGTTCGTGTCCTTCTTCCCGCAGATCATTCAGGGCCCGATCGGCGTGTACGACCAGCTGGCGCACCAGCTCTATGACGAGCACAAGTATCACTTTGACAACATCCGCTTCGGCGCGCAGCTGATCCTCTGGGGCTTTTTCAAAAAGCTCGTCATCGCCGACCGCGCCGTGGGCATGATCCACACCGTCGCCGGGGCGTACACCGACTACGCCGGCACCTACGTGCTGCTGGCGGCGCTCGTGTACGCGCTGCAGCTCTATGCCGACTTCTCCGGCGGCATCGACATCTCGCGCGGCGTGGCGCAGATGTTCGGCATCACCATGGGCGAAAACTTCCGCCGGCCGTATTTCTCGCGCACGCTCACCGAGTACTGGCACCGCTGGCACATCTCGCTCGGCGACTGGCTGCGCAACTACCTGTTCTACCCGCTGTCGATCTCGAAGGCGTTCCTCAACTGGGGCCGCCACGCCAGGCAGCACCTCGGCAGCCACATCGGCAAGGTCCTGCCGACGGCCGTGGCCTCGCTGATCACGTTTCTCATCATCGGCATCTGGCACGGGGCGAGCTGGAAGTACGTCGCCTTCGGCTTCTGGAACGGCATGGTCATCCTCGTGTCCACGCTGCTGCAGCCGGTGTCGGACAAGGTCGTCGCCGCGCTGCATATTGAGCGCAAGAGCGCGTGGTATCAGGTGTTTTCCATGCTGCGCACGTTCGTGGTCGTGCTCATCGGCTATTACTTTGACATCGCCGACGGGTTTCGCGCCGCGATGGGCATGATGTTGAAATCCGTGACCGACCTGCACCTGTCGCAGCTGCGGCCGGGCGCCGTGCTCGAGGCCCTGCCGCTGACGCGGTATGACTGGGCCGTGCTGCTGTTCGGCACAGTCGTGATCTTCACCGCCTCTGTCATTCAGGAGCGCTCGCAGCGCACCATCCGCGAGATCCTCGACGAGAAGTGTCTCGCCCTGCGCTGGGCCGTGCTGCTTGCCGGCATCTTCGCCGTCGTGCTCATGGGCGTTTACGGCCCCGGCGTGCAGGCATCCGAATTCGTGTATATGCAGTTTTAAGCCGGGAAACAGCGCCCGCTATCCCAAGTCCGCGAAGCGGGCTTAACACAGCATGTGGAGAACATCAATGAATCCAAAACAACACGCAAAAAGAAATACCGTCCTGCGCGTGATCGCGTTTCTGCTCATCGTGGCGCTGGTCTACGGCGCGCTCACGCGGCTGCTGACCATCAACAACGCCACCGAGCAGCAGTACATCCGCAGCTTCTATCTGGAGCCGAAAAACTCGCTCGACGTCATGATCCTCGGTGCGAGCGAGACGTTCACGGACTACTGCGCACCGCTGGCATGGCAGCACGCGGGCTTTACGAGTTACCCGCTGGCCGTGTCGGCCGCACAGGGGACCATGTACCCCTCCATGCTGCGTGAGGCCGCCAAGCGGCAGAGCCCCGCGGTCTACGCGGTCGAGGTCAACGGCTTTCTCTACACGGAGGACGAGCGCAAGGAGCTCGGCAAGGCCGCAACGCGCGAGTGGCTCGACACGCTGCCGCTCTCATGCAACAAGGTGCAGGCCATTCACGAGTGCGTGCAGGGCAAGCGCCTGTCGTACTATGCACCGCTGCTCAAATACCACGACAACTGGAGAAAGCCGGACCTCATCCGCAATTCGCTGTCACTGCAGCAGCAGGCGCGCGACGCGGGTTATTCGTACACCAAGCCGTTTCTGTCCATCTCCATGTTCCTCACGGAGACGGACGAGATCCCCGTGCGCCAGCAATCGCTCGACGATTTCAACGAGCAGAGCCTGCGCACGTTCTGCGAGACAGCAAAAAAGCTTGGCATTCAAAACGTGCTCTTTGCCCGCTTCCCGCACCGCACCGCCATTGAAAACTATGACGCCGTGTTTGCCGAGCTGGAGGCGGTCGTGCACGAGTACGGGTATGATTTTGCGAACTTCGACACGCAGATGGACGCCATCGGCCTCGACCCGCTCAATGATTTCGCCAACGCCGAGCATCTGAACATTTTCGGCGCGGAGAAATTCACGCCCTACCTCGCCGACTATCTCGCGCAGCACTACGACCTGAACACCGCGCACAGTCAGGCCGTCACCGATGAATGGACGCGCTGCGCCGCATTCACGCAGCAAATGCTGCCCGTGTGCGAGGACAACACCCGGCGCTACACGTGCGAGAAGCTCGACGAATTCTCGCCCGTGTTCGCAGACTGCCGCTGAATAAAGCAAGTCTGCCGCTGAATAAAGCAAGTCTGCCGCTGAATAAAGCAAAACGCAGCCCCCTTCGAGCGTCTCGAAGGGGGCTGCGTTATTGTTGCTTTACCGGCCGGTGCTGCCGAAGCCGCCCGCGCCGCGGTCAGTTTCGTCGAGCGTGTCCGCGTCCGAAAACTCCGCCGCGAGAAACGGCAGGATCACGAGCTGGGCGATGCGGTCACCGGGGGCGACGGTGCGCGGTGCGTCCGTGTCATTGTGCAGCGCGACGGTGCACTCGCCGCGGTAGTCCGCGTCGATCACGCCGACGCAGTTTGCCGGGCGCAGCCCCTGCCTGGACGCAAGGCCGCTGCGCGCGAACACGCCGCCGAAATACCCCGCCGGAATGGCGAGGGCAAGCCCCGTGCCGATCATGGCCGTCGTGTGCGGCGCGATCGTGACGCTCTGCCCGTCCGCCAGGCAGGCGTAGAGATCATAGCCAGCCGCGTCCGCGCTGCCGCGCCGCGGGGTGACGGCGCCGGGGCGCAGCTTCCGGATCTTCACTTCCATCCGTTCATGCCCTCCCAGAGTACGATGTGCCCCGCCGCGCGGGTGCGGTTCATGTCGATGATGCGCTGGTTTTCCGAGCCGCGAAAACGCAGGCTGAGGTTGCGCTGCGCGTCCACATAGCGCCCGTCGACGAGGATGTCGATGAGCGAGAGCATCTCGTCCGTGACCTCGCAGCGCGGGTGCGCGCCGTCAACGGTGAGCTCCTTGTCGAGCGTGAAGCCCGAATACGCCCAGATGTCCTTTTCCGGGAACCGCGCACGCACCCGGCGCAGAAACGGCACGAGCGCACGCTGGTTTTCCGGCTCGAACGGGTCGCCGCCGAGCAGCGTCAGGCCGCGGATGAAGGGCTTTTCCAGCTCAGCAAAAATCACCTGCTCTGCCGCCGCGTCAAACGGCTTGCCGTAGTGAAAGTCCCACGTCTGCGGCTGAAAGCAGTTGTAGCAGTGGTTCGTGCAGCCGGAGACGAACAGCGTCACGCGCACGCCGACGCCGTTGGCAATGTCGCAGGTCTTGATCTGACCGTAATTCATAGCAATTCCTCACAAACAGCGGGCGCGCCGCTTCAGACACGCCCGCCGGGTATTTTTTCTCCGTGCGCCGCCTTACAGGTGCAGCACGCGCTCCTTGATCTCCTGCGTGCGGCCCTGATTCCAGAACTGCGTGCCGATGTAGCCGCAGGTGCGGCGGGCGACGTTCATCTTGTCCTGATCCGTGTTGCCGCAGTTCGGGCAGCGCCAGATGAGCTTGCCGTCGTGCTCAACGATCTCGATCTCGCCGTCAAAGCCGCAGACCTGACAGTAGTCGCTCTTGGTGTTGAGCTCGGCGTACATGATGTTGTCGTAGATGAACTTCATCACCTCGAGCACCGCCGGGATGTTGTTCTGCATATTCGGCACCTCGACATAGCTGATCGCGCCGCCGGGGGAGAGCGCCTGGAACTTCGACTCGAAGGCGAGCTTGCTGAACGCGTCGATGTTCTCCGTCACGTGGATGTGGTAGCTGTTGGTGATGTAGCCCTTGTCCGTGACGCCGGGGATGATGCCGAAGCGCTTCTGCAGGCACTTGGCGAACTTGTACGTCGTGGACTCCAGCGGCGTGCCGTAGAGGCTGAAGTCGATGTTGTGCATCTGCTTCCAATGCTTGCAGGCATCGTTCATGTGCTGCATCACCTCGAGCGCGAACGGCGTCGCCGAGGGGTCGGTGTGGGACTTGCCGGTCATGTACTTGACGCACTCATACAGTCCCGCGTAGCCGAGGGAAATGGTCGAGTAGCCGCCGTAGAGGAGCTTGTCGATCGGCTCGCCCTTTTTCAGGCGCGCCAGCGCGCCGTA
>ERZ825670.4364-NODE-4364-length-10961-cov-3.952778_pt1 | contig 10961 bp, 9 predicted proteins | sample MGYA00519929_ERZ825670 | MGnify/ENA primary metagenome ERZ825670 (study PRJEB31778, sample SAMEA3449207) | human gut metagenome | biome: human gut; feature: human-associated habitat; material: faeces | place: United Kingdom | collected 2010/2012 ...
ATTTTTATTATTAAAACTTCTAATTATTTTTGTTGCTTCATAACCATCCATAATTGGCATTTGGATATCCATTAAAATAAGATCATAATATCCTTCTTGCATCTTTTCTAATATTTTTATACATTCTTCTCCATTTTTAGCTAAATCTATAATTACTTTAAAAGTATTTAAAAGTTCTATTCCAATTTCCGCATTTAATTCATTATCTTCTACAAGAAGAATATGTTTTCCTGAAAAATCAAGTGTTGATGTATTTCTTTCATTGACATTTTCAACTTGTAAAGAAGTTAAAAACGAAAGTTCTACAGTAAACTTTGTTCCTTTATTTAACTTACTTTCTACTTGAATTGTTCCATTCATCATATCTATAAGAGATTTAACAATAGGAAGTCCTAATCCTACTCCAGGTACTTTACTTTCTGTACTTGTTTTTTCTCTAGCAAATTCTTCAAAAATATGTGGTAAAAAATCTTCTTTCATTCCTATTCCATTATCTATAATTATAAAATGATATTTTACTTTATTATTTTCAAATGAAATTTCTTGGATCAATAATTCAACATTTCCACCTTCTGGTGTATATTTAATCGCATTAGAAAGAATATTTAAAACAATCTCTCTTAATTTAGTTTTATCACAAATAATATGATGATGTTTAATCTCCAAATGATAGGAATAATGCAATTTTTTCTCTTTAATTAGCGGTTCAACTACAACATTTATATTTTTAACTAAATCATCTAAATCTCCTATTTCCTTTTTTAAATCTAATTTACCACTTTCTATTTGTGTCATTTCAAGAATATAATTAATCAAAGAAAGTAAAATCGTACTTGATGATTTAAGTTTTGAAATATAATCCAATGCCTGTTTTTTATTATCTAAATTATTTTCTAATAATTGTGTATAGCCAATAATTGCATTCATTGGTGTACGAATATCATGAGACATATTAAATAAAAATCTTGTCTTTGCCTGATTGGCATGTTGTGCTTCAGTAGCCACTTTTTCAATTTGTTTTGCATAAACAGCTTCTTTTTCACGTCTTAAAATAATTTGCCAATAACCCATTGATAACAAAATAGCTACCAAAACACTTACAATACTTCCAAATATCTTATAAGACATTGGTATCCAACCTTGAAAAGGAACAATTTCAAAATACCATGTATCATTAGGTACTTCACAAGCAACACTTAATGTATGATTTAAAGAACTATGACCACATGACATAATTGTCACATGTTTTCCATTGTTGCCCTCTTTCCAAACTTTAAAATGATAAGTGGCATCTTCTAATTTATCTACTTCTAATTCTTCTAAAAAAGCATCCCAATTTAAAACAAGAATAGAAAATCCTCAAAATTTCTTTTCATTTCCATCATTTATATAAATAGGGTCAAACAATAAAGCCCCTGTACCACCTTGTTTTAATTCATATGGACCAGCAATTGTATATTCTCCACTTTTTCTAGCAATATTCGCTTCTTTTTGACGTTCAGGAAGTTCCAACGTATTCATACCTATCACTTTTTCATTTCCTTTTAATGGATAGGCCTTTTCAATAATCCCATTAGGTGCTAATTCATATGCTTCAATAACATTTTTATTTTTTTCATATAACTTGCAAGCTGATTAAACTGTTCATCACTGATTGTATGTTTTGAAGATATAATATTTTTAAGCATTTCAGAATTTTCTAAATATCTTCCAAGCTGTGTTTCTATTTTTCGAACAGTATCTTCTGCAGTATAACTTGCACTTATTTTTTCTTTATTTACTTCAAATTGAATTAAAAAATTAAAACAAATCAACATGACACCCATCACTATAATAAAAAATAGGCCTGTTTTTCTTTTTAATTTATTTAATTGAACAACTTCTTCTTTATTCATTACTTCTACCTATCTACTCAAATGATTCTTATGAGTCCATTATACACACTTATGTAAATTTTCTCTATAAAAAGCTTGATAAAATAAAAAAGAGCAATCTTAACGATTACTCCTTTATACAAATTAATAAGCTTTTGCAAAGTAAACAACTTTTTTAGCTGGTTTACCACAAATTGGACAAACATCTCCAAATGGTTCTTCATCTTCTTTGATACATCTTGATGTAGCACCTGTTTCTTCTTTGATTTTAGCTTCACAAGCATCATCTTCACACCACATCATACGAATGTATCCTGCTTTAGTATTTAAGATTTCTTTAAATTCATCATATGTTTTCGCAGTTCTAATGTTTTCATCTCTAAATTTCAATGCTTTTGCATACATTTCATCATGAATTTGATCTAATAATTGATGAATTGTATTTGGTAATTCTTCATTTAAAGCATATGTTTCTTTTGTACCATCTAATCTTTTAGCTAAGACACATTGTCCTTTTTCAATATCTTTAGGTCCAATTTCAAGTCTTAATGGAATTCCTCTCATTTCAGCATCTGCAAATTTATAACCTGGTGTTTTATCACTAGCATCCACTTTAACACGAAGTCCAGCTGCTTTTAATTGTTTTTCAATTTCATAAGCCTTATCTAAAACACCTTCTTTATGTTGCATAACTGGAACGATCATCACTTGAATTGGTGCCACTCTTGGTGGTAAAACAAGTCCATTATCATCTCCGTGAACCATAATGATTGCTCCAAGTAAACGTGTTGATGCTCCCCAAGAAGTTTGATAAACATATTCTTGTTTATTATCTTTATTTAAGAATTTAACATCAAAAGCTTTCGCAAAACCTTGTCCAAAGTAATGTGATGTTCCTGATTGTAAAGCTTTTCCATCATGCATTAAAGCTTCCATTGTATAAGTTTCTTCAGCCCCTGCAAATTTTTCACTTTCAGTTTTACGACCAGTGACCATTGGAATTGCAAGTAGATCTTGTGCTGTACTTCGATAAACTTCTAACATTTGTAAAGTTTCTTTTCTTGCTTCTTCTTCAGTAGCATGAATTGTATGACCTTCTTGCCATAAGAATTCAGAACCACGTAAAAATGGTCTTGTTGTCTTTTCCCAACGTACAACGGAACACCATTGATTATATAGTTTTGGTAAATCACGGTAAGAATTTACAATTTTTGCATAATGTTCACAAAATAATGTTTCAGATGTTGGACGAATAATTAAGTTTTCATCTAAATCATCTAATCCACCTTTTGTTACAACAGCACATTCTGGTGCAAATCCTTCTACGTGATCAGCTTCTTTTTGTAATAAAGATTGAGGGAGCAACATCGGCATATAAACATTTTCATGTCCTAATTCTTTGAATTTTTGATCCATATGTTTTTGAATTTGTTCCCACATTGCATAACCATACGGACGATAAATAATAAATCCTTTCACATCGCTATAATCCATTAATTCTGCTTTACGACATACATCTGTATACCATTTAGCAAAATCAACATCTCTAGCAGTAATAGCTTCATTTTTCTTGTTATTTGCCATCTTTTTTCCTCCTCTAAAATGCTTCTCTATTTTACTATAGAAATGATAAACAAGCAAGATTAGATCATCTGAATCACACTTTGTTTTTGTTTTCTTTCAACTACAAGTTGTCGTTCAATACGATCTTTTAAATCACTAACATGTGAGATGATTCCAATTAATTTATTTTCATGATGCAATTCCATTAAACAATTCATTGCTTGATCTAATGATTGACTATCTAAAGAACCAAACCCTTCATCAATAAAAAGCGTATTTAATTCAATTCCTCCAGCATAATCTTGAACCATTCTTGAAAGTCCTAAAGCAAGAGATAAAGCTGCTTTAAAGGATTCCCCCCCAGAAAGTGTCTTAATACTTCTAATATTTCCACTTTCTTGATCAAAAACATCTAATTCTAACCCTTGCTGACTTCTTCCTTTACCTGCATCATCTTTTCTTAATAATTGATATCTTCCTTGACTCAATTGTTTCATGATCACATTGGCATAAATCAACATATTTTCAAAATAAGTTGCTAGTACATATCTTTCAATCGACACTCTTGCATTATTTTTACCACTTGCTAGATTATAAAGATCTAAATATCTTTGATAAGTATCTTCATCTTTTTTTAATTGTTGATTGATTTTTTGAATATCTTTGATCATTTTTTCTTTTAATGAATAATTTATTTTTAATTTTTCTAAATCATCATTTTTTTCTCTCAATTGTTGATTTACTTCTTTAATTGTTTCACTTAAAGAAGATAAATCAACATATGTTGAATCTTTGACTTCATTTTCTAATGAAATAATTTGTTCATTTAAACTCTTTAAAGAAATTAAATAATCTTGATATTTCTTTTCTAAGATACTGATTTGATTGATTTGTGTTTTTAAATTTAAAAATTCTTCTTCATTTATAAATGCATCTAAAGCAGTATGATATTTATTATCTAATTCATCATATATTTCTTGTTCTTGAATAATTTGTTGATTCAATGACGAAATCTTTGTTTTTATTTCAAGATATTTATTTTTGACCTTTTCATAAGCCTGTTGAATAGTTTCTATTTCTAATGAAAGTTGACGATATTTTTTTTGAATTTGTTGATAATTTTTATTAACTTCTCCAATTTCATATTGTCGCATTGAATCATCTAATTTACCAGATAATTGATGAATTTGTACTTGAATATTCTCTAGACTTTGTGCTTGTTTTAATTCTTTACTTTCATAAGTAGACATATCTTTCAATGAAAGAGCCACACTCTTTTTAAGCTTTTGAATATATTTAAGTTCATCTTGTAATTCAAGATATTCTTTTTTCATTCTTTTTTCATCTTTTGATAAATGATCTAATTCTTTAATAAAGATTTCTTTAGATAACTCTTCTTGAATATTAAGTTCACTTGAAAGTTGTTTTGTTTGTTTAACAAGCATTTCCTTTTTTTGATTAGATAAGAGTATTTTTTGTAAGATATCTTGTAACCTATGTTCTTGTTGTTTTACTTTTTTAGCTTGTTGATCTAATTTTTCTTTTGTTATATCTTCTTTTTCAATTTGTGCCGGATGAGGATGATGTAAAGAGCCACAAATAGGGCATGGTTGATCCTCTTTTAATTGTAATGCAAAAATACCTGCTTGTTTTCTAAAATACAATTTTTCCATTTGATTATATTGCATTTTTTCATGATCAACTTGTTTTTCAACAACTGTATAGTCTTCTTGTAAATCACTTTTATTTTCATTAAGTTTGAGTATTTGATCATAATAATCCGACAATTGATGAACTTTTACTTTTTGTTCGTTTAAACGAACATATTGTTGTTTGATCAGTTCATATTTAGATTGTACTTGTTGTTCGCTTTGGATTCTTTCTTGATCTCTTTGCAACCCATTTTCAAATTTTTCTTTCTTTTTTAAAAAGAGTTTATGTTCTTCATCTAACATTCTATATTGTTGTTTTAGAGTTTGTAAGTTTTGATAATCATTTTGATATTGATAGATTTGATTGATTAATTGTTTCGTTTCTTGAATTTGGTTTTGTAATTTTTCTTTTGTTTGTTGTTTGTAGTCAAGAGAATTTGCTTGTACCTTTTTTTCTTGATAATCTTTTTCAAGTTTTTTTAATTGTTTTAAAAAATCTTCTTGATTTAAGTTTAAGGTTTGAAGTTTCTTTTGTTGTTTAATATAAGAAATATATAAATAATTTGTTTCTTGTGCTTTTTTTAAAGTATCTATAGTTTTATTTAATTCTTGATAATCATTTTCTTGTTTCTTTAAATCTTGAAATTGTTGTTTTAAATCTTTTAATTGTATTAATCGTTGATTTTGCAAGCGATAGAGTTGTAATTGTTGTTTCTTTTGATCTAAATCTTTTTTTAAATCATCATATTCTTTTTGTTGACTTGCGATAAGTTTTGTTTGTTTAGATAAATATTCTTGATGATCTTCAACTTGTAATTCTTGCATCAAATCTTTCCTTTTATTCAATAACAAATCATATTTATCTTGATATACTTTCAAATGAACTTTAAGTTTTTCTTCTAACTTTTGATACGTTTCACTATGAAATAACTCTCTTAATACTTTTTCTCTTTCATCACTTGAAGCCATAATCAATTTTGTAAATTCTCCTTGAGCAATCATACAAATCTGTTTAAATTGTTGATCATCGACCCCTAATAAAGAAATCATTTTTTGATTGACTTCTTTAATACCTTCGACCATTTTGCCATCTGGTAAAGTAAGTAACGCTGAAGGTTGTTTAGGTGTTTTTTTCCCTTCTAGATAATATTTAGGATTTCTTTTAATTGTATAATTTTGTTGATGCAAAGAAAATGAAAATTCAACAAAAGTAGGAATTTCATTTAAGGCATGATCACACCTTAAACTGTCTGTTTGTCTAATTTGACCACTTGTTTTACCATATAAGGCAAAGATCATAGCATCAAAAATCATCGTTTTTCCACTACCTGTAGGCCCTGTAATTAAAAAGAGACCATCTTCTTGAAATGATTCAAAATCGATTGTTATTGTATCTGGATAAGGTCCAAACGCTGATAATGTAAGACTAATGGGCATCATCTTCATTTACCTCCTCTAGTAATTGTTGAATAATTTCTTCACTTTCTTGACTCATTGCTTCACCTTTCATTTTTTCATAGAATTCTTTAAATATTTCTATTGGAGATTGTTTTTCAACATCTAAGGAAGAAGCTGTTTGATTTGTTTTAAGTTTTTCTAGTGATTGATAAGTAATTTGTAATAAATAAGGGTATTTTTCTTTTAAAAAATCATATGCGTGACCTATGACTTGTTTATCTAATAATTCTACCGCTACAAAATCATTTTCATTATTTGGATAATGTAAAACATCTTCATATTTTCCAACGACCTTCACTAGATCTTTTTGTGGCTTTAAAGGAATAATTTGCGTAGAAACCCCAGTTTCATCAATAGTTACTTCAACCATTCCTTTTTTTTGATGAACTTCATCAAATGAATACTTCATTAAACTTCCTGCATATCTTACATAATCATATTTAATTTTTTGACTTGCATGAATATGACCTAAAGCTACATAATCAAAATCTTTACATAAATCAACATCAATAATTTCACTACCACCCACGGAAAGAATTACTTCACTTTCACTTCTAATCACTTCTTTATTTCCCGCAATAAATTGATGTGTTACAAGAACTTTAGGATGGTCTTCAACAAATGTTTGTTGACTTAAATAATATGCAAAAGCATCCTGATACGTTTTTAAATCATCTTTTTCATATAAATAACGTATATAAGAAGGTTTAAAAAAAGGAACCAAATAAAAATAAACACCTTCTATTTCAATTGGTCTTATTTCTTTTTCAAGATAAGAAACAATATACAAACCTTGACTTTGAAGTAAAGAACTTGCAAAATCAAGTCTTTCACTGCTATCATGATTTCCTGAAATGATCAATACTTTTTTATGATAATGTAAAATCATTGCTTCTAAAAAATGATTTAAAGCGACTATACTTTCTTTAGAGGCAATTGCACGATCATAAACATCTCCAGCAATTACTAAAGTATCTATTTTTTTTTGAACCATATAATTCATCACTTGATTTAATAAATCAATTTGAATATCTAATAGATTATTTTGATAAATAATTTTACCTAAATGTAAATCCGCTAAATGTATAAATTTCATAATTCCTCCAAATCCAAACAATATATTCTTTTTATATAATCACCTTGATCAAAATCTTTCTTCAAACATGCAGGTACTTCTTTTGTTTCAAGATACTTAAATGGCAATGACTCAATAATCTTACGACTTGCTATATTATCAGGAGAACATGTAATCATTAATTGTTTAAATCCTTTTTCTTTTGCTTTATCAAACAATAATAAACAAGCATCTTTACTATAATGATGCCCTCGGTATTCCTTTTCTATCGTATAACCAATATGTCCATCATAATATCTTTCTTCATTACTACCTTCTCTTAAGACAATTCTTCCTACTTCTATATGATCGACCATAATTAAATATATATAATAAGGTTTCCAACCACGTGGAAGATTCTCTTTTTCATATGTTAAAAGTTCTAATTTCATAAAATCACCTATCCCTATTGTATCATGTATCTTTCAACAAATTAACATAATAATCTCTTTTAAATCCACTTATTTCCACTTTAAAAATTTATTTTACATATTCTTTATTTATTTAAAATATGCTATTATAGATAGTAGGAAGTGGTAAATATGTATAATTTATATAAAGAATATCTAGAATACTTTGACTGGTTAGATAATCAAATACTTTTACGTTCTCGTGATAGAAAGCTTGAAAAAGCAAATAAAAAAAATGAAAATCTAATCAATGAAATAAAAGAAATGATTGATGAAACAAAAGAGAGCATTATCAAATACTCTCAACTAAAATTTCATGAAGAATAAATACTCTTTCTAAATATCAAATTTTAATTTTTTGATAAAAAAGAAGAAAAACACTCATAAAAAGTCAATATAAATAATGGAGGACTTTTTATGAACAAAAATAGAGAGAATTTTATAAAATATTCAAATGATTTATATTTTCATCATTTGCTTGTTGAAAATGAAAGAATTAGAACCCTTATTTGTCAAGAGCTTATTTTAGACAGGGAGATTGTTTCTACTAAATTAAAAAACGCACAACAATATGGTAAAAATTTCTATGAAAAGAAACTTATTTTAGATATTTTAGCTATTGATGATGTAGGTGATCTCTACAATATCGAATTACAAACTTATGGTTTAAATGAAGAGATACTTGTTCGTTTTGAACTTTACAATGCTGAACTTTTAAGACAACAAGTAAAACAGGGAGAAGATTATACGAGTGCTCATGTAGTAAGATCATTAATTATTAGTTATGGGCATATTCTAGAAAATACCCCTTATTATAAATGTCATTTTGAGATGGTTGATGATGAACATCATATTGTCTATCCATTTAATCGCATGGAAATAACAATTATTCAACTCGAATATATCAATCAAGTAATCAATGAAATGACGAGTTTTAATCAGTTGATGTATCTCTTTAAAAACGAAAAACCATATGATAAAATTGAAATAGATTATAGAATAAAGGAAGCGATACAAATGCATGACAAATATATATCTTCTGAAGAATCATACCTAGAATATCTTGATCGTTTAGATAATGAAATATTGCTTCGTTCTCGTGATAGAAAAATTAAAGAAGCGAATCAAAAAGCCGAGAAAGAGAAACAAAAAGCCGAGAAAGAAAAGCAAAAAGCGGAGGAAGCAAACCAAAGAGCTGAAAAAGCAAATAACGAAATAGATAGTATTCTTGATGAAACAAAGGAAAGTATTATTAAGTATATTAAAATGCAATTTCATGAAGATATCAGTGATTTTATAAGCACTTTTCTAAACAACAAATTCGTAATCTTCAAAAACATCTATATGATTTTGAAGAATTTGAAGAATTAAAAAACTATCTTCAAAAATCAAAGGGTTTGTCAAGAAAAGTGTGTAAGTAATTTAAACATTACTAAAAAATAGGTTATTCAAGTTTGTGATTGTTTCTTGTAGTGTCACTAAAAGAACTTGTATTTAATAAGCAGCAGTGTTAAAACTTATCTTTAATACTGCTGCTTTTTGAGTATATAAAAGGTTATGCAATATATGAACAATTGCATCCTTCTTGGTTAAGATTGGCTACTTAAATATTGATTGATTCTAGTTGTAAAATGATCATCTATCATCAATTGATTTAATACCATTGACCAATTCCTAATATGACCATTTTCCCATTTGTTTTCTAATTCTTTGATTCTTAGATATAAAAGTTTAAACAATGCATTCTCATTAGGAAATGTTCCTTTTTTAGTGACTTTTCTAAAACTAGAATTAACTGATTCAATCGCGTTAGTCGTATACATGATTTTTCTAACATCACTTCCATAGTTAAAAAGCTGTTCTACATGTATGAAATTTCGTTTCCAAACATCTATGGCACCTGGGTATTGAGCCCATTCTTTTTGAAATGTTTCAAAAGCCGTTTTTGCAGTTTTTATATTAGTAGCACCATAGATTCTTTTTAAAGATTGTGTGAATTTCTTATAGTCTTTACTTGGTACATATTTAATAGAGTTTCTTATTAAGTGTACAATACATCTTTGAACAACGACTTTAGGAAAGATAGCTTTTGCACCTTCCTCTAAACCCGATACACCATCCATAGAAATAAAGAACACATCTTCTAATCCTCTAGCTTTTAATTCATCAAAAATCTGCATCCATTGATTCTTGCTTTCGGTTGGTGATAACCATAATCCTAAGATTTCTTTATGACCTCTTAGATCATACCCTAAAATTACATATACAGCAGTTTGATTTACTTCATAATCATGTCTTAATGACACATACATACAATCTACAAATAAGAATGGATAGCATTTTTTAAGCGGTCTATTACGCCATTCTTCTAATTCAGGCAATATTGCATCAGTAATGTCAGATATCATTTCATGTGATACAGAAAAACCATAAATGTCTTCAACAGTTTTAGAAATATCTCTTTGCGACATTCCTCTGGCATACATTGCGAGCACCTTTTCTTCAATTGCAGAAACATCTTTTTTACGTTTAGGTACCAGTACTGGTTCAAACGATCCATCACGATCTCTAGGTGATTCAATCTCCACTTCACCATGTGATGTCTTAAGTGTTTTCTTTGTGTAACCATTTCTTCTGTTTTCTGTTTGTTTGATACCTTTATCATTGGATTCATAGCCAAGATGATTATTCATTTCACCTTGAAGCATTGATTCAAATAAAGGCCCAAATAGATCTTTGAGAGCATCGTTCATATCTTCAACAGAGTTTGGATTATAGGCATCAATGATTGCCTGCGCGAGTGCAACTTTTTTAGGGTCACGTTTATTTCTAGTCATGTTCATATCCTCATTTCCTCCTAATTATAACATAGACAAAATAAAAACTGTGT